>JAEIGA010019115.1_pt1 | contig 10447 bp, 9 predicted proteins | sample 9270691 | NCBI WGS metagenome assembly JAEIGA01 (sample SAMN17057246, study PRJNA624740) | gut metagenome | biome: biome; isolation source: fecal sample | host: Bos grunniens | place: China: Xizang | collected 2019
CATCTTATACTGATTACATTTGTGGCATAACTTTTTCTTATATATCATTTTATTTATCTATATTTTATTGAAAATCAGATATTTATATATCATTACATTAAGTTATGATATATGCTATTTATGTAAAATGCATCACATTATGCTGATTTATAGCGATTTTCACCTGAATACATAACCATAATACATAATAATAATCTATTAATCAGGCATTTGCAAATATTATATAAACTTTTACTTTATGTCATATGCACCCTTGTACAGAGCGTTATTTACAAAATTGAACACACTCGCCTATTGCTGTTTACATAATTTGTCGTTACATTTGTAAAAAATTACGTTACAACAATGAATACCAGACTCAAACAGTTTCTTTCTGCAGAAAACATCTCCCCTGCTCACTTTGCTGAGACAATGAAGATCGTACGTGCAAGCGTTTCACATATACTCTCAGGAAGAAACAGACCGGGGTATGATTTCATTCAGTCCCTGATGATCAATTACCCACAGCTAAATATCGAATGGCTGATTCTCGGAGAGGGCAAGATGTACAGAAACATCCCCACGTCTCCAGTTCTACCATCTGAGCCAGAACCTGAAGCTGACCTGCTTCCATTCCCTTCAGAGGACGATATTTCCCTACCGGAGCCTGAGCCTGATCAATCTGAGCCACTCTCGATTGAAATGAACGAATCAGGTAACCTATCTCAATTGATTGTAAATCAACGTAAAGTACAAAAAATTATCATACTTTTCGATGATGGTTCCTTCCAGGAAATGAAGTAGATTGAAGTCTGTTGGTAGTATGCATGCTTTTTTTTAGTATATTCGCAAGATATAACAAGATCATTTAGGCGAATATGTATAAGCATCTACTAAGACCGATTCTTTTCAGGTTCAATCCTGAAACAGCTCACAACATCATCATGCGTGCACTGAACGTACTCAGATACATCCCATTTGCACGATCGATTGTAAGAGCCATCTACAAGATGGAAACACCGAAACTTGAAAAGGAAGTTTTCGGAATTCATTTCCCTAATCCAGTCGGACTGGCAGGAGGACTGGACAAGAACGGAGAATACTATAACGATATGGCCAACTTTGGATTCGGCTTTGTTGAAATAGGATCTCTGACTCCCCTTCCACAGGATGGAAATCCTAAGCCAAGATGCTTCAGAGTACCTGCCGACAAGGCCATAATCAACCGCTTCGGAATCAATAACAAGGGCGTAAAAAACGCAGTTGAACATCTGAAGAAGAACCGCCCGGAAATCATTGTAGCAGCCAATATATCCAAGAATACATCCAGCATAAATGAGGATGCATCAAAAGACTATGAGACCTCATTTGCAATGCTTTACGACTTCGTGGATATGTTTGTAGTCAACGTTTCGTGTCCAAATGTAGTAGGCCTCACATCCCTTCAGGACATATCTTTCCTATCCGATATTGTGGACAGACTACTGGACTTGAGGATGTACTATGATACATACAGACCTATACTTCTGAAGGTTTCCCCAGACCTTTCACATCAGCATCTCGATGAGATCGTGGATTATTGTCTCAGGTCCGGAATCGACGGAATCGTGGCCGGTAACACGACCAGAAGTCGTGAAGGACTGTCGATCTCAGAAGATAAGATCGAGAAGATCGGCAATGGAGGCATGTCCGGAGCACCAGTACACAAGAAAAACCTTGAGCTTGTACGATATATCCACACCAGATCTGAGGGAAAACTCCCGATCATAGGCGTTGGAGGCATCATGTCACCTGCCGACGCCAAGGCCATGCTTGATGCCGGGGCCTCTCTGGTCGAGATCTATACAGGATTCATCTACGAAGGTCCTGCACTCATCAAGAACATACTCAAATACATTACCCCCGTAAAATAATGCTGCACATGCCAAGAGCCTCGATATGTACAATTGGAGATGAAATCCTCATAGGCCAGGTGGTTGACACCAACTCATCAAATATATCCGTAGCACTGAATCAAGCCGGAATATACGTCGAAAGAATGTTGTCAATAGGAGATGATCATGATACAATCATATCAGCCCTGGAAGAAGAACTTGGCAGAAGCGACATCGTCATTGTTACAGGAGGACTCGGTCCGACAAAAGACGACATAACGAAGAAGGCCCTTGCTGTGCTATCCGGATCCACGTCCTTCAAGACAGACAGCAGACAGCTCAAGATCATTCACGACATACTAAGCTCCCGAGGACTTGACGTTCTGGATATCAACAAGGCTCAGGCCGATGTTCCGGAACGATGCGAGGTCATTCCCAACAAGCTAGGAACCGCTCCTGTCATGGTGTTCAGATTCGAAGACGGCAGATATGGTTCCTCTAAGACCCTGTATTCCCTTCCAGGAGTACCGTTTGAGGCTATCGGAGCACTGAATGATGTCATCGAAGACATATGTGCCCATTATTCCCTTACAAGCATCTGCCATCGCACGATCCACACATTCGGAATGGCAGAATCTGCATTATCAAAGAAGATCGAGGATTGGGAAGACTCACTTCCTGAGGACATGCATCTGGCCTATCTCCCTGCTCCATTGACAGGCGTCAGGCTGAGATTGTCTATCTATGGTGGAGAACGGGATGATCAGGAGCGTCGCATAGAAGAAGCTGCCGCCCAGCTGAAGGGCCTGCTCGGCACTGTCATATACGAAGCTGACAGTCTTGAAGAATGCATAGGCAAGGCGCTTAAAGACCGTGGTCTCACTCTCAGTGTCGCAGAATCATGCACCGGAGGTCTGATTTCCTCATTATTCACCTCCATGGCGGGAGCATCCGAGTTCTTCCTTGGAAGCGTAACCTCCTATGCCAACAGTGTAAAGACTGGTGTCCTGAAGGTTCCGGAAGAAATAATTGAAAAACATGGGGCGGTCAGCAGCGAATGTGTAGCCAAGATGGCAGAAGGTGTCAGAAACCTCACAGGAAGCGACTATGCTCTGGCCACATCCGGTATTGCAGGTCCTGGCGGCGGAAGTGATGACAAGCCAGTAGGCCTCGTATGGATCGGAGTAAGTTCATCCAAAGGAACTGAAACGTATGAACTGATCTTCAAAGGCAATAGAAAACGGAATATAGAGAGATTTGCAGCCAATGCGCTCAATATCCTGCGATTAAAACTTGTAAACGAGCTAATCTATTAAGTGCCAATTAATAAAACACTTTTGTTTACACCTAAAACATTTTTGTTACATATTTTAAGTTAGAAATAAGTGTTACTTATCAATCCTCCTAACTTGCTGATCCACTGAAGATTATAACAAAACAGCCAGACATGAGCAATGCACATCATAGATTTGAGAAGAAAAGGCGCAGAATAGCCCTTAACGGTATCTTCTACGCTTCAGTATCCTCTGCCTCATTCGGATTCTCCCCTCTTTTCAGCCTTGCACTTATAGGGGCCGGGATGAGTAACTATGACATACTTTCATACAGATGGGGAATTGCAGCTGCTGTCCTTATGATATATGCGTGGTGTAAGGGAAAGACGCTTAAACTTAATTCATTTGATGAGTTCTGGAAGATCATCCTGCTCAGCATCCTTCGTTCCATAACCTCCATCACCCTCCTTATAGGTTATGCCAACATAGCCAGCGGCATCGCTTCGACAATCAACTTCATGTATCCGGTCGTAGTGGCGCTCTGCATGATGGTTTTCTTCGGCGAGCAGAAATCAGCAATCAATATCGGAGCTATATGCGGCGCCATACTTGGAGTATATCTTATGGCTTCGGGAGATGGTCTGCAAGTAGAAGGAGGCAATACCACATGGGGACTCATATGCTCGATAATATCTGCATTCTCCTTCGCTGCCTACTACATCGTGATGAAAAGAACAAAAGCTGACAAGATCGAGGTTGTCAAGTTCACAACCTGGATCATGCTGCTGAGCACAGTCTACTTCCTTGCATGCGGATTCCTGACTGAAGGCAGCATATATATAGTGACTGATATAAAAGTGTGGCCTTATATTCTGGGACTAGGCCTGTGGTCGACCATGATATCGAATTTTACCGGTGTAAAGGCTGTAAGAAGAATCGGCCCGACCCTCACCTCCATCCTTGGTGCACTTCAGCCTCTTACTGCCGTCATCCTGGGTATCGCATTCCTGGATGAACACCTTGGAATCAGCACCGTTGCAGGAATCGTGATCATACTGCTGGCTGTAAGCATAATTGTGATGCACCAGAACAGAAAGCATTATAATCATGATGTGCTGGAAGCTGTATTACCTCATAAGCCTGAAGAAGTTACCTCCGGCAATCTTTGATATTTCATCCTCAGAATAACCTCTTGAGCGCATTTCCTCCAGCAATATGCTGAAGTGCGAGGCATCCTCGAGTCCTGAAGGAGTGACTTCAATCCCATCAAAATCAGACCCAAGACCTACGTGATCGACTCCGACAAGAGAAACGACGTGATCAATATGGTCAACTACCCTCCTGTATGACGGTCTTGAAAGAGCCATAAGTTCATCCTGCACGGCATTCCATGCCGCACGTTTTGCCGGATCATCAGGATCGGCAATGAATTCGGCCTCGATCAATTCACCACGCTCCATTATGCCGGAGGTTTTCAATACTTGAGAAAATGCCTTATCCAGAAATACCGGATAGAAATTGATCTGGATTACTCCGCCAGCTTGGGCAAGGACACGAATCATCTCATCTGTCATGTTTCTGGGATGATCGGCGAGTGCCCTGCAGCAGGAATGGGTTGCAACTACAGGATACTCCGAACAATCAATGACATCATAGAAAGAAAGATCGGATATATGTGATACATCTACAAGCACTCCAAGGCGGTTCATTTCTTTTACTACTGCTTTACCGAATGAACTCAAACCTCGCCATCTTCCGACTGCAGATGCGCAGGAATCACAAATCAGGTTATCGGCAGAATGGCATAGGGTGACATACCTGATACCCAGATCATGAAACTCTTTCACTCGTTCCAGTGACCCGCCAAATGGAGATCCGTTTTCAAGACCCAGAAATACAGAGAAACGTCCGGCAGCCTGATTTGCCAGTGCTTCATCTTCCGAACAGGCAAACGCTGCTTGTTCTGGATTACTTTCAACGCACTTTCTCACTCCTGACAACAATCTGCCGGCATAGTCATATCCAGCCTCAGAAGACATGGCTGCAGGAATATAAAGAGCAAAAAAGGCGCCATCGACTCCCCCTTTCTTCAGTTTGGGAAAATCGATGTGCGCATGATCATTATCCCTGGACATGTCCCTGCGCCTAAGAATCTGCGATGGCGTATCGCAATGGGAATCAAGGACAAACACGGAATCTTATTTCTTTCTCTTAGGATCGTCAGCCTTGATCATCGTTGAATTTACAATCCTGTCGACCTCGATTGACGGATTTCTCTTGAATGAAAGAAGGCATCCTCCTGTAAGATTTACCTTCAGGTTGTTCACCACATTGACATAACACTTAGACGAACCTGTCTGCTCCATTTCTGCATCTGAAACTTCAAGTGCTTCAGCATCCGTTACAGAAAGACCTGCAGCCTTTACCTTAAGCATCGAAGCAGTACCAGTAAGATACGCTTCGGTACCTCCGGCAATATCGATGTTCATCTCAGACACGTTCACATTAGTCTTAAGAACTGCAGAGCCCGCAATCTTCGCATCCATGCTTCCGCTTTCCTGGCGAATGTTCGCCTCAGAAGAATTGGAAATGTCGAGATACAATGTCTTGGAAGCATTTACGTTGATAAAAGCTACTGCACCTTTGGAAAGATTAACCTCTGCCGAAACACACTGAAGCGGCAGCTTCTCTATTCTGGAATTGTCAGTTGCAGTCAAAGTGAAGTTTTCCGACTTCAAACCTTCACTTTTGGTAATAACGGATTTCTCCTTTAATACCAATGAGTTAAGTGTAGGCATATAAACCTCCGCTTTAAGATTAGGCTCTGCAGCTCCTTTGGCTCTTAAAGCTTTCTTCAACTCTGGAGTATATCCTTTTTCATCAAGATCAAGGAAAAGCGTTCCGTTCTTGACATATGCCTTGACGTATGGAGCGATACGCTCATCTGATACGATCTTAACAGAATAACGGTCAGATGCATAGAGATTAACTGCAAAGTAATCAGAGACATTTACAGCGTTAAATCTCTCATAATCGTGTTCCTGGACAATGTCCGACTGTCCGAAAACTGATCCGCGTCCTGCAAGCAGCAGAAAAAGCACGGCAAAAATCATCTTCTTCATAATATTCAGACTATTTCTTATTAATACGCTGTCTCACAGCCTCATACATAAGCACCGCAGAGGCTACAGACACATTAAGAGATGTTATCTCACCAGCCATCGGAATAGATGCCTTATCATCAGCAAGATCAAGCATGCTCTGCGAAATTCCCTTACCTTCAGATCCCATTATTATTGCGCAAGGACCGGTCATATCTACGTCATAGATAAGGGTATCAACTTTCTCAGTGGCTGCAATAAGGCGGAATCCGCTCTGCTTCAAGTAATAAGCCGCCACCCTAAGATTAGGAACCTTGCATGTATCCATCCTCATCAGAGCGCCTGCAGAGGCTTTGACTGCATCGGCATTGATAGCTGCACCTCCTTTTGCCGGAACAATGATTCCCTGACCGCCAGCACATTCGAGACTTCTGGCTATCGCTCCAAGGTTACGCACATCACTCACACCATCCAATATCACAAGCAGCGGATTCTCGGTCACCCCCAGGGCATTGTTCACAAGCTGCTCTATATCAACATAATCAATCTGAGATATGTATGCAAGAACCCCCTGATGAGACCCACGGACTGCGCGGTTCAACCTTTCTCCAGGTACAAACTGAAAAGGTATTTCATTAATCTTCAAAAGCTCCATCAGCTCTCTGAACTGCGGGCCTTCGAGTCCCTGCTTAAGCAGAACCTTGTCAAACTTCTTACCGGCCTTGACTGCTTCAAGAACCGGGTGCATACCGAAAAGGTACTGCATTTTCTTCTCTTCCATATTATTCATCTAATTGCTCATTCAACTTTTCCCATTCCTCCATCTTGAAATCAAGTTCCCTCTTATTCTCAAGATAAGCCCTGGTCAACTCCATGACATCATCAGCAGGTCCAGGATTGCACAAGACGGACTCTATCTCCTTCATCTTTGCTTCAATCTCAGCTATTCCCTTCTCTAAGAACGATATACGGTTTCTTATCTTACGTTCTTCTTTAGATACAAACTTCTTTGCCTGATACTCCTGCGTCGCCTCTTCCTTCTTCTGGATAACTTCTGCAGGCTTATCCTCATCCTGCCTGAGATGCCGCTCAAGTTCATTCAGGCTTTCCAATTTCCTTCTTTCAAGAAATTCACTTACGCCTCCAAGATGCTCCTTGACTTTTCCATCCCTGAACTCATAGAGTTTATCTACCAGTCCGTCGAGGAAGTCTCGGTCGTGCGAAACGATGATCAAAGTACCGTCATATGCCTTCAAAGCCTGCTTGAGTATATCTTTGGAACGGATATCCATATGATTGGTAGGTTCGTCGAGTGCCAGAAGGTTGTAAGGATTCAACATCAGCTTGGCCATCGCAAGCCTTGCTCGTTCACCACCGCTCAGCACGGCCACCTTCTTGTCTATATCTTCTCCCTTAAAGAGGAAGGCGCCAAGTATGTCACGCAGCTTCAATCGTATATCACCTACGGCAATCCTGTCGAGAGTACCGAAGACAGTATCAGACTTATCCAGTATATCCTCCTGATTCTGAGCGTAATATCCGATATTTACATTGTGTCCGGTCTTAGACTCTCCACTCATAGGATAAAGTTCACGCATGATCACTCGCATAAGCGTAGTCTTGCCTTCGCCGTTTCTTCCTACAAGTGCTACCTTTTCACCACGGCGTACTTCTATCTGCGCATCGGAGAACACAACTTTAGCTCCATAACCGACCGTCATATCCACAGCCTTGTAGGCAATGTCTCCCGAGCGTGGTGCAGGAGGAAACTTAACCGACAAGGCCGAACGGTCTTCCAGATCCACTTCAATACGCTCAAGTTTCTCCAGCTGCTTCACGCGGGATTGCACCTGATTGGACTTTGTAGGCTTGTATCTGAACTTCTCGATAAACTCCTCCGTCTTCTCAATCATTCTCTGCTGATTTTCAAATGCAGCACGTTGCTGTTCGAGTCTCTCTCTCCTGAGTTCAAGATACTTGCTGTAAGGAACCTTATAATCATGGATTCTTCCGAGCATGACCTCCACAGTCCTGTTGGTCACGTTATCCAGGAATTTCCTGTCATGTGAAATAAGCACCAGAGAGCCTCTATAGTCCTTAAGATAGCCTTCCAGCCACTCGATGGATTCAATATCGAGATGATTTGTAGGCTCGTCAAGCAAAAGTACATCAGGCTTAGAAAGCAATATCTTTGCAAGCTCTATTCGCATGTTCCATCCCTGACTGAAGGTTTCAGTAGGTCTGGAAAGTTCCTCGTATCTGAAACCCAGACCGATGAGAGTGCGCTCTGCAAGCACCTGAGGATTGTCAGACCTGGTATATTCCAGACGGTCGTTTACCTCATTCATCTTTACTATGAGGTCATGATATGCCTGAGACTCATAATCATCACGCTCGGAAAGCTCAACGGTTATCCTCTCCAATTCTGCCTCAAGATCAAACATCTCGGCAAATGCCGTCATAGCCTCATCTATGACAGAACGTCCGCGATGATGCTCCATAATCTGTGGCAGATATCCGATCTTCACTCCGTTGGGCACTGCAACCTTGCCGGAAGTCGGACTTTGCAGGCCACAGATCAACTTCAATATGGTGGATTTGCCTGCACCATTCTTTCCGACAAGACCGATCTTGTCGTTTTCACTGATATGAAAGTTTATATCATTCAGCAGAACAAAGCCACCATAAGCGACTGTAAGTGAATTTATGGATATCATTTCTGATCTGTTGGAGTTAACTTCGTTTCAAAAATATCTACAAAAGCCTTCGGACACCTTACCGGCCTTCTGGTTACAGAATCAATAAAACCGATGACGACCTTGCCTTCGCACAAAAGGACTCCATCCTGCGAATAGATTTCCGATTTTATCGGGAGCCTTGCACGAGGCATCTCATCGATGATGGAAACGACGGTCAGCACATCACCCAATCTGGCAGGTACACGATAGCGGCATTCGACCGACAGAACAGGTAACATGATTCCCGACTCTTCGATCTTCTCCAGAGGAAGACCGATCTGCTTAAGGAGGTCACTTCGTCCACACTCGAAATATCTGATATAATTCGAGTGATGAACGATGCCCATCTGGTCGGTTTCATAGTATCTGACCTCTATCTTGTACTCCGTTTTAAGCATAACAAAAATGTTATCACCTATAACTATATTGTTTTATCAGCTATTTCTCAACGCATTAAGTGAAGCTGTAATACTTTCAATCTTTGAAAGGGAATCAGCCTCTTTCTTACGCTCTACAGCCACGACAGCCTCTGGTGCATTGGCAACAAATCTTTCGTTTGAGAGTTTTTTACGCACGCTGTCAAGGAATTTCTGCTGATATGCCAGCTCGGCTTCGAGCTTCGCGATCTCCTCCTCTACATTGATCAGTCCTGTAAGAGGGATGAACATTTCAACAGTCCTGACCATGAAACGCTGTGCTCCGGACATATCGCCTTCAGCCTCAGCTATAGTAACATTAGTCAGTTTGGTCACAACCGGCAGCACCTCTGCAGGGAAGTCACCCTTGACCTTAAGCTCAAGAGCCTCCCTTGGAGAAAGGTTCTTGCTCTGACGGATATTACGGACACCGGCAACAGCTTCGCAAGCCATCTCGAATGCTGCGATGAATTCTGCATCGTATGACTTAGCCTGCGGATATCTCTGATTCATGATGGTCTCCCCTTCCTTACGTTCCGCCATGTTCTGCCACAGTTCCTCTGTAATAAAAGGCATGATAGGATGAATCATCTTGAGGAGCGCATCAAAGAAACCGATGGTCGCATCATATGTAGTCTTGTCGATTCCGGCACCGTAAGCAGGCTTGATAGCCTCAAGGTACCATGCACAGAAGTCATCCCAGAAGAATTTGTAGATGGCCATGAGGGCATCTGAGATACGGAACTTAGAGAAATGATCCTCTACTGTCTCAACTACCTGGCTGAGCTTGTTGTCAAACCACTTCACTGCAACTGCAGAAGCCTCAGGCTGCTGCACGGCTGCATCTACAGTCCAGCCTGTAACAAGACGGAATGCATTCCATACCTTGTTGTTGAAGTTACGTCCCTGCTCGATCTGTGACTCATCGTAAAGGATGTCGTTTCCAGCCGAGCTGCAAAGGAGCATACCGAGACGAACTGCGTCTGCACCATATTTCTCGATAAGGTCGAGCGGATCTGGAGAGTTTCCAAGAGTCTTTGACATCTTGCGGCCGAGCTTGTCACG
>JAEIGA010019116.1_pt1 | contig 10447 bp, 7 predicted proteins | sample 9270691 | NCBI WGS metagenome assembly JAEIGA01 (sample SAMN17057246, study PRJNA624740) | gut metagenome | biome: biome; isolation source: fecal sample | host: Bos grunniens | place: China: Xizang | collected 2019
CGAGTCCCCTACGCACCGCAGAATTTATTAAGAATAAGCAGAAGACAATCTTTCGAGATTGTCTTTTTTTTGGCATAAGCTCCTGCAAGTAAACTCGCAGACCTATACCCAACCAAAAACATCTACGATGACTATGCTTATTTCTTAAGCATAGTGACACTCTCTTGTTATGGGGGTTGAGCCGATATAAATTATATATTGCTCGGCACAGCCTGCGCTAAAAGGTATCGGCTCTTCGCCTATCGGCGGTCGAGTCCCCTACGCACCACAAGATTAAATTGGCGAGCAACTGATTTTCAGTCGCTTTTTTTGTATTTACATAAGACTCTCACGGTCGCATGCGCTCCTTCGGAGTGACGCTATGTGGCAGCAAATCCGTCAGGGAAGTAGTCTATCCGTCATTCTGAGCAATTATTTTTTTCAGATTCTCGCGTCGGCTGATGCCTCCTCAGAATGACGAAAAAAATAATTGCGTGAGAATCTCTTTCATTATACCGTCATGCCACAATTGGGTAAAGTGTTGATTGCCAAGTACGCATGGGTTGCCATTACCCAATTGACTGGCATCTACCGCTTATTTCCTTTTCTGTCAAATTCGTACTTGCGAGGTAGTAATTACCAAAGGTAGATTCCAGCCAATTACTGCAGGCATACCACTGCGTATCTACATCCTTGCGTCGTGCAGTAATTGTGGAATGACAAAATGTTTTTTAGACTCTCACGGTCGCGTGCGCTCCCTCAGAGTGACGCTTCAAGAAATTCAAAATTCTCTTTGCTCTTTGCTCTTTAATCTTTCATCTTTGCTCTTTGCTCTTTAATTCCGCTTTCCACAGCAAAAAAAATGCGGAGCCGAAGCCCCGCATCTCTATAACAATCAAGCTCTCTACTCTACTACCAAATTCTCGACGCTGCGTGTTTCAACAGTAAGACCACAATCCTTGACCGTATTACGCAAAATCTCGATATTCTTGGCATTGCGTACCGAAATACCACAAGTAGTTTTTTCTCCTGTACCGATAATAGTATTATCAACAATCTTTACACCATCGTGCAATGTCGTACCCTCGGTATCGGGAGCTCCAATAACCACAGCGATTCCGGCTGCGCCATACTGACAACCTGCGCCCAAACCACAATTCATAATAATGTTACGCTGAATCACCAAATCCTTGGCATGAGTACCCTCCTTCCAAACTGACTCGGCACCCACATGGATTGCTGTACCTGTGCTGCCTCGGAAGATATTGTCCTCAATAACTACACCACGAGTCTTTGCCAAGACGCATCGCGCCAAATTACCCCATACCGTAGAATTACGGAACTCCAATTTGGGCAACTTTGTAACATTAAACAGATAATACTCATTGAAATTCTCGGGCAGAGCACCACTCAAGCGTACCTTGACATCTACCTGCTCACCCTCGTGCTGCACATCCACAACCTCGACCTCGCCTTCGACCGCCAAAGTAGCAATACGCACAATCTCCATCTTATCGCCTACGCGAGGAACATCGGCAACCTGAATATGGGTATATGTCGGAGCCTTCAACTCCAATGTAGCCCAGCCATCCTCTACAGCAACGATATCGTGGTAATAGCCATGTACATTTGTAGCATCATCGCCCTGACCACGGAACATACAACCATCGAAGCTGATTGTACCCTCACAGCATGCAAAGTGTGTAGCATCGGTATTTGTCGAGAAGCTGTAACCCTCTGATGGAATGATATTCAGACCCTTAATCGTCACATCGCGGCTATCGAAACCTACAATACCCATACCGCACTGCGAATGAATTGTCACGCCCTCGATTGTTGTGTTGGTAGAACGCCAAACCAAAATCGCAGGACGGAAATGGAATGAGTGAGGCGTAGCAACTGGGGCTCCCATCATATATTCGGGCAACTTACCCTTAAATACCACTTTATTACCCTCCAAGACCTCTTGACGCGCAAAATAGAACGGACTACGGTAAATTCCGCTAATCTTGTTATCCCACAACATCACGCGTGGGAAAGGTGTATCCATAGTCAATGTACGCTCCTGACCAAACTGCACTGTAAATGTCTTCTCATCGATAGCGCAAACTCTACCCTCAGAAAAAGGCTTACGCTTATAATCAATGGTAAGGCCACGCACAGTAAAATCCTGGCTACCAACGATTGAGAGTGGCTCCATCCATCCCTCGCACATCAACACAGCACCGCGAGCCTCGATAGTTGTTGATACACTGCCATCAAAATCCAAGCCTCTGACATATGGATAGTAAGGCTTGAAGATTGTTGCCTCGGGATTCTGACCCATCTTTCCCGACATAACCTCCTGCTCCAGGCGCTCAGCTTCGGCATCACGCAAACGATAGACTCCGGCTGGCATCACAAGTGTCGTACCTGCGTTATTACGACAATACTCCGCCGCGCGTCTTAGCGCACGCGTATCATCCTTACCATCATCGGGCACAGCACCAAAGTCAGCAACAGAAATCACCTTCTTCACCTCCTTTGCTTCGGCTACCGAAACAGCAACAACACCCATAAAGAGCATTGCACAAATGAGAAACATTTTTTTCATAATAATTTCGTATAGGTTAATATTTTCTTTTCTTCATCATCAAAAAAAAGCAGCCACCGCGAAGTGACTGCCTGTGTGCTGCGAATAACAACCTGATTATCTGTTATTTGCAATACGACGATACATCTCATATCGTTTCATCACCTCGCGAACATAAGCCTCAGTCTGCTTGCTTCCGGTAAACTTACCATAGCGTACCAACTCGCTCTCGTAGACCTCCGGCTTGGCTTTCTGTTGAAGATAGCGAGCTACAACCTCCCATGAGTTGTAATCCTCACCATTGCTTCGCGCCAAACGACGCGCATCCGATACATGTCCGATACCGCCGTTATAACATGCAAGAATAATACTTAAACGATCGTTCCTCGATGTTGAAGGAGCCATTTTCAATGTGTTCTCAATTTTCGACAGAAGCTTTCCTGCCAATCGGATATTTGTCTCTGTATCTGCAATATCCTCTTATCCACATTAAACTGCTTACCTACGATAGGCATAATCTGCATCAAACCAATAGCGCCTTGGTTAGACACGAGGTTCTCCTGAAAACGCGACTCATTATAAGCGATGGCGCTCATCAGAAGCCAATCCTGCCCCTCCTCCTTTCCGATACGACGCATCAAGCCATCAAATTCCGAGATAGAATAAGGTGCCTCGACAGTTGTCGTAGTGGCCAAAGTCGTAGCTTTGTGCTCTGTAGCAAACACTTCGGGAGCGACATCATATGAAAGTCTTTCACCAAAGCCCTCAGAGCCCCAAAAAGTTACTAATACAATAAGAACGATCGATAAAATTAAACTCTTTTTTGTCATAAATGTCTGTTTTGCGGGCAGTTCATACCGCACAATACAGCACACTAATCATAGAATCCCCACGAAATACCCATCTTGAACATACCCGGATTTTGAGGATGTCCGGCAATGGTCATAAACTCACCATTTCCAAACAAGCCCATATTAACATGTTGGTATTTCAAGAAAATACGCATTCTCTTCCATTTCGCTGTGATATATGCATCCAGATAGGGATAATTGCCTACCTTGTAATCACGCTGATTATAGAAAACCGAAAGCGCAGGGTTGTAAGATGGCGCATAATACGAAGTATTAAAGCGACCATCTACTCCGATTTGCATACGCAATACATGCTTCTTTTCTACCCAAAATTCATAGTAGTAAGAGAGATATGCGCTACACAACGGGATGGGGATGACCTCTTGATTTGTGCTCCACTGCAACAATACCCTGTGGTCAAGATGAAGTCCGCCAACGCGGAAATCTTTGCGAGCATACAAACTCGTAAGACTTATCGCCTCTGATTCCTGTGCAACAAGAGAGTTGGCTCCATAATAAATTTTATTGGATACCACACCCTGCCATGCACCAAGTTCCAATGCCAAATCAGGAATTTCCAGCGACACCTCTAAACGAGTTTCATCCTCCTTTTCAAAGGAGTTGGACCACACATAGTGGTTCGAGAATAGGTTATCCTGCCAATACGAAGGCGATTGTCGCGTTTGCGAGAATCGTCCCGACAAGATAACGGGATGACCACGGAAGCGTGCCGTCAATGTCAAATAACCATCAAGCGACATATCTCCGCCTCTATAACCAGATGGGTAGTACTTTGCATTAGCACCCCAATCTATAAATCTTTTAATCTTACCGCTTATAGCACCATAAGCATACCATGCCGTCTGTTTGTTTGCGGTCTGCTTACCCTCAAAATAAGAGTCCCAATCAAAGTGAGAGAAATAGTGCAAATCGACACCTACACCACCACCCAAGCGACCTACAGCGCCATTTCTATCCCAGGGCTGCGCCTCGACAAAAAGTTTATTCGAAACAACCCTTTCGCATATGGAATCGCGCGTTGTTTTGGGTGAGATAAACCAATCCTTATAATAATAGTTATCTCGCGTTGGTACATACTCTCCATTTTTGTCGAGTTCACCTCGTTCGTTTACATACGGAGCCTTCTCGTCGGTATAAAGCTTGCTCCATGAATTATACTCAAAAACATGGCCAAAATATACCGCAGGTAGATTGGCAACCGAAAAATCATAATCTGTCAAAGGCACCAAAGGCAAAGCATAAGCCTGCTTCACAAAGAACGAATTATTGCGATATGTGTTATTAGCCTTAGAATCAGCCAATTTAACCGGTATACCTGAAGGATGTTCGAAGGTAGTATCCGCTACCGCCCACAAATCCACAGCGCCTCCATTCTCTTGCTGCTCGATACGATTGTGGATATATCCCGCATGCACAGAATATTGCTTCCCCGTATGAGAGAATGCCGCCGAGAGGTTCTTGTTGCGCGTTTTCTGCCAGTTATACAGACCATTTGTTCCACGCGACTTAAAATTCACATTAAAACCTGTTGTAGGTGACACATTCTGCACCATCACAACCTCCAAATGCTCCTCGCGATAGCGTTTCTGCCCCGACTCCAAATACATCAAATTAAAAAATGGCGTTTTTGAGTTATAAAACGGCACATTATCCATTCGATAAGTATAAGAGTCATAAGGTTGTGCAAACTGAAAATCAGGAGAATCCGGTCGCTCGAAATAGTTGAACGGAAGTGTCGCCTGACCCAATCCGCCCATGGTCATATCGCCAACGCCTTCAACAAAATAGGGGTAATCAATTCGCCAATTGGTTAATGTAGTATCCAGCGTCGATATTACCACATCATTCATATCTCTGTCTATTCTCCACTTGAAATTGGGGAGAGCACGAATAGAATCATCGAAATAATATGACTCCAGAGGCTTGCGAATGCGATTCACATTCGTAGAGTCGCCATTTTGTTGCGTCATACCCTCATCTTCGGCAAAATTACCATAGGTACTCTCACCTCCAAGCGACATCTGTTGGCCATTGCGTTGCGCTCGAGCAATATCCGCAGCATCCAATTGAGCCCACGCCACCTCAGGCAATATCACCATTGATACTGCGAGCAGAAATATTATGCGCAACACTTTTTTCATTACTTAGCTATAATCTTATTTCTGGCTAATATTAATAACCCAACGCACAGCCGAAATGGTAATATATAGCAATATTATCACAGGCACAGCGTAGTGTGTAAACAGTGCAATAATCAATCCGCACACAATCAGGAAGATATAACGAAGTTCATTACCCTTCCATCCAAAACCCTTGAACTTAAGTGCAAACATACGAATTGGGCTTATGAGCAAACAAGCCATTACGACTGCAACACCGAGCAAAACCTCACGCGACATAGCTATATCTCCATTAGCCACGAGCATTGCTAACGACAAACAGAACAAGCCATTAGCAGGTGTAGGCAAGCCACAAAACTCGGTATGCTGAGTATCGTCAACATTGAATCGAGCCAATCTCAAAGCAGAAAACGCAACAATAATAAACATCATATAACGCATTATTTCTGCCACATTCTCAGGAATTTCCACACCCTGAGGTAAAGTATCGTACAAAGAGAAAAACGCCACAGCCGGTACCAATCCGAATGACACCATATCGGCCAACGAATCAAGTTGCACACCCAGCGGTGAGATACTCTTTAACAATCGGGCAGCAAATCCATCAAAGAAATCACACAATGCCGAAGCAATCATAAGCCATAGAGCCAACTTATAATCGGCATTAACCAACAAAGCCACAACTGCCGACGAGCCACACAGCAAATTGCCGAGCGTGAGCATATTGGGTATTGTAAAGAGTCGTATCTTCATCTTTTTACACAATTATTAGTTCTAATAATTGGCAAAGATACAAAATATTTTTTATCTTTGTATAATTCTTAAAAATTCTTTTTATATAAGGTATGAAAAGTAACAGATATTGTATAATTATGGCGGGTGGTGTAGGCACTCGATTTTGGCCTATAAGTCGCCAAGCCAAGCCCAAGCAGTTCCTTGATATTCTCGGAACCGGCAAATCATTTCTCCGCATGACCTTCGAGCGTTTTTTGCCGCTCGTGCCTGTTGAGAATTTTATCGTTGTCACACATCGTCGATACAAAGAGATGATATTGGAGCACATACCCGAACTCAATGAGAATCAAATACTTTGCGAGCCAATGGGTCGCAATACCGCCCCATGCATCGCCTATGCAGCATACCACTTGCAAAAGTCACATCCCGATGCCGAGATGATTGTAACACCTGCCGACCATCTCATCCTCAATGAGAGTGAGTTTCATGCCATCATCGAGGAGTGCGTTGAGTTTGCCCTCCAGCATAATGCACTGATGACTGTCGGCATTAAGCCAAGTCGCCCCGAAACCGGATATGGATATATACAAAAGGCAAATAACGACATTATCAGCAGGGTAAAATGTTTCACCGAGAAGCCCCACCTGGAGCTGGCGCAAACATTTGTAGAGTGTGGTGAATTTTTCTGGAATTCGGGAATTTTCATTTGGACCGTAAAAAACATCATCGAGGCCTTCGAGCGTCATCTACCCGAGCATCATGCCCTATTCTCTGCCATAAGCAATGATTTAGGTACTGAGCGTGAACAAGCTGCTATTGAGCAAGTTTTCTCGGAGTGCAAATCCATTTCTATCGACTACGGAGTAATGGAAAAAGCCAATAATGTATATGTGCGTTGCGGCAACTTCGGATGGAGCGATGTCGGCACATGGGGCTCGATGCATCAATTATCACAAAAAGACGCCTATGCCAACACCAAAGCCGGCAAGAAATGCTATACCTATAATACGCGTAATTCAATAGTTTCGGTACCGAACAATAAAGTAGCCATTGTCAATGGTTTACGCGACTATATTATCGTCGATACCGACGATGTATTGATGATATGCCCACGCAGCGAAGAGCAGAGTATCAAAAAATATATTGATGACATAAAATTTGACCTCGGCGAGGAGCATTGTTAGCGAGAGGAAAGAAAATTCAAAATTCAAAATTCTTTTTTATATTCTCGCGTCGGCTAAAACCTCCTCAGAATGACGGATTAATCACCCCACTGACGGATTGGCTACCACATAGCGTCACTCTGAAGGAGCACATGCGACCGCGAGAGTCTAAAAAATGAGATACATCGTCATTCCACAATTACTGCACGACGCGAGGGTATAGATACGCAGTGGTGTGCCTGCTGTAATTGAATGGAATCTACCTTTGGGAATTGTGCTTCACAAGTTCGTACTTGGCAGCAAAGGAAAAATCAGTGGTAGATGCCAATCAATTGGGTAATGGTAACCCATGCGCACCTACCAATCAATACTTTACCCAATTGTGGCATGACGATGTAATTATAGAGATTCTCACGCATTTGTTTTTCCGAGATTCTCACAGTCGGCTGAAGCCTCCCTCAGAATGACGAAAAAATAATTGCTTAGAATGACGGATTTTAAAAGAAATAATTTTGAATTTCTTGTAGCGTCACTCTGAGGGCGTGAAACGACCGTAAGAGTCTAAAAACATAAGACAAGACAAAGTCTGATATCTAAGAGAAAGCAGCGAGATGAAAGAGCAATGGAGGTGACTTCTTTGCTCTTTTTTTTTACCTTTTGCGTCGAGGCAAGATTTGTATGTTACGACATTTTTTCTTACATTTGTAAGAATGTTTATTATCAGCAAGCAATCGACTAATAAAACGACAAAAAAATAAAACACTATGGAGAATCAGAAACCAAACATTTCACTCCCCGACAACGCCTATCGCGAACTGAAGGCGGGTGAGGAGTACAAGCCACTCATGCCGGCAGACACTACACCAGCAGAGGTTACCCCATACTCGGTTACAATGGGTGTCTTAATGGCAATCATTTTCTCGGCAGCCGCCGCTTTCCTCGGTTTGAAGGTCGGACAGGTCTTCGAGGCAGCTATCCCCATTGCCATCATAGCTGTAGGTATGGGAACAGCTTTGGGCAAGAAGAATATGCTCGGACAGAATGTCATAATTCAATCTATCGGAGCATCATCGGGCGTAATCGTAGCAGGTGCAATATTCACATTGCCTGCGCTTTACATCCTTGGACTTGAAGCACAATTTTATCAGGTATTCCTATCGTCATTGCTCGGTGGAGTCTTGGGAATCGTGCTGCTTATACCATTTAGAAAATATTTCGTCAAGGAGATGCACGGCAAATACCCATTTCCCGAGGCTACAGCCACAACCGAGGTATTGGTATCGGGCGAAAAGGGCGGAAATCAAGCAAAGCTTTTGGCTGTTGCAGGCTTGATTGGTGGATTATACGACTTTGCAGTCAGCACCTTCGGAGCCTGGACCGAAGTTGTTTCCACTCGCCTCACAGCCTTCGGAGCGATGTGTGCCGACAAATTCAAGGTCGTATTCTCGATTAACACTGGTGCCGCAGTCTTGGGCCTTGGTTACATCATCGGATTGAAATATGCTGTAATCATCACCGCTGGTTCATGCCTCGTATGGTTCCTTATCGTACCTTTGATTGGCTCGGTAATGCCTGACGCCGCAGCCATGTCACCCGAAACAATTTTCACCGACTTTGGACGCCCAATCGGCATCGGCGGTATCGCCATGGCAGGTCTTATCGGCATTATCCGCCAAGCCGGCATTATTCGCCAGGCTGTAGGCTTGGCCGTGAGCGAACTTTCGAGCAAGAAAGGTGGTACAAAAGCCGATGTAGAGCGTACGCAGCGTGATATTCCGATGAAAATCATTCTTACAGTGCTTATCGCCGCGCTTATCACCACGCTCGTATTCTTCCACTTTGGACTTTTGGGCAACCCCATGCAGAGCATCGTGGCATTGCTGATAGTCTTTGTAATTGCGTTCCTCTTTACCACCGTAGCAGCAAATGCTATCGCTATCGTAGGTACAAACCCTGTGTCGGGAATGACGCTTATGACGCTTATTTTAAGCTCTTTGGTTTTGGTAAGCATAGGACTTAACGGCACAGCCGGCATGACCGCAGCACTTATCATTGGTGGCGTGGTCTGCACAGCCCTTTCGATGGCAGGAGGCTTCATCACCGACCTTAAAATCGGCTATTGGCTCGGCACAACACCCAAAAAGCAGGAGGGTTGGAAATTCCTCGGCACATTCGTCTCGGCAGCTACTGTCGCAGGTGTAATGCTCGTTTTGAACGACACCTATGGTTTCACGGGCGAGAATGCTCTTGTAGCCCCCCAGGCAAATGCTATGGCAGCCGTTATCCAGCCCCTGATGACGGGAGGCTCAACGCCATGGATTCTCTACTTTATGGGCGCTGCGTTGGCTTTGGTTTTGACCGCAATAGGAGTCCCCGCTTTGGCGTTCTCTTTGGGTATGTTTATACCTATGTATTTGAACGCGCCGCTCGTTGTCGGTGGTTTGATTGCATGGTTTGTATCCAACCGCTCGAAAGATGAAGCACTCAACAAGGCTCGTTTCGACAGAGGTACGCTTATTGCTTCAGGATTCATCGCCGGAGGTGCTTTGATGGGCGTAGTATCGGCGGTATTGAAGTTTGCAGGTGCAGATTGGTATATGACCGAGTGGGCAGCCTCTTCAAATGCCGAGTGGCTGGGACTTGCGATGTATATCGCTCTGACAGCCTATATGATTTGGCACACCATGCGAGCAAAGAAAGAAGAGTAGTAAAAATAACAGAGTCATGCCACATTAGCACAACGAATTTACTTACATATACTGATAATCTAACCTTGTGCTAATGGCTGGCATCTACCGCTTACCTTGACCTCTGCTCAAATGTGGAATGACGAATATAACAAAAGACAAAAGTGCAAAGAAAAACTTAAAACAATATAGCTATGGAACTGAAAGATAGATTTTTGAAATATGTTTCGTTCGACACGCAGTCAGACGAAAACAGCACAACATTTCCCTCGACCGACAAGCAGTTGGTACTGCTCAACTACCTTGCCGACGAGATGCG
>JAEIGA010019117.1_pt1 | contig 10446 bp, 9 predicted proteins | sample 9270691 | NCBI WGS metagenome assembly JAEIGA01 (sample SAMN17057246, study PRJNA624740) | gut metagenome | biome: biome; isolation source: fecal sample | host: Bos grunniens | place: China: Xizang | collected 2019
AGGCAATGTCGGTCAGTTCTCTATGGCCAATGAGCCTTCGCTTCATGTACCTTATCTGTATAATTATGCAGGAGCTCCATGGAAGACACAGAAGAGAATCCGTCAGATGCTTGAAACATGGTTCAGAAATGACCTCATGGGAGTTCCAGGAGATGAAGATGGAGGTGGTATGACTTCATTCGTTGTCTTCTCGTCATTAGGTTTCTATCCTGTGACTCCTGGATCGGATGTGTACACTATCGGAAGTCCTCTTTTCGAAAAAACATCTATCAGTCTTACAAACGGAAATAAGTTCGAGATAATTTCGAATAATGTTTCGGAAGATAACAAATACATCAAGGCTGCAAAGTTGAACGGCAAGCCATTGGATGCACCGTTTATTTCTCATGAAGATATAATGAATGGTGGCCGTCTTGAATTTGAGATGACTGACCGTCCTGTCAAGGATTGCTTTAAATAAATATGGATGATATCATGGTTACATTAGGAAACAATATTATTACTGTTTCAGTAAAGGAACATGGTGCTGAACTTTGCAGCATCCGTAAAGGTGAAGTTGAATATCTCTGGCAGGCAGATCCGGCCTTCTGGGCAAGACATTCGCCTGTACTTTTTCCTATAGTCGGCAGTGTGTGGGAAGGTAAGTTCCGCGTAAATGGACAGGAGTACCAGATGGGACAGCATGGCTTTGCCCGCGATATGGATTTCACTCTTGTATCTCAGACAGAAAATGAGGTCCGCTACAGACTTGAGTCTTCTGAGGCGACCCTTGCAAAGTATCCATGGCCATTCGTTCTTGAAATCGCCTATCGTCTCCATGGTAACAAGGTGGATGTGATCTGGGAGGTTACAAACCCTTCAGATAAGGAGCTTCCTTTCCAGATCGGTGCTCATCCTGCATTCTATTATCCGGATTATGACCCTCAGACAAAGGAAAGAGGCTTCTTCTCTTTTGACAAGAAGGAGGGAATTGACTATATCCTCATCAGCGAAAAAGGTTGCGCAGATACAGCTGTAGAATATCCGCTTCCTCTCAAGGACGGAATGTTGCCTTTGGATACATCGTCATTCGACAGAGATGCCTTCATCATTGAGAAATCTCAGGTAAGCAAGGTCACTTTGCACAGGCAGGACGGCTCTGCATGGCTCAGTCTTAGCTTTGATGCTCCTCTCGTAGGTCTTTGGTCTCCTCCAGGAAAGAATGCTCCTTTCATCTGTATTGAACCTTGGTATGGTCGTTGCGACCGTGCTCATTATCAGGGAGAGTATAAGGACAAAGACTGGATAAATACTCTGGCACCGGGAGAAAAGTTCTCGAGTGTATATACAATAGAGGTAGAATAAATGAAACTTTCAGAGCTGAAGACGGGTGAACGTGCTGTGGTTGTAAAGGTATATGGCCACGGAAGTTTCCGCAAGAGAATAATCGAGATGGGTTTTGTGAAGGGCAATAAGGTGAAGGTGATCCTTAATGCCCCTCTAAGGGACCCTATTGAGTATGAGATAATCGGATATAAGATTTCGCTTCGCCGCGAGGAGGCCTCCAAGATTGAGGTCATAAGCGAAAGTGAAGCGAAGGAGATGCTCTCATCCTCTGAGTCTCTTCCTGCAATCGAGGCGGATGAGGCTTGGCTCGAGCGTGAAATGAGCAGCATGGCCGAAAAGCGCAGAAAGCAGATCAAGGTGGCTCTTGTCGGCAATCCGAATTGCGGAAAGACCTCCCTGTTCAATATAGCTTCCGGCAGTCATGAACATGTGGGAAACTATAGCGGCGTAACCGTCGATGCAAAAGAAGGTACATTCGAACATGGTGGCTACAGCTTCCTGATAACAGACCTTCCGGGTACATATTCCTTGTCTGCATATAGCCCGGAGGAGCTGTATGTCCGCAGAAATCTCATTGACGACATGCCTGACGTGGTCGTCAATGTCGTGGATTCATCCAATCTTCAGCGCAATCTCTATCTTACCACCCAGCTCATCGACATGAATCTCAGAGTCGTGATGGCCCTGAATATGTACGATGAACTCAATGCAAAGGGTGACAAGCTGGATCTCAAGCAGTTAGGTTACCTTCTCGGTATGCCTGTAGTTCCGACGGTAAGCCGTACGGGAGAGGGTATTGAACAGCTGTTCGATACGGTAGTACAGATATATGAGAACAGCGACCCTCATATTGCCAGACATATACATATAAATCATGGCAAGGAACTGGAGACATCCATCAGCCGCATCAAGTCTCTGATCAAGAGAACTGCAGATATCAGATATAAATATTCCACAAGATATCTCTCCATAAAGTACCTCGAAACAGACAGCGAGGTGGAGAAGATTGTGGAAGCTCTGCCTGACAGAGATGAAATCATTGCAGCAAGGTTCGAGGAGAACAAGAGACTGCACTCGATTCTGGGTTCTTCTGCTGAATCTGCTGTTGTCGATGCCAAATATGCCTTCGTACAGGGTGCTCTTGCTGAAACATACGTGCCTTGTGAGGGTAAACGTAAGAGACGTACATTCACTGACAAGATAGATTCGATAGTCACGAACAAGTGGCTTGCCTTCCCTATATTCTTCTTCCTTCTTTATCTGGTCTTCAATACTACCTTTGTTCTGGGAGAGTATCCGATGGCCTGGATTGAGTGGCTTGTGCAGAAGTTCGGGGACTTCGTCTCATCCATCATGGCTGATGGCTGGCTGAAGGATCTTGTCACCGACGGTATAATTGCCGGAGTGGGAAGCGTACTTGTCTTCCTTCCGAACATCCTTCTGCTATACCTTTTCATATCCCTGCTGGAAGATTCGGGATATATGGCCAGGGCAGCTTTCATCATGGACCGCCTGATGCATAAGATAGGACTTCACGGCAAGTCCTTCATACCTATGATCATGGGCTTCGGATGCAATGTGCCTGCAGTCATGGCGACAAGGACTATAGAAAGTCCGAAAAGCCGCCTGATAACCATGCTTATAATACCGTTGATGTCCTGTGCCGGACGTATGCCGGTATATATACTTATAGCCGGAGCATTCTTCCCGAAGCGTGCAGGCCTTGTCCTTCTGGGTATGTATGCCCTCGGAATCGTACTGGCGATCATTGCAGCAAAGGTCATGAGCTCTTTCTTCAAGGATGATGACCTGCCTTTCGTGATGGAGCTCCCTCCGTACAGAGTACCTACCGGAAAGTCCATTTTCCGTCATACCTGGGAGAAGGGAAAGCAGTATCTGCAGAAAATGAGCGGTATCATACTTATCTGTTCTATGGCCCTGTGGTTCCTGAGTTATTTCCCTAATCACGATGCATATTCTACAGTGCGTGACCAGCAGGAACACTCATTCATCGGCTATGTCGGCAAGGCTATGGAACCGGTGCTTGAACCGCTTGGTTTTGATTGGCGCATGGGAGTGGGAATCGTTGCCGGAGTAGGTGCCAAGGAGCTTGTGGTAAGTACCCTCGGAGTAATGTATGCAGATGATGCCTCAGGTGCGCTTGAGCCTGATACGCTTGGAGACACACGCCTGCAGCGAGCTTTGACCAGCTCGGTTACGCCGGCAGCCGCATTGGCTTATATGGTATTCATCCTGCTATATTTCCCGTGTATCGCTACCATAGTTGCGATCAGAAGGGAAAGCGGAACATGGAAATGGGCAATATTCACCGCAGTATATACCATAGTACTGGCCTGGGTGGCAGCCTTCATTACCTATCACCTTGCTTCCTTCTTAATGTAAATTCTTCCGGAACCGGATCATATCCGCTGCCTCCCCATGGATTGCAGCGGAGAATTCTCCATGTAGTAAGGATAAGCCCTTTGATGGGGCCATGCTTGCGGAAGGCCTGAAGGCCATATTGTGAACATGTGGGTGTAAAGCGGCAGCTTGCCGGCTTCAGAGGCGAGATGCAGAGCTGGTAGAACCTGATAAGCAGGACAAATGGGAAACTTAAGGCAGTCCTGATGAGCGTCAAGACCTTATTCTGCTGCTTTTTCATTTGCTGCTGTCTTCTTTTCAACGATCTTGTTGACCTTTACGATGACCTGGCTGACTGCATCGTAGATTTCTTCGTAAGGAAGAATCTCTTTTGTGGAATATGTTATGAGAAGGTCCACTCCTGAGGGAATCAGGAGATCATGTTTCTGTCGTCTGTAGCTTTCCCTCAACCTTCTTTTCAGCAGATTTCTTTTGACTGCACGTTTGAAAAGTTTCTTAGGTACAGAGACCATGATTCTGTTTCCTTCAGAACCATTGCCTACAAGACAACAGAAACGCAGACCCGGCACATTGCCGTGTCTGCCTTTGGCAAGAAGCATCGAAATGCTGGTCTTGCCGCATAATCTTTCTTTTTTCGGAAGAGTATTACGGGAAAGCCCGTCCATACTACTGATTATTTGTAAGGAATAATTCCAATGCTTTTGCTACTGACGGTGCTTCAGCAGTCGGTGCTGAAATCGCGATCTGAAGTCCTGCCTCTTCCATCGGCTTCACTACAGACTTGCCGTATGAGATGAACTTGATGTCACCCTGAGTGAATTCAGGATGGTTCTCATAAAGCGACTTTACGTCAGCAGGGTTGAAGAACACGATGGCATCGTATGCGTGAAGATCTGTTTCCTTGAGATCCTGAGGAACTGACTTTACGAATACAGCTGTGGCAAAATTGAACTTAGTCTCCTCAAAGAGTCTTGTCACAGCATCCTTGCTTGTCGAGTCGGATGTAGCAATAAGGAAAGTCTCTCCCTTGTGCTTAGGGCCGATGAGGCTGATGACTGAAGACGGTGTTCCATCGCCGAAGAAGATCTTTCTCTTGCGATAAACGATATGTTTCTGAAGATAATTTGCAACCGCCTCGGTAGTGCAGAAATACTTCATTGTCTCAGGAACCTTGATTCTGAGCTCTTCACAGAGCTGGAAGAATGCGTCGATTGTTGTCCTGGCTGAGAATACGATTGCTGTGTAATCAAGAATATTGATTCTCTGGGCACGGAATTCTCTTGAAGTAAGAGGTTCTATCTTGAAGAACGGTTTGAACTCAAACGATACTCCGAATTTTTCTTCAATGCTCGCGTATGGCGATGCTGCACTTGGTTGCTGTTGTGAAATCAGTATTTTCTTAGCGCTCATTTATCTAAAAAATTATAGCCGAAATCACCAATGTTCCGGTCGGGATGATTTCGAGGGCGCAAAGGTACAAAAAAGCAGTGAATATAGAGCAAGAAGAAGTGAAAATTTCGAGTTTTCTGACAATGAACAGCAGATAAATGCCTGCTGATATCCAAAGCATTGCAGTTTTTATGACATCTTTATCGGCCCCTGTTGCTGTCATGACGCCGGCTATTGTCAAAAGGATGAAAGTCAGAATGACGAAAAATGTGTGGGCGGCATATCCGCCGGTGTTATATGTCCTTTTGGGTATTCTTTGCGGACGGAAGAGTATGTAGACGGCATATCTGAATGCGATGTACAGAGCGATCATGCCGATGATGACTGCAAGTCTAAGGTCTTCATTGTATCCGTTCATGAAGCCCGTGCCGAAAAGGTCGAAACTGTAGGTCAGGAGGCAGAAGGGGAGTATCATGGCCCATGCAAGCAGGTCGCGGTCACGGCTGAGCTTGACGCTGGACTCGAGGTTGAAGCACTCCTTGGTTCTGGCAATGCATGCGGCAAGGGACGGGAATATGCTGACGATGCTCCTGAGTAGAAGCATCGCCGTCAGAACGGAAACTGTTATCAGAATATCTTTCAGCATCAGTTGCCTCTTTTGGCTTTATATCCCATGTCCTTGAGCAGGCTTGTGACTCTGTCGCGGAAATCGCCCTGAATGGTGATTTCACCGTCCTTGGCGCTTCCTCCCACGCCACACTTCACCTTCAGCGTCCTTCCCAGCTCGGCAAGGTCCTCAGATGTACCTACGAAACCAGTGACAAGAGTGACCTGCTTGCCGCCGCGTCCTTTCCTGTCTATTGAAACTATGAGATTCTGCTTTGACGGCTCGATTGTTGCAGGCTCGTCGTCCGCTTCCTCAGTGTAGCTGAAATCGGGATTGGTGGAGAAGACTACTCCGAGTCTTTTTTTCCAGTCGTTGTCTGCCATTGTCAGAAAATAAATTTTTGCAAATATAGCTAATATAGTTGTATCTTTGTGAGTTTGATGAACATAAAAAACATGGATAACAGGAAATTCAATCTTTGGAACAGACTGACTGCGGTCTTCGCTTTCATTGTGTCAGCTGTCACATATCTTCTTACGATAGAACCGACTGCGTCCTTCTGGGATTGCGGTGAGTTCATCGCCTCGTCCTACAAGCTTGAGGTGGGTCATCCTCCGGGAAACCCTGTTTTTCAGCTTTTTGCACGATTCTTTTCAATGTTTGCCGGACCGGAAAATGCTGCTGTGGCTGTAAATGCCCTCAGTGCAATCTGTTCAGCCCTTACCATCTTCTTCCTCTATCTTACAATCGTCTTCCTGGTGAAGCGTCTGATAAAGCCTTCTGAGGATGGTGTATATTCTACCGGAAAGGCTATTGCAATCTTCGGTTCTGGTCTTGTCGGAGCGCTTGCATACTGCTTCAGTGATACATTCTGGTTCTCAGCAGTTGAGGCTGAGGTATATGCAATGTCTTCACTCTTCACAGCCCTTGTGTTCTGGTGCATGACCAAGTGGTACGAGCAGGCTGACAGACCGTATGCAAACCGTTGGATAGTATTGATTTCCTTCCTGATGGGTCTTTCCATCGGTATCCATCTTCTTAATCTCCTTGCCATTCCGGCCCTTGTCTTCATGTTCTATTACAGAAAGCGTGAAGACGGCCATTATTCAGGCTGGGAGTATGTCAGGATCTTTGCGGTATCCTGCCTTATCCTTGCAGTGATCCTCTTTGGTGTGATTCCGTATCTTCCAAAGTTTGCGGCATATTTCGACCTCTTCTTTGTGAATACTCTCGGATTGCCGTTCAACAGTGGTGCTGCAGTGTTCATGATCCTGCTTCTCGGCGCATGTTTCTGGGGACTTTTCCGCACAATGAAGTCGGGTAAGGTGTTCCTTAATACCGTGCTTCTCTGCTTCACGACCATCGTGATAGGCTTCTCGCTCTTCAGCATCGTGATCATCCGCTCAAGTGCAAAGACTCCTACAAACGAGTATCAGCCGGACAATCCGTTCACACTCGTGAGATATCTCAGCCGTGAGCAGTACGGAAGCACTCCTCTTGTATATGGCCAGTATTTTGACTCTCCATACTCTATCGAGCCGAACAAGTTCTGGACACCGCTCGGTGACAAGTATCACCATGCAGAGGGTCAGGGCAAGATCGTATATGAATCAGAAGGCAAGATGCTCTTCCCGCGCATGTGGGCTACATCGCCTGATGGAAAATATGAGGCTTTCTACAATTCATACATAGGAAAGGGCGGAAAGACTGTTCTGGGATCAGAGCACAAGAAGCCTACCATGGTCCAGAACCTTGCATTCTTCTTTGATTATCAGCTCAACTGGATGTACTGGCGTTATTTCATGTGGAATTTCGCAGGTCGTCAGAATGATATACATAGTCCTACTCCGGGCGATATCTTCGCAGGAAACTGGGAAAGCGGAATCGGATTCATAGACCAGATCCGTCTGGGTGATCAGTCGGATGCTCCTGGCTATCTCAAGAACAACAAGGGCAAGAACCATTATTTCATGCTTCCTCTGCTCTTGGGACTCATCGGTCTCTTCTTCCAGTTTGCCCGTGACAAGAGAGGCTGCTGGCTTACCTTCCTCATGTTCTTCATGACAGGAATCGCCATTGTAATATACTTGAATCAGCAGCCGTTCCAGGTGCGTGAGCGTGATTATGCCTATGCAGGTTCATTCTATTCATTCTCTATATGGATAGGTATGGCTGTAGCAGCTGTATATTCATGGATCAGCGAGTCGGCAAAGCGTAAGAGTGCTGCCGGAAATAGCGATGTGGCTATCTCAGCTGCTGTGACTGTCCTCATGCTCGGAGTTCCTGCCCTTATGGCTGCCCAGAACTGGGATGACCATGACAGAAGTAACCGTTATACTGCCGTTGAAATTGCAGAAAACTACCTCAATTCCGTAGGAAAGAACGGTATTCTCATAACTCATGGCGATAACGATACCTTCCCTCTCTGGTACGCCCAGGAGGTTGAGGGAATCCGTACAGACGTACGTATATGCAATACTTCGCTTCTCGGAACAGACTGGCATATCGACCAGATGAAGTATGCAGTCAACGAGTCTGCACCTCTGGACCTTACAGTAGGACTTGATCAGTACCTTTACGGAACAAATGACTTCGTATATATGTATGATACTCGTGATACCATCATTCATATCGATGATGTGATGCGTGTCTTCAAGCATCCGGATGCGAAGATTCCTTTGACAAGCGGAAAGAATGTCGACTATATCATGTCACGCAAGATTGCAGTTCCTGTCAATAAGGAGAATGTGATCAAGTGTGGAATTCTTGATGCCAAATATGAGGATATGATTCCTGAGTACATCGTGCTCAACATGTCCAAGGACAAGGATTATATCACAAAGCCGGAGCTTTTCATGCTCGACCTGCTCTCTAACTATCAGTGGGACAGACCTATCAACCTTCTGAGCATGGGTGGTGACATCAATATCGGAATCAAGGAGTATCTTATGTATGACGGATTCTCATACAGGTTTGTTCCGATCAAGAACAAGACAAGCAGCAGGGAAATTGGCTTTGCAGATCCTGATGATCTGTATAACAAGATCATGAATGTCTACAAGTGGGATGCTCTCAAGAGAAAAGACTATTTTGTTGACTATCAGAACTTCTATACCTTCTGCGGTGTGCTTTCGCAGAGAAATCTCTTTGTGAATGCCGCACAGGAAATGTTGAAGGTTGGAGATGAGCAGAGAGCCGTAGAGCTTCTTGACAAGTGTCAGGAGTGTGTTCCTGCCGAGTCTTATCCTCTTGACCTTATCTATCTTGGCTTTACCAATGAGTATATGGTCGTGGATATGATAGAGACTTATTACAACGCAGGTGCTCCTGAAAAGGCATTGGAGCTTGCGGAGAAGTTTGCAGATGAACTCTTTGTGTCTACACTCTTCTATCTCGACTATTATGATTATGCACGTTCTGAGTTCGAGAACTGCTATAAGATCCTTCAGTATCTTGCAGACCTTTCGGATCATAATGGAGACAAGGAGTTCGCTTCTTCAATCCGTGACCGATTCAATGCAATTGTTGAGGCATACGAGTAATATTTGAGCCTATATACGAATGAACGGCAGTCCTTCCGGGCTGCCGTTCATCTGTATTATCAAGCCTTGCTGAGGCTTTGAAGTCTATCGTGCAAGTCGTACGAAAACGCTCAGAGGCAGGTTTTTGCCGTAAGAGTCACGCAGGACAAGTTCACCGAAATCGAGGGACTTGTACGCCGTCTTGAGACAGAATGCCTGCTTTACGATTGTTTCTCCAAGCACAGCTGAATATCCGTTTGAATAGAGATTCAGAACCATGAAGCTGTCCTGTGGGGCAAGGATGGCAGCTACGCACTGAAGCATCTCGTTAAGGCACTCGTCGAGCTTCCATTTCTCGCCATCAGGTCCATGGCCGTATGCAGGAGGATCGAGAATGATACCCTGATATGTGTTGCCTCTCTTAGCTTCTCTTCTGGCAAACTTAAGCGCGTCCTCAACGATCCAGCGGATGTTGTCAAGTCGGCTTGCTTCCATGTTGCCGCGTGCCCATGTAACGACCTGACGTACTGAATCAAGGTGAGTCACATCAGCTCCTGCCGCCTTTGCTGCAAGAGTTGCCGCTCCGGTATATGCGAAGAGATTCAGGACTCTTGGCTTAGGTTTTCCCTCAGCCTCGGCCTTCTCTACAAGAGCGCGTGTCTGCTTATAGATATATTCCCAGTTGGATGACTGCTCAGGGAAGACTCCGACATGCTTGAAGGAAGTCAGTCCAAGACGAAGTGAAAAGTCAAGACCTTCCTGACCTCCCTTGTAACGGATGTACCACTGGTCATCCATTTTCTTCCTGCGTTCCCATGTTCCGCTGTCCTCCTTTCCGGCCTTGCCGAAGCCTGCACCGGTCTTGAAGCGGGTGTGGATCATCTTATTCCATTCTCCGTCAGACAAAGACTTGTCCCATAGCGCCTTAGGTTCGGGGCGAGCCATCACGTAAGGACCGAATCTTTCGAGCTTCTCGAAATTGCCGGAATCAATGAGTTCGTAGTCTTTCCAGAATGCTCCTGGACTTTCAATGGTCATCATAATCTCAAAATTTGCGCAAAGATACTTATTTTATTGTATTTCGCCGAAAATTGCTAAATTTGCTCGATTTTAGATGTCTCGACTATGCTCGACATGACAGTAATCTGATATTGTCATCATGAGCGAAGCGAAGGATCTTTACAAGAAAATTTAACAAATACATTCTATACAATTATGCAA
>JAEIGA010019118.1_pt1 | contig 10446 bp, 12 predicted proteins | sample 9270691 | NCBI WGS metagenome assembly JAEIGA01 (sample SAMN17057246, study PRJNA624740) | gut metagenome | biome: biome; isolation source: fecal sample | host: Bos grunniens | place: China: Xizang | collected 2019
ACGATTTGATTGCGGTCATGGTATTCATGTTGATAAACCAAAACAATTTGTAAAAGCATTAATAAGAAAATAACAAATTACAATTTATAGAAAGGTTTGAAATAAAATGAAAGAAATAAATCCTAAACAAACAAAAAGAGCAAAAGCATACGAATTATGGATGAAAGCACCAAATCCAATGGTAACGTTTTTTAAAACATTAGATGTTACACCACTTATTAAAAAAAGTAAAAAGAGTAAATTGAAATTCAATATGTTATTAGATTATTGTATTGGAAAAGCAGCATCAATTATAGAAGAGTTTTATATGCTTCCAGTAGGAGATAAATTAATTAAATATGATACTATTGCTGTAAATATGATTGTAAAAAATAAAGATGGTGAAGTCAGTTCTTGTGATATTTTATATAATGACGATTTAAAAAAATATAATGAAGATTATTTAAGATATACAAAAGAAGTTGCTCAAACATGTATAGATAGAGATTTAACAGATAGTATGGTTATAGGTACTTCTGCAATTATTGATACAGAACTTGATGGAGCCGTTGGAATGAATAGTGGAATTTTTAATAATCCGTTTATAATATGGGGAAAATATAAAAAGAAATTCTTTAAGTATTATCTAACAATTTCATTTCAATATCATCATACTCAAATGGATGGTGCTCATGCAGGAAAATTTTTGGCAAACTTGCAAAAAGAAATTTATAATATTAGATAGATAAATTACAATTTATAAGCTAATTTATTAATATTCAACTATTAGTTGATATAAAAAACCCCCACTCAACTAATGGTATGTATATATTTTTTAGAAAATAAATTATACTTAATTTAAGGAGGAAAATATTATGGATCAGATTAAAATTGGAAAATTTATAGCAGAGTGTAGAAAAAAGAATAATCTAACTCAAATGCAACTTGCGGAAAAATTAAATATAACAGATAGAGCTATATCTAAATGGGAAAACGGAAAAACAATGCCTGATTCATCAATAATGCTTGATTTATGTAATGAACTTGAAATAAGTGTAAATGAATTATTATGTGGGGAGATGATTAATATGGAAAATAAAAATAAAAAACAAGAACAACTTCTACTTGACATGGCAAAAGAAACAGAAGAGAAAAATAAGATTATATGGACATCTATGTGGGTAATTATGCTTGTTTCGATGATTGCTTTGTTTTCTGGTATTGCTATTGTAGCATTTTTAGTGCCTGAAGGAATAACACAGTTAATTATTTTGTTAAGCCTTTGTGTTATTTTTTTACTTCCTTGTTTTTATGCATTAAAGTTGGAAGTAAGTGTTGGATATTATAAGTGTAAAAATTGTGGTCACGAAATTGTACCTACTTATTCAGAAGCCTTGTGGGCAATACACAGAGGTACTACTCGTTATTTAAAGTGTCCAAAATGCAATAAGAGAACATGGTGTAAGAAAATAATAAAACGTGATTAGTAATGAATATGAAAAGAACACATTAAACTTATAAGTTGTAAATGTGTTTTTTTTTATGTTTAATTGAATTCAAATAATCTTATAAAATTTCTACTAATAACAAAATGTATGATATAATCTAATCGATAAAGAATAAATATTTTGAAAGCGAGATGATATTATGGCAAGTTTTGAAGATTTTATGAAGTTAGATATTAGAGTGGGAACGATTGTAGAAGCAAAAGTATTTGAAAATGCTAAAAAACCTGCTTATCAATTAAAAGTAGATTTTGGTAGTGAAATTGGTATAAAAAAATCTTCAGCACAGATAACAGAAGTTTATAAAATTGAAGATTTGATTGGTAAACAATTATTGGCAGTGGTTAATTTTCCACCAAGACAAATAGCAAATTTTATGTCAGAAGTTTTGGTGCTAGGAACATATAGCAAATCAGGTGTGGTATTAATAAAACCTGATAAGCAAGTAGAAAATGGAGATAAATTAGGTTAGATATAATAAACAGTTAAAATAAAAAGGAGAAAATAAATGTGGCGATATTATTACACAATAATTAGAAATATTTTTAGAATTCCAGAAGCAGTAAAAACAATGAATGATATGATTAAATTATCTAAGAGTAGAGCAGATGAATTTAATGAAGATGCTAGATATAGATATGTACAATATATTATAGAGGTTATGCAAAAAACTGGAAAAATAAAAACTGAAGTGTATGGAGAAGAAAATTTGCCTAAAAATGGTGGATATATGATGTATCCAAATCATCAAGGGAAATATGATGTTTATGGTATTATAGCTGTACATAAAAAACCATGTTCTTTTGTAATGGATATAGAAAAATCAAAGACTATTTTTATAAAACAATTAGTAGATATATTAGAGGCTAAACGTTTAGATAAGAAAAATAATAGACAAGGCATGAAAATTATTAATGAAGTGGCAAAAGAAGTAGAAATGGGAAGAAAATATATTTTGTTTCCAGAAGGACAATATGATAATAAAAAGAAAAATGGTTTAATTGATTTTAAAGCTGGTTGTTTTAAAATTTGTTTGAAGTCAAAAGTGCCAATTGTTCCTGTGGTATTAATAGATTCGTATAAGCCATATAATAGTTGGGAAGTTGGAGAAATAAAGACGAGTGTATATTATTTAGAGTCAATTACTTTTGAAGAATATAAAGATATGAATACACAGCAAATTGCAGAATTGGTAAAAGAAAGAATTGCAAATAAAATTGCTGAAGTAACTAAATAAAATAATAGTATAATTTATATTTTAATTAAAATATATTGAGTTTATGTTTAAATAAAAATAGGAGAAATAAAATGAAAACAATAACTTTATGTGGAAGTTTAAGATTTCAAAAAGAAATGATGAAAGTGGCTGAAGAAAAAGCATTGGAAGGAAATTGTATTTTAACACCAGTTTATCCAGTATTAGAAAATTCAAAAAGAACTGAAGAACAAATGCAAAAATTAAAAGAAGCACATTTTAAAAGAATAGAATTATCTGATGCAATATTAGTTGTAAATGTAAATAATTATATTGGGAATAGTACAAATTTAGAAATTGAATATGCTAAAAGATTAGGAAAAGAAATTTTGTATTATACAGATTTGCTATAAACATAATATCTATTGAATTTTATTAAAAAATATCATAAAATATATATGATATCTATATAAATATAGATTAAATGAAAAATTAACATTATATTAAAATAGTTAATTTTTTAAGGAGGAATTTATGATAAATAGAGCAGTAATTATTGTATTAGATAGTTTTGGAGTAGGTGAAACACCAGATGCAAATGATTATGGAGATGTGGGAAGTAATACTCTTCTAGGAATTTATAAAAATACATCTTTAAAATTACCTAATATGAAAAAATTAGGTTTATATAATATTAAAGATATTGGAATGGAAAATGAAAAAGAAGAAAGTCCAATAGGAATATATGGAAAAGCCGCTGAACAAGCTAAAGGAAAAAATAGTCCAGTAGGACATTGGGAAATTGCTGGATATATCACAGAAGAGGCTTTTAAAACATATTATGAAGGTTTCCCACAAGAATTATTAGATGAAGTGTGTAAAAGAACAGGACTTCCTGGATTTATATGTAATGAAAAAGGTTCAGGAACAGATTTCTTAAGAAAATATGGTGAAGAAAGTATTAGAACAGGAAAACCTATAGTTTATACTTCAGCTGATAGTGTGTTCCAAATTGCAGCACATGAGGATATGATTCCATATGAGAAATTACATGAAATTTGTAAAATTGCTAGAGAAACAATTGATGAATTAGGATATGGAATAGGAACTGTAATTGCAAGACCATTTGTTGGCGATTCTGCGGATACTTTTGCAAGAACATATAATAGAAAAGATTTTAATGCTGAAAACTTCGGAAAAACAATGATAGATGTTTTTAAAGAAAATGGCAAAAAGATTTTAGCAATAGGAAAAATTGAAGATTTATTTGCTGGAAGAAGTATTACTCGTGCAATACATACAAGTGGAAATACAGATGGAATTGAAAGAACAATAGAGGCTATGAAAACAGCTGAAGAAGATTTAATTTTTACAAACTTAGTTGATTTTGATATGCTTTATGGACATAGAAATAATATTGAAGGATATGCAAAAGCCTTAGAAGAATTTGACAATAAATTACCTGAAATTATGGAAAATTTACGTGATGATGATATTTTAATATTAACAGCTGATCACGGAAATGATCCAAGTACACCAAGTACAGACCATTCTAGAGAATATATTCCAATATTAATTTATGGAAAAAAATTAAAAAATAATGTTGATTTGGGTGTAAGAGATACTTATGCTGATATATCAGCAACTGTATTAGATATAATGAATTTACCTGAAAAATTAGCTGGAAAAAGTTTTAAAGAAGAAATAATAAAAAATTAATTAAAATCATTGATATAAGAGCTCCGATTTGATATAATCAAACGGAGCTTTTGTACTATAAAAAAGCTGATATGTATTATGCGAAAAAACTCGCATAAATTATATATAAATAAAAAAAAGAAAGGTGTAATCAATATGGAAAACAAATGTAATTGTTGTGCTTGTGGAAACAATAAAAGAGATGAATTTTTTGATGAATTGTTTTCAAAATATACAGCAGAAAAAGATAATTTAATTCAAATTTTAAATGAAGTGCAAGAACATTATGGTTATATTCCAAAAACAGCCCAAATGGAAATATCAAAATATTTAGATATGCCACTTGCTGAAATTTATGGAGTAATAACATTTTATGCAAGATTTACATTAGAACCAAAAGGTAAATATAATATTGCAGTTTGTTTAGGAACAGCATGTTTTGTTAAAGGTTCTGAAGCAGTTTTAGAAAAGGCAAAACAAATGTTAAAAATTGATGTTGGAGAGACAACAGAAGATGGAAAATTCTCAATAGAAGCAACTAGATGTATAGGTGCTTGTGGATTAGCTCCAGTTTTCACAGTAAATGAAGAAGTATATGGAAAAGCTACACCTGATATGATGGAAAAAGTTATAAAAGAATATCAAGCTAAAGAATAATATAAATTTTAGAAAGGATTGAGCTATTTATGAAAACTTTAGAGGAAATAAAGCAAATTAGAGAATCTAAAAGACAAGAATTAGATTTAAGAGTTAATCTAAAAGCAAATACTCAAGAAAAACACATTTTAGTATGTCATGGTACTGGATGTACATCATCAAAATCACCAGTTATCATAGATAATTTTAGAAAAATATTAAAAGAAAAAAATATAGAAAATGTTAGAGTAATTCAAACAGGTTGTTTTGGACTTTGTGCAAAAGGTCCTATAGTTATCATTAGACCTGAAGATACTTTCTATGCAATGGTAAAACCAGAAGATTGTGAAGAAATTATTGAAACACACATTGTAAAAGGTGAAACAGTAGAAAGATTACTTTGCAAAGATATAGATGATACAGTAGTTCAAAGATTAGATGAACTTACATTCTATAAAAAACAAAAAAGAATTGCACTTCAAAATTGTGGTGTAATTGATCCAGAAAATATTGATGAATATATTGCATTTGATGGATACAAAGCTTTAGAAAAAGTATTAACTGAAATGACACCAGAAGATGTTATTAAAGAAATAACAGATTCAGGACTTCGTGGTCGTGGTGGAGCTGGTTTCCCTACAGGTAAAAAATGGGAATTCACAAGAATTGCAAAAGGTGATCAAAAATATGTAGTTTGTAATGCAGACGAAGGTGACCCTGGAGCATTCATGGATAGAAGTATATTAGAAGGTGATCCTCATAATGTTATTGAAGCTATGATGATTGCAGGTTTTGCTGTTGGAGCTAACAAAGGTTATATTTATGTTAGAGCTGAATATCCTATTGCAGTACATAGATTTGATATTGCTATCAAACAAGCAAAAGAATATGGAATATTAGGAAAAAATATATTTGGAACTGATTTTGAATTTGACTTAGAAATTAGATTAGGAGCTGGAGCTTTCGTATGTGGTGAAGAAACTGCACTTTTAGAATCAATTGAAGGAAGACGTGGTCAACCAAGATTAAAACCACCATTCCCAGCAAATTCTGGTTTATGGGGAAAACCAACATTAATTAATAATGTTGAAACATATGCTAATATCACAAAAATCATATTAAATGGTGCAGCTTGGTATAACACAATAGGAACAGAAACATCTAAAGGAACAAAAGTATTTGCTTTAGGTGGAAATGTTGTTAATGTTGGATTAGTTGAAGTACCTATGGGAACTACTTTAAGAGAAATCGTATTTGATATTGGTGGAGGAATTCCAGATGGTCATGCATTTAAAGCGGCTCAAACTGGTGGACCTTCAGGTGGATGTATCCCAGAAAAATATTTAGATACTCCAATTGATTATGAATCTTTAAAACAAATTGGTTCAATGATGGGTTCTGGTGGACTTATTGTTATGGATGATACAAAATGTATGGTTAACTTAGCTAAATTCTATTTAGGATTTACTGTTGATGAATCATGTGGAAAATGTACACCTTGTAGAATAGGAACAAAGAGAATGCTTGAAATATTAGATAGAATTACAGAAGGAAAAGGGGAACCTGATGATATTGAAAAACTAGAGAAATTAGCAAATACAATTATCAAAGCTTCTGTATGTGGTTTAGGTCAAACAGCTCCAAACCCAGTTTTAAGTACTATTAAATATTTTAGAGATGAATATGAAGCTCATATAAATGAACAAACTTGTCCAGTTGGAGAATGTAAAGCATTAGCTAAATACAAGATAATTGATGAAAAATGTAAGAGATGTAGTTTATGTGCTAGAAATTGTCCTGTTGGAGCAATTACTGGAGATAGAGAAAATGGATTTAAGATAGATACAGATAAATGTATAAAATGTGGATTATGTATCACAAAATGTCCATTTAAAGCAATTAGTAGATAATTAACCTAAAAAATAAAAATCGAGATAATAAATGATATTCATTTATGAGATAGGGAGGAAAATTAAATGGCTGATATGGTAAAATTAACTATTGATGGAGTAGAAGTAGAAGCTCCAATCGGATCAACAGTTTTAACAGCAGCAAGAAAAGCTAATATCGATATCCCAACACTTTGTTTCTTAAAAGAAATTAATGGCGCTGGTGATTGTAGAATGTGTATAGTAGAGATTGAAGGAAGAAGAGGATTTGTTCCTTCATGTATCACTAAAGTTGAAGAAGGAATGGTTGTTAAAACAAATACACCAGAGATAAATGAAGCTAGAAGAGTAATTTTAGATTTAATATTATCAAGTCATAACAGAGAATGTTTAACTTGTGTAAGAAACGGAAATTGTGAATTACAAACTTTAGCTCAAAAATTTGGAATAACAGATTTAGAATTTGAAGGTGAAAAAGTTGAAGCAAATATAGATGATATTTCACCATCAATTGTTAGAGATACAAGTAAATGTATTATGTGTAAAAGATGTGTAGCAGCATGTAAAAATGTACAAAATATTGGTGCTATTGATGTTGCTGCTAGAGGTTTTGCATCTCATATAGCAACAGTAGGAGAAGTTAGCTTAAATGATGTTAACTGTACTCTTTGTGGACAATGTATAACAGCATGTCCAGTTGGTGCTTTAAAAGAAAAAGATGAAACTAAAAATGTATGGAGAAAATTAAGAGATAAAGATACATATGTTGTAGTTCAAACTGCACCTGCAGTAAGAGCGGCACTTGGTGAAGAATTTGGAATGCCAGTTGGAACTAATGTAACTGGAAAAATGGTAACAGCACTTAAAAAATTAGGTTTTGATAAAGTATTTGACACAAATACTGGTGCAGACCTTACAATTATGGAAGAAGCAACAGAATTTTTAGGAAGATTAAATAATGGTGGTGTACTTCCAATGATTACATCTTGTAGCCCTGGATGGATTAGATTTATTGAAATGAATTATCCAGAACAATTAGATAATTTATCAAGCTGTAAATCACCACATGAAATGTTTGGAGCAATATTAAAATCATATTATGCAGAAAAACATGGAATTGATCCTAAAAAAATGTATGTAGTTTCTGTAATGCCATGTGTTGCTAAAAAATTTGAAGGACAAAGAGAAGAATTATCAAATGACGATATGCAAAATGTTGATTCAGTTATTACAACACGTGAACTCGCAAAAATGATTAAACAAGCTAACTTAGAATTTACAGATTTAGAAGATGGTGAGTTTGATTCACCAATGGGAGATGCTACAGGCGCTGCTGTTATATTTGGAACAACAGGTGGAGTTATGGAAGCAGCTTTAAGAACAGCTTATGAAACTGTAACAGGAAAAACACTTGCTAAAGTTGATTTTGAAGATGTTAGAGGAAAAGATGGAATTAAAAAAGCAACAATTAATTTAGATGGAAAAGAATTAAAAGTTGCAGTTGCTCATGGATTAGCTAATGCAAGAACTATTATGGAAGAAATCAAAAATGGAACTGCTGATTATCAATTTGTTGAAATCATGGCATGTCCTGGTGGATGTGTAATGGGTGGAGGACAACCAATTAGAAGTTCAAAAGATAGAAACGAAATGGATATAAGAGCTTTAAGAGCTGGTTGTTTATATAGTATAGATGAAAAGAGTACTATAAGAAAATCTCATGAAAATCCAGTTATAAAAGAATTATATAAAGAATTCTTAGGTGAACCATGTGGACATAAATCACACGAATTATTACATACACACTATGTTGCTAGAGAAAAATATAGAAATATGTAATTTATAAAATTATTAGAGAAACTGCTAAATATAGCAGTTTCTTTTGTTTTATAATTATAAAAAATTTTAATATATTTCTAATAGCTTCTCCTTGCTGGTCGGATGCCGCTTCAAAAATTTTAACACTCAAAATTGTTCGCTAATTTTTGAAGCTAATTAGCTTCGCCATCCTCCCAAAGCTACTGCATTAACTAACAGTAATCACCATGTTCAACTGTTAGTAAAGTTGCGCGTTGAAGTATTATCTCTATATTAAAACTTTATATTTTTAAAAATTAAAAAGCTGATATAAAAAGAACTTTAATAAATTAAATTATATATTTAAAAGATAAGAAAAGTGTGCTATAATAGTGCGCAGAGAATTGCTTGACGGCAAACTCCTATAAGTAGAGATGCTTATAGTCTTGAAGAAAGGAAATGTGTTTATATGTCTGAACTTGTTAAGATGTTGCGGGAGTTAAATCCTACGGCTGAAATTAAGCCGCAATATCGTGCTGGGTCATTTCCGGCAATTAAGGTGAGTTTTCCACCTGAACAGTTGATTCTTCCTGAAGGTTGTGTACTTCGTGGGCCCGATGTGGGTGACAGGTATCTTTCTTGGGAAGGAAAAGAGTATGTGGTAACCGATGAGGAACGCCATAAATAAAAACACATCCTACACTTGCCAGTCTTGGGTTTACTCGAGACTGGCATTTCACTTATATCTAAATAAAATAATAAAAAATGCTTGACATTTAAGTAAACCTGTGTTAATATATTTATGTTTTAAGAAGAAATTGTTTCTCACCTTATGTCGAGGGCTGATTATAAGGTTAAAGTATTTTAATATATTTATGAGAAAATATATGTAATTTGACTTCTTAAAACAAGTCAAATTTTTTTTTGGAGGTGTTTTACCATAAAACAAGAATTGCCTATAAATAGACAAATAAGAGAAAAAGAAGTTCAAGTTATTGATGAAAATGGAGAAAAAATCGGAGTTTTATCTTTAGATGCTGCTATTGAAAAAGCAGAAGATAGAGATTTAGATTTAGTATTAGTTGCTCCAAATGCTGTTCCACCAGTTTGTAAGATTATGAACTATGGAAAATATAAATTTGAACAAGCTAAAAAAGAGAAGGAATCTAAAAAGAATCAAAAAACTGTTGAGATTAAAGAAATTAGGGTTACTCCTAATATCGGAACTCATGATTTTGAATTTAAAAGCAGAAATGCTAGAAATTTCTTAGAATCAGGAAATAAAGTAAGATTTACTTTAAGATTTAGAGGAAGAGAATTAAACAATGTTGAATCAGGAGAAGATATATTAAATAGATTTATCGAAGATTTATCTGATATAGCAACAGTTGAAAAGAAGCCGTTCTTAGAGGGTAAAACTATGTTTATTATTTTGACAAAAAAAGTATAAAAGTGTTCGTAGTGAAAGGAGAATTATTATGCCAAAATTAAAAACAAATAAAGCTGCTAGCAAAAGATATAGCTATACAGCAAGTGGAAAAGTAAAAAGAACAAAAGCTAACAGAAGACATCGTTTAGCTACAAAAACAAAAAGAGTTAGAATGACTGCTAGAGTACAAGATGGAATTGCAGATAAGACATGTGAAGCAGGAATCAAAAAATTATTACCATATGGTAACTAGAATTGGAATTTAGGAAGAAAAGGAGTGAATAAATAAATGGCAAGAGTAAAAACAGCTAGAACAAC
>JAEIGA010019119.1_pt1 | contig 10446 bp, 7 predicted proteins | sample 9270691 | NCBI WGS metagenome assembly JAEIGA01 (sample SAMN17057246, study PRJNA624740) | gut metagenome | biome: biome; isolation source: fecal sample | host: Bos grunniens | place: China: Xizang | collected 2019
CTCGCCTATTTCACGTTTCAGAGCCTCCACACGCTCCTCACCCGGCTCAATCTTTCCTCCAGGAAATTCCCACATCCCCTCAAACTCGCCATACCCACGCTGCGTCGCCAACACCCTATCCCCCTCACGAATAATTGCCGCCACAACTTCTATTGTTTTCATAAAAACACACTAGGAAAATAAGGGAAAAAGGGAAATAAAAAGTTAAAACTCTGTCTATCTCATTATTAAAACAAAATATATCTTTGTGTTTTATAAATAAAGAATTTCTCCAAATACAATACACTGCAAAACAATATACGCTTCATATACTTCATAAGACCCCAAAATAACACTCTGATAAGAATTTCCTGCCCATTCTTTCGCATATTCAAGTCCGTTTACCACATCTGTTATTTCAACTGAATATTCACCACCCAATCCATCATATGCAATAAGAGAACCTCCATTCAATATACATTCCGCTCTTGTTGACCCGTCCTCGGTATTTTCAATTTTAATCCCATTTGCATACAATAGCGCAATTGCAAATAAATTATCAAGATTTTCAACATTTAACCAATTTTCTTCTTCAATAATCCAAGACTCTCTTTCTGGAGCATCATCTTTTACATATTCTATTGCATCTTCTTTTAAAACAAAAGATTCTTGAAGTATCCCTTTTTCATCATAAACATTATATTTTATCATAATTAATAACATTTAAAATTTATCTCTGAAAAATACAATCCATATGCCACTGCAAAAAATCTTTTTTAGGAGCATATTTACTTGCCTGTAATTCTTTTCCTTTTACTATTTCAAAAAAAGATTTATAAAACTCTTTTCCTTCTCGCTCTATTAGTCTATTTGAAATTATCAATTTACAATTATCATCAAAGCCTATCAATCCTGCATCAAAAGCCTTATCGTATAAAGCTGACAAACAAATACCATTTTCAGGATTTAATCGTTCTTTCTCGTTAACCGACCAAGGAATTATATGACTTGCAAATAACAATTCTGGAACATCTATACCAGTCAAAGCACACTTACCATCATAATTTGCCAACACCATCTGTCTAAACACACTTTGATTGACACGTGTTTTTACTGTTCTCAATTTATCCTTACCCTCAATATCTTTAACATCCTCAAGAATTTTAGAAAACTTATCATCAATAGTTGTTTTCTGATATTCAGCCAAAATTTTTTCGCTCTCAAATACCAAAGACTCTCTATCATCAGCAAACTCATTCCATATAGGCAAACATTGCTTCAATCCACCAGGCATACCCTTCACACCCCTCGCTTGATGATAAGGATCACAGGAAGCAAAATTCGCCAAACGAATAGCCACAGAGTTACCATTTCGTCCTATCAAATTAGCTAATTCTATGATATCTGGATTTGTTCTATATATTTTACCGAAAGGAATTTTTAAATAAAGATTAAACGCCAATATCAACTCCTCTCGAGACCATAAACGTCGTTGTGGCATAACAAATTCTGGCATACAACAAAACTAAAAAATTAAAATCTATTATAACAAACACCTATAATCATAAAACTTATGATTCTGGAAAAACATATCCAGCATTCTCTGCTGCATCAATAATTCGTTTTAACCTATTACATTGTGCACTAGAAGGAAGACTTCCTCTATTAATACAACGAACTATATTATTAATAAAATTACGATCTCCAAATGAAAGTAAATTTTCTCTTGTAAAATCATTATATACTCGCATCCAATAATCACTACCCATACTAAATATCTTAACAGCCATATCAACCCCTAAATTAAATCTAGTTACGCGTTTAGCTGCATCTTCTATAATTTTATTTTCTACTAAAGAAGGAAGTTTTTCTACAAACTCATCGCTCAACACATAATCAACATCTTGAAAATCTTTCCATAAAGCTTGTGTTCTTGCTTTAGTTCTAACGATACCTCCATCAGCTTGCTTCATAAGAAAATTATGCGTAACATAGGCCAATTTCAATAATTCATCCACTAATTCAGGATAAAGAGCTTGCTTCTGCCAAATAGAAGTCCAATCTAAATCCTTATCTTTTGGTATAAGCGTCATTAACTTTGAAATAGTATATGGTACTATTTGTGCCTTATTACCTCCTTTAGGATACCACGAAGCTTTAGCTATAAGAGAATCAAGAGAATCAAATAAAATTACACTACTAACACATTTTTTAAAAAAGTTTTCATTAATACTATCTCTTTGCTCACTATATATTTTTTCAACAAACGGTGCAAACAAATTAAAGTTAATAGCTGAACTTTGACAAACTTGATGTGGATTCATTAAAATGGCATTATAACATTTTGCCAATTTTTCTTTTTTAATCACCTGGTTTTTAGGATGCATTTCACAGAATTTCTTTTTGCCTGCTTCTGTAAGCTGCATCTGTTCTTGATCCCATTTTCCTCTAGATCGTTCATAAAACCAAATAGTCTGATATGGATTGCCATTAACTGCAGGAGCCATAACCTTACGAGATAATTTTTCCATTAAAACATGGAATGGATGATTAGAGAAGAAATCTGCCTCTGAAACAGCATTTTGACTATTTGCACATTGAGAAATTGTTTTTGTAATATTATTATACTGTTCTACCTGTTCCTCACTCATATCATCCTCAACATTTAAAACTGTAAGTTTCATAGGCACATACAAGGTCTCCATATCATGCTTTATTTCTTTTTTAATTATGGCATTAGCTAAAGATGCTGTCGTTTGACCTCCGTTTATAATTTGTAAATCTTTAAAACTAACTATTTGTGTACCATCGGAAGAAAAACCTACAGACCTAGCAACAATGGCAATACCATTATTAAAAGTAAAGAAATTTTCTGGATTATTTATAATTGTATTACGAATACCTTTATTTACTTTACCTCTAACACTAAGAAAAGCTCGTATATTGCCTTGAAGCAATTTACTACCATATTTAAGATAAATATTAGCCAAAAATTTTCCAGGCACAATACCTAAATAAGCCTCATAATTAGAATTTCCCCCTAAATCTGCTTTTAAACATTGGATTCCGGAACAACCAAAATCTGCGGTTTCAATTTCAATAATCTCACTTGAATTAGACACAAATGCCTGAAAAAAACGCTCAAGAGTCCAAACATTTAATTCTACTGGTCTATCTAAAAATTCTGGTTTTGTGAGATTTTTTACTTGCTTACTAAGTATAGAATTAGATATAATAATAAATTTAAAACGAAGAATCTCCGTAGAGATCATATTATCCCCTATTTTTTTTCTAAATTCTTTCGCTATCTCTAAAGCAGGGGATGAATCATCACAAAATTTACTAATATTACCATTTACACTCTCTTCTATAAAGTTTTGCATTCGCATATGAAGCTCATCAATACGAGTATTAATTAAGGTGGTAGAAAGATTTCTCTGATTAGTAAAATCACTAGCTATCATAATTAAAGCCCCGTCTGCTTCATCATAAGCATAAGCATCAAAGGCTAAAATACGCCCTCTCGAGCCTCGCATTTCAACAGACACCTGAACTGGATCATTCACTTCACCTATCTCCTCTAAATCAGCAAGTATTTTCTCCACAAACTGAATTTCTGGTTCAGTTCCTTCATGCTCTGCTTTAAAACGCAATTCATCAATAAACTGTAATCTAAAATCTTCTAATTCCATGATATCTCTTTTTAATTATGAAACTCTATAATTTTCTATATCAGAAATATTAATATCATATTGAACTTTAATTATCGCATCTGGCAATAATTCTCTTTTCAATTTTGGGAAATCTTTAGAAACATTATAAACACTTATTTCTCTTAAATCATAAACATAATTATCATTTTCAGAAGCAAAATCAAATCCATACAGACTCAACTTTGCTAAAAATAAATCTTTTAAGTGTGAAGATTGAAAAATACCTATCATAGTGTTTACAATATCATTTAACTTTAACCCATTAAATGAAGAACTCATTCTTTCTAAAGAATAAATTATTAATTGACCATCTTTTATTGCATCTAATTGTTCAATTGATGATATACGCACACTTTCTTTACCATAATTTATAGTTTTAACCTCATACCAATCATCATCACAAGAAAAATCTTTATGCGTTTTTTCTGGTCCTACCCAACTATCAAGAGCAACATCTACACCTTTTAAAGGAATCATTTTATCTTTCAAAAATAATAATTCTCCTATCAAACCCATTATTTCTGGTTCTGTAAGATTACCTTGATTTGGTCTAAACAACTGTTTCCAAGAAAAATATCTCTCTTTTAATATCTGATAAGCTGTATTATCATCCGAAACAACTATTGTAGAAAGAATCAAATCCTCACAAAATGTACAAAAATATTCAAGTAAATCTGAATTACTTAAAGAAAATCGTAAAAACTTCTCATCTCCACAAGTAAGATGAATAACTCGCAGAAAATCAGAACTACTAATTCTCGATATCTTAAAATTTCCACGAAAGTCAAAAGAATAACGACCCAATTCATCCTTCCCCACATATAAACAAATGTTTTTATTATCTTCTATGCGAATAAAATGATTAGCGGCAAACTCTTCCGATAAAATCTTAAAAATATTAGTTCTCATCATCTACCTCCTCTTCTTCATTATCTTCTATATCTTCAATATACAACTTTTGAAAAACCTTATTTACCTTATAATGTTCTGCTTTTTCTGGAGCAGTAACACCTGGTAAGCCTATTGCAAAAGCCAATAAATTATCCATCCCCAATTCTTCCCTAAATTTAGTAAGAGCTTTATGTTCTTCTGAATTAGCAGGGTCTGGTACAATAGGGATAATAACCAATACAGGCTTTCTATCTGGTAAATATTCAAAATAAGCTTTTACTGGTATATAACTACCAGCCTCTTTTTCTTTATATTTTCTTTCTACCTCTTTTATCTGCTCTTTTGTTAAACCTGCTTTACCGGAAGTATTACCACTTAACGCTCTACGACGTGATGATATTTGCACTACATTTCGTGTACAGTAATAAATAGAGCGTTTAGAACATTTTATTTGTTCCAATCCTTTAATTTTAACATTATCCTCACTATCACCACCTGCTATTACAACATCCCAGTTTTCTAAATTAATATTTTCTGTATCATTTAAAAAATTAACAATATTTGGTATATTAAAATTACCATTTGCCATCGAACACTTCAAAGATTCTACGAAAGACACTATTATATTCTTAGGAACATCTGCAAAATATCGAGAAGAATCATCTGTAATATCCCAAACATCTTTATTAACCTTGTTTACCATATCAGCATAACGAAACTCATATTTTGCAGCAAACAAATCTTGAATAAGTTTTTGAGTAACTTCTGTATTATTACGATTATGCTCTATATTAAAACTTACATACGGAGTATCATAAATATTTCCATAAAAAGAAAATGTTAGATTCAAGCCCTTCGCAGACCTCATCTTATTTGAGGCTGTGATTTGTAATTCCGCACAATTATCTCTAACCTTTATACCAAAGTTTTTAGGCGTTAAACGTTGGTCATACATATCCTTTACGCTATCCTTAAGCTCCTGAGATGAACGTGCAATTTCAGCATACCACTCTGCACTCATTTTACTTGTCCATATTTGGAAGATATCCTCATAACCTGTACGATATCCAAACCAACGTCCCATTTGCATAAGAACATCAAACGTAGCTGTATTACGATAAAAATAACTTACAAGCAATCCTTCTAAAGTCAAACCACGAGACAAAGCCAAACCTCCCACAGCAATAACTCTCAATGACTTATTATTTCTATAATCCAAAGAGCTACTTTGTTTTGATCCATTAACCATCACTATTTTTATTTTCTCAATGGCATTCATCAATATGTTTTTTTGAATAACTCGATCAAAACTAATATCCTTTACATGTGAAAAATGTTTTTCCCAAAGAATTCTTAACCTCGCATATAACTCCAAGCTTGTATTCTTAGTGCTATCATCATTGAAATCAAATCTAATTGTATCAAAAACAGATTCATGAAATCGCTCTATATAATCAGTTATTATCCTCTGTACGTTTATAAATCGACTCATATTTACAAGCATACTTCGTGGAGAAGCTTGCTGACCTCTTAAATCTCTAATTATATTTCCCAAATAAAAACACAATACGGCATCATCTAATGAAGATGGCAACAAACCATTCCACTCCTTCTTATGTTTATAATAAAATGGACCAGAATTAAGAGAATCAATATCATCTCTAACTTTTTCTCTATATTCATCAGATGAATAATCTGGTTCTTCTATATCTGTTATATACCTAATATTTTTATAATAAACCCCCTCTTTATAAAAAATCTTTTGCGCTCCAACATAATTTGATGGAGCCTCAAGTACATAAATAAAATGCTCAGGAAAAAGATCTGCCATCTGCATTTTATCGACCGATTCTGGATTAATAAAAACATTAGCAAAAGGAGTAGCTGTAAAACCTACATATGTAGTATTACTAAACAAATCACAAATTTCTCGTATACATTTATTGGTTTTAGTCGGATCTGTATCATCTCCCTTTGTATTCACTGAAGCATTATCCGCTTCATCATCAATAAGTAACATAGGAACATTAACACAATTTCTAATAGGATCTAAATTGTGATCTCTAAGCCACTTATACAATCTTTCCAATACTGAAACATTTTTCTTTACAACAAAAACTACAAGTGATTTATGAGCATCTAAGGATGTCGCAATCGTATCATGACCTCCAACAAAATCACTCACACAAGAAGTAAAAGAAGTTGCTTTAATTCCCTTGTTATCTTTTCCAACACCAACTGTTTCTGTAATGATTTGTCGCCCCACCTTCTTTTTAGATATTCCTATTACACTTTCATCTATACGCTCCTGTGTTTGCTGCCTTAAGCTTTCTGTAATACCTGCTAAAAGAATAACAACCTTATAACCAGCATCTGCTGCTTTACAAATCAACCCCGCATAAGTTGCAGTTTTACCAGATTGAACATCTCCAATCACAAGACCTCTTCTAAATACTTTACCTTCAAAATTATTATTTGGATCACCCAAACAATTCATAATATTAGGCAAAGTATCTTCCTCTAACAAATTGATACTTTTAGAATTAAAAGATGGATTATTTATTAAAAGTTTTTTATATCTATTCCAAAAAAAAGAATCTTTTATATTATTATTAGAATACCAATTACGCACATCATCATAATCATCATAAATAACACTACCCTTCTCATGTGTTATTTTGTATCTACATTCAATATCCGTAAATAATCGGACAATTGTTTCTTCATCACAGACTATATTTGAAGCTTTTATTGCTCTCTCAATATACACATTAATATTTTCAAATTTAATTTCTTTATTTTGCAATAAATCAGCTTCAATAAAGCTTTCTGCTATAGTAGATAAAATGATATATAAATTTTCTGCTACCATAATCAATCAAAATTTTCAATTAACTTATCTTTTAATTTTGGATATTTACAAAACGGCTCTGATTTCATCAAATCACATATTATTTCCTCTATTGACTGATTTGATATTTTCTTAATTGCATCAATTAATGTTATTGCCATCTGAAATAAATCATCAAATCGGTTTTCTGGTTCTTCAATAGATATAGATTCATTTGATTTATCAATATACATTTGTTGAGTTGGTATATTATTTTCTATTTCTGTAACCAACATTTCAAGATAGCTAAAATCTTCTTCTGACATCTTTTCTCGTACAAATTGATACAATTTACTATCTCTATTTATTTGATAATAAAACATCTTATTTCTACCCTCTTTTCTATCCCATATATAATATATGTCCTCATTAACCTTAACAGTTCGCCCTCGATAATTCTGTTGATTAACAGAAGACTCTAATGTCTCTATTACAGTTCTTTTCATTTGATTAAGAACTTGCTTTGGTATCGAAGCATTTTGTTTTTTTATATCTATTCCCCAAATATCATCTAAGGAATTAGGAATATCAACTCTAATACGAGCATTTTTTGTAAGCTCTGCTCTTGGTTTCATTCCAAACCAAGTTCCCCAAATAATAAGACGGTTATTTCTATAGACATAGAAACCTTGTTTCGACCTTAAATTTTCAATTCCCCCTATAAGTTTTTTATCATTATCTGTTAAATCTGTTGCAAAAGGTAATACAAATGGTTTTATACTAATAAGACGTTCTTCTCCTGCCGAATCTTTTATTGCTATAGTTTTTTCCTTTTTTGATGTTGTTTTAGAATGATGTTCAAGAAATGGATCAAGTGGCTTTACAGCCAAATTATTAATATAAATTTTTAATTTAACACTCCCTTTTGACGAAAGAAAGCGATGAAAAATCAGAGCTAAAAAAACTTCTGTTGTTTTTTTCAGTTCTGTTAAAGTATCATATACCTGACCACCACTTGATTTAAACAAAACATCAAAATCTCTCCAGATAACAAGTGTTCCCTGTGATTGAGACAACAAACGATCTATGTATGGCAATGAGTTTATCTCTTCCTTAGAATGCTCCTGTACAATCCACTTTTGCTTCTGTAATATATATTTATAATCCCAAGAAAAGGCACTTATATTACCATTTTTACAACTAACCACAGTAAGATTTCTACACTGAGAAAGTGAGGCTGATTTCATTCCCATACCAAACCTACCCAAATCATTTTCATCTCTCTCGACCTCAAAAGCCATACTTCCATATCTCATTGCTTCAAAAAGTTCCTCTGAAAGCATACCTTCTCCATCATCTAGAATACCAACAGCAACAACATCAAGCGGATTTGTCGGAAAAAGAATTTGAATTGTCGTTGCATATGCGCTAATACTATTATCAACAACATCTGCAATGGCAGATTCAAAAGAATAACCCATTGATCTTAAAGACCCCATGAGAGTTGGTGCTACGGGAATATTTTCTCTATCTTTTGCCATAATCAAGACTGTTTTATTATTTCATCAAATACAGCTTTTGACAATAAAGGAGGCACTGCATTACCTATTTGCTGTTGCACATATGACAATGACCCTTCAAAATAAAAATCATCTGGAAAACTTTGCAAACGCGCAGCTTCTCTAACAGACAAACCTCTATCTTCATAAGGATGTATCAACATACTCTTTCTATAATTAGAAATAACTACAGAAGGTTGATTTGCTATCAATCGTTTATATATACCACTATGAGTTAACGATTTATCAACATAATTCTGCATTAATTCATCTGGTATTGCACTCCAATTCTGACCTTGTCCAATATATCTGTATCGTTGTATAACCAAATCGTTATTTTGTGAAACTAAATTTTGAGTAGGAAATTTAGATTTTCGTCTCATCATCTGCGCATATTTACTAGCCTTTTTAAATGGAATTTTATATTCTCCAATCTCCAACTTTTGTCCATTAAACAAAACTGGCAAATCCCCTATAGCTTCTGCAACTGTAACTTTTGTTGAAAAAGTAGCTGGAAATTCAAACTTTTTTCCAACACGATTACCAACCATAAAAAAACGGTCTCTATTTTGAGGCACCCCATAATCAGATGCACATAAAACTTTAGAGGTCACATCATAACCCAAACACTTGAAATGTTCTTCAATCATTTTCTGGGTTTTTCCCCCATCAATATTAGTTAACCCCTTTACATTCTCTAATACAAACCAAAGAGGTCTTAATTCTCTAACAAAACGAACAAATTCCAAAAAAAGAAAATTTTTCTCATTCTGCATATTTCTTGACCTCGTATTAGATAGAGAAAAACCCTGACAAGGAGGTCCTCCCATAATTACAAAAATAGGTTCTTCTCCTTTTTTTAAGTCTTGAGGATTTATTTCTTTTATATCCCCATTATGAACTTGTGCGCCTTGATGATTTCGTTTAAATGATTTTGCTGCACTTTCATTAATTTCTATAGCATGTATAATTTTTACACCTGCCATTTCAGCACCAAGACTTAAACCTCCTGCTCCAGAAAAAATATCTATTCCATATTTCATAATAGTTACCCTGTTTTTCAAAAAAAAGCCCTTTTCTAAAAAGAAAAGGGCGCGAAAAGGTGTCGATAGCAAGGCTTGGCACAGCCTACATCAGAACACAACAAATCAGTTCGCGCCCAATTTCGTAAAGCGCAAACATCCATTGCCATGCCTGTACTGATGTATTAGTGAAGTGCCAATTCTGCTATCTCAGTTGAACCAGGATGTCAAACTTTTATATGTCTTTGTTATTAGTTTTATTATCTCTGCAAAGATACAAAAAAACTTTTGCTCTTGCAAGTGTTTTTTTATGCAAATTGAGCGGACGCACGAACCGTACGTCCCTACAACATTTCACTCTCATGCAATCGAACAAGTGTCCAATACGAATCGTCTGATGAATTGGTGATTAGGACGCCAACATCAGTCTTTTCCATGTAAGATTCGCCGTA
>JAEIGA010019120.1_pt1 | contig 10445 bp, 14 predicted proteins | sample 9270691 | NCBI WGS metagenome assembly JAEIGA01 (sample SAMN17057246, study PRJNA624740) | gut metagenome | biome: biome; isolation source: fecal sample | host: Bos grunniens | place: China: Xizang | collected 2019
GTTACATATTTTAACTAGCTTTACAGCGTTTTCAAAGGCACCGAGTGACTCTTCGAGGGTCATATTTCCGCCCTCAAGACGTCTCAGCTCATCTTCGAGCTTTGACATAGCGCTCTCAAACGTAAGCTTACTGCTCATTTTATATCTCCTTTATATCACCGACCACAGCTGAAATCTCACCGTCGGTAACTCTTACTGTAATTGTATCTCCGGCGTTAACGTCTTTGAGAGAGGAAACCGGCTTTTTGCCCGAAAAAGCTATGGAGTATCCTCTACCGAGTATAGAGAGCGGACTCATAGCGTTCGCCTTCTCAGCATTTATCGCAAGGCTTGATTTATAGTTTGCTAAGGTTTCGTTAATAAGACGCGTTGATTTTTCCAAAAGAAATGAGGTGTCTTTTTTGTAGTTATCCAGGAATCTGAATATCAGCTCACACGGATTTTTAGAACTTGCATTTTCAAATCTCGTCCTTGCTCGCTCGTAGATGCTATTGAGGCTAAAAGCGGCTCTCTCTTCCATACCGATAACGCTCATTTTCAGCTCGCGCACGTCCGGAACGGCAAGCTCTGCCGCCGCCGAGGGAGTAGGAGCGCGCAAATCCGAAACGAAATCACATATTGTAAAGTCGGTTTCGTGACCTACAGCTGAAATTATCGGAACTTTCGCAGCGAATATGCGCCTTGCAAGTGCTTCATCGTTGAATGCCCACAAGTCCTCGATTGAACCGCCGCCGCGACCGATAATAACAACGTCCGCGAATCCCGACCTGTCAAAAAAATCAATGCCGGCAATAAGCGTGCTTACAGCACCCTCACCCTGAACGAGCGCAGGATATATGTAAACGTCGGCTAAGGGATAGCGTCTTTTAGTTACGTTGAGAATATCCTTGACAGCAGCTCCTGTCGGAGAGGTTATAACACCTATTTTTGAAGGTAATTTCGGCAAAGCACGCTTGTGTGCCGTATCAAAAAGCCCCTCCAGAGAAAGCTTTGCCTTGAGCTGCTCGTAAGCGAGATACAGAGCGCCTATTCCATCGGGCTGCATAGAGGATACGTACATCTGATATGAGCCGTCTCGCGCATATACGCTCACCGCGCCGTGAACTATAACCTTCATTCCTGATTCGGGCATAAATTTCAAGCGTGCGGCACTCTGACGGAACATCACTGCTCTGATTTGTCCATCCTCGTCCTTAAGAGAAAAATAGAGATGGCCGGACCTATGATTTGTAAAGTTGGAAATCTCGCCCTTTACACTGACAGCTGACAGGGTTCTGTTGCTCTCAAAAATATTTTTGATATAATTGTTAAGCTCGGAAACGGTAAAAGCATCCGGCCTTTCTCTTTCCCTAAGAGAATTTATATCCATTAACAGTTCTCCATTTTGTATTTTTGCATAGCAAGCACCGCTGTGCCTACAGCATTATCGGCAGACATTGACGGCTCTGCAAAATATGCCTCTCTGCCCACGGAAACCATTTTTCTGATTATCGAATTGCACATAACTCCTCCCGCGAAAAGAAAGGGGCAGTCGCCGTGTTCTTCTGCGTACGCGTCGAGCATTTTGCATATAGCCCTACCAATATAATCAAGGACGAAGTGCGCCGTGTATGCGCTGCTCTCTGTTTTTTCAAAAAGCTTAATCGCCATGTTCTCGACTCCCGAGAAATTGACGTAGGTTTTGTCGGTGGCGAGCTTTACCCTCTGAATTTTTTTGGTATTCGAAAGAGCCAGCTTCTCAAGATGCGCGCCTGCAGGAAACGGAAGACCGAGATATACTCCCACCCTGTCGATTACCTGACCTGCGCTCAAATCCTTTGTTCCGCCCATAATTTCGGCAGAAAAAGCACCGCCGGAATATTTTACCTTCAGAATTTCGGTTGTACCGCCCGACAAATGCAACGCGCAAAACTCGCGGTTGAGCAAATCCTCGTTACCCGATGAATAAATAGCCGCCATAATATGTCCGCACTGATGCGAAAATTTGTACAGCGGCGCTCCGAGAAATGCCGATATACTCTCTGCCGCACTGACACCTGCGAGAAAGCAAGGCATATATGAATTTTCCAAATTTCTCGGACGGGTGCTGACACCCACTGCAAGCGGCTTGAGTTCTGAGAGATAATCTCTCGCGTCATTCATAAGATACGGCAGATTTAGAGTATGGTTAAACAGAGCCTCCGACTGTCTCAGTCCTCGCTCCCCCGCCTTTACGGGAAGCGGTCTTTTTAAATTCGCAACAAGTCTGCCCTCCCCGTCAACAATCGCCAAAGAGGTGGTGTAGTTGCTTGTATCTATTCCGATAAATGCTCTCTTATCCATTTTTGGAAGATAACTCAACGGCTACTCCGTTAAGCACACCGTTTACAAAGGAATAGGATTTTTCATCATCGTATTTTTTTGATAACTCTATAGCCTCGTTTATGGAAACGCGGGAAGGTATATCCTCCATAAACATCATCTCGTAAACGGCAAGGCGTATTACAGCTCTTGAAACGGGAGAAATTCTCTCTTTTTTCCAACCGAGCGTGTGCTTTGAGGTAATCTCGTCTATTATCTGAGAATTCTCCTCCGCACCGAAAAATACGCGCTTTACATAATCGTCGTATTCGAGACCGCGCACGTCTGTCGCTTTATTGAAAATCTCCTCGGCTGTTTCATCGTTTTTGCATAATTTTTCGAAAATAAGGATAAAAGTGTTTTCTCTGGCTGTCTTTCTTTGCATTTTAGCGCCTCGCATCCATTAAAATATTATTAAACAAAGATTTATTATATTATTATACATTTTTTTTCGGGCATTGTCAACACCTAATGAATAATAATTGCGCTTTTGGCGAATTTTTATTCTGCTCGACGGTTCTGTTCAAATTTGTGTGTGCTTTTTTGCTTTTTATAGGTTATTTTTGCAAAATAAACTTGAAAAAAAGCGCGAAGTATGGTATGATATTATTGGAAAATTATGAAAAGGTACTGTCAAATGAAAAAATTAAAGAATATTTTACTGCTCGCCTGTACGTATACCGTTATTTTAATTATCGTCTTTTTCTTGTTTATAGCAGTTGACAGCGGAATTAAATCGGCTATAACGTTTGGCTCGTTTCTTGCAATATTTCTTATCGGATGTCTGATTTCTCTTTCAAATCTTATACTTGGCATCAACGGTCTATCCTATCCGATAAAGATTATACTTCACTTCTCGTCACTGCTCGCTTCCCTGTTCACGCTGCTCTTCACAACAGGATTTCTCGCGGGCAAAACGCCCTCCTCGTATATCGTATTGATTTTCGCTTATGCACTGATATACGCTGTCGTTTGGATAATTTGCTACTTCATTCGTAAAGGAAAGACTTCGTTTTCAAAACGCAGCAAAAAAGTTGATGCTAAGTCCAAAGAGAAAAAAGCCGAGAAATCCGAATATAAACCTCTTTACAAATAAATCCTTCTTGACAGGAGAGTTTCCTATGCTCCCACAAAAATTTTCTCAGGGCGACAGCCTGATTATGAAAAAAAAGCACCCCTGCGGCGCTGACACCTTTAAGGTTCTGAGAGCAGGAAGTGACGTCAGAATAGTTTGCCTCGGCTGCGGACGCGATATAACGCTCGAAAGAGAGGCTGTTGAAAAAATGATTAAAAGGGTCGTGCCCTTTTCAGACTAGATTGGAGTAGATATGTATTACTATCTGAATGGTGAGTTAACGTATATTGACGCGACAAGCTGTGTAATTGATTGCGGAGGTGTCGGATACAAGCTTACGGTGAGCCAAAACACCTCTTCTGCCTTACACGCAAAGCAAGGCGGAAAGGTAAAGCTCTTTACGCACCTTGCAGTTCGCGATGACGGAGTTGAGTTGTTCGGCTTTGCTTCGGTTGAAGAGAGAGAATGCTTTAATCACCTTATCAGCGTAAGCGGCGTAGGTCCGAAGGTTGCTATGAGCATTCTATCTACTATGACGCCTCACAATCTCGCGCTTGCTATATGCACCGAGGATATAAAGTCGATAGCAAAAACGCCGGGCATCGGCCCTAAATCCGCGGCACGAATCGTACTCGAGCTAAAGGACAAAATTTCCAAAGATATTATGTCTGCATCTTCGGAAAACCGAGACACGCCCCTGCCCAAAGTCAAAATCAGCGGCAATATTTCGGAGGCCGCCGAAGCGCTTACAGTGCTTGGATATGACAAGAGCACCATTCTCGCCGCTCTGCGTGATGCTGATCCCTCACTTGACGTTGGAGAAATAGTGAGAATAGCCTTGAAGAAGCTCACGAGATAACCGAAAGGATAGAAAAATCTGATGATGGAAGAAATTAACGAGTTCGATTTTGAAAATCGGATCGTTTCAAATGAATATGACGCCTCGGAGGATGCCGAGGTTGAAAACTGCTTGCGCCCAAAAACTCTTGATGAATACGTAGGTCAGCAAAAGGCGAAATCCAATCTCAAGGTTTATATTGAAAGCGCAAAGCTCCGTGCAGAATCTCTCGATCACGTTCTGCTTTACGGACCTCCCGGTCTTGGAAAAACCACACTTTCCTCAATTATCGCAAACGAGATGGGGGTTAATATACGAACGACCTCCGGCCCTGCTATAGAAAAAGCGGGAGATCTTGCGGCTATACTCACCAATCTCGCACCGGGTGATGTGTTGTTTATTGACGAAATTCACAGACTTTCAAGAGTTGCTGAGGAGATACTTTATCCCGCTATGGAGGATTATGCTCTGGATATAATTATAGGTAAGGGTCCCAGTGCCAGAACGATTCATATGCCTATACCAAAGTTTACTCTTATAGGTGCTACCACCAGAGCCGGTCAGCTCACTACCCCGCTTCGCGACAGATTTGGTGTTCTCTTGAAGCTGGAGCTTTACACCACCGAGGAGCTTGCAAAAATAGTTAAACGCTCGGCTGCTATACTTGAGATAGCGATAACCGATGAGGGTGCAGAATCTATCGCCTCACGTTCAAGGGGCACGCCGCGTGTGGCAAACCGCCTTCTTAAGAGAGTCCGCGACTTCGCACTTGTGAAAGGAAACGGAACTATAACCTCAGATATAGCAGACTATGCGCTTGAAGCTCTTGAGATTGACTATTTAGGTCTTGATAACGTAGACAGACGTATGCTTGAGGCAATCATTAAGTATTACAACGGAGGTCCTGTCGGTCTTGATACGCTTGCCGCAACAATCGGTGAGGAGGCTATCACAATCGAGGACGTCTACGAGCCATATCTTATGCAGATAGGATTTCTCTCACGCACACCCCGAGGCAGATGTGTAACAAAGCTCGCCTACGAGCATCTCGATATTCCCTTTGTACAGGGGGCAAACGCATCGGTAGCGCTTTCGGGACAGCGTGTGATGGATCTAGATAACTGATTTTAACATACGCGTCAATACACCTGTTAAAATAAAAATCCCTGTGACAGCGGAGCTATGCTTCTCTGATGTCATAGGGATTTTGATTTTAATAATGGAGCTTATTTTATCGAATTAAAAAATAAAGCTTATTTCGTCAAATCCAAAGCGAGTTTTAGAAGTAGCAGGGGTGGATTTCCACTGCGTTCTCTCGGAATTTCTGTCCCAGAAATCAACATCGCAAAAACAGGACCTTGACTTGAATACTGTTCTATCTCCAATTTGACGGAGCGGCCGTGCAAGCTTTTTGATATGGAAACTCAGATGGGTGCGCTATCGCCTCTGCTGCACATTCTCCGTCTGTCAGCACCCTGGTATAAAGAATTGTGCTTTGACATACAGGTGATCTCCCCCGCATTTTCCCCTTTTGTTTTAATGGAAGAAAGACGGAACTTTTCTACCTTTGTCACCTTACCGCACGCATCACCGGAGGGCCAATTAAAGTCATCGTAGAGCCAAAGCTTCATATTGAGGATAATGGCACTGTCAATAAAATCAGCGACAGCACAAAACCAATCCTCTGATAAATACTCAATTTCACTGCCTGAACGCGGGTAAATCATTACCTGATCTATCCCGAGAGCTTTAAGGTTGGAAAGGTATTTATGTATTCCTTTTTAAGTTGGTTTGCCAGTCAATGCTGACATAGTAACAAAAGGATTTAGCATAAAGGTCTCCAAAATAGCAATTCTGCCCCTGTTTAAATTGGAGATTTAAGAAAATACATATTTTATCAATTATCTAAGTGCATCTATTGCCATACGGCGATCGGGGGATTTAAACACCGAGCTTCCTGCGACAAGAACGTTTGCGCCTGCCTCTTTGGCAAGCTTTGCGGTTTCGGGATTTATACCGCCGTCAACCTGAATGTCAATATCAAGTCCGCGTCTTACAGCTTCTTCTCTTATAGCCTTGACCTTTGGAAGCATATCGGGCATAAACTTCTGTCCGCCGTATCCGGGCTCAACAGTCATAACAAGCACCATATCGCACTTATCAAGAAGCGGGAAAATCTCCTCTGCTGCCGTTTTAGGCTTTATTGAGATAGCCGCCTTTGCTCCGTTTTTGCGAATTTCATCAAGAAGCGCCCCGCTGTCCTCGCATGCTTCGTAATGGAACGTTACAATATCAGCACCCGCATCGATAAAACGCTTTGCGTACTTTTCGGGTGAAACAATCATAAGATGAACGTCAAAAATAATATTACTCTTATTTCTGAGAGACTCGATTACCGGCATACCGAATGACATATTGGGAACGAAAACACCGTCCATTACGTCAAGATGCGCCATTTCCGCGCCCGCCTTTTCAATCTCAACAACCTCTGAGGCAAGATTTGAGAGGTCTGATGCTAAAACTGAGGGAGAAATTTTAATCATTTTAATATCCTTTCTGTTATATAATTTCTTCCATATTATGTTATTATAGTAATTATATTTATTATTGTTATCGTTTATTGTTATTGCTTTATTGTTTAGGCTTTCACTTCTACTATTGCTTCGGCTTTTATTAAAGCTCTTGCTTTAGCGCTCATTAGAGGTCTTGTTACTATTTTGTGGCACAAGTTTCACTTTACCATAAAATAATATAGAGCAGAAAGCTCACGGTGTTGCACGGTGAAAGACATTAAAGATAAGGACGTACAGCTGTTACGCCGTGCTTTCCGTTTATTGATTGGGGTGGCTCTTGCCGCCCCTTATTTTTTCTCGATAAGAGCTACGGCGTAAGCTGCAGCGCCCTCACCCATACCGGTAAAGCCAAGACCCTCTTCGGTTGTTGCTTTAACGCTTACGTTTTCCGGTGCTGTTTTTAATGCCGCAGCTATATTTTTTACCATATCGGGTATAAAATTTGATATTTTCGGCCGTTCAAGAACAACCGTTGCATCTAAATTTACAAGCTCATAGCCTCCAGCACACATCATAGAATAAACCTTAGATAAAAGCTCAAGGCTTGATATGTTTTCATATAATTTGTCTGTATCGGGAAAATGCTTGCCTATATCGCCAAGCGCCATAGCACCAAGAAGTGCATCCATCAGGGCGTGCAGGAGAACGTCCGCATCCGAATGTCCGAGAAGACCGTACTTATAATCAATCTCGACACCGCCGAGAACAAGCCTTCTTTCCGGAGAGAAGCGATGAACGTCATATCCCTGACCAATTCTTAATTTACTCACGACCTTCCCCTTTCCTTAAGGATATACTCAGCATATCCGATATCCCGCGCTGTTGTTATTTTCAAATTTGCCTTATCTGTTATTACAGGAAAAATTTTGTACCCCATATTCTCTACAAGAGAATTGTCATCAGTAACAGAGCCTATACTACGAGCGTTGTTTAGTGCCTCGGAATATATATCACTTCTGAACACCTGGGGAGTTTCGGCTAAAAGCAACGTATCTCTCGGCAGTGTTTCGGAAATCATACCGTCCATATCTGTTTTTTTAACCGTATCGTAAACTCTTGTTGCCAAAGTAGCAGCTCCGTGTATGAATGCCGCAGATACAGCCTCGTTAATCATATCGGGTGTTATAAGGCATCGCGCGGCATCATGAATAGCAATGAAGCCGACGTTTTCCTCCACTGCCATAAATCCAAGACGCGCCGATTCCTGACGGCTTTTGCCGCCTGAAACAACACGCACAACCTTTCTAAAGCGCTCTGTATCAGCCTTTACAAAATCCACTTCACTGTCTTTTGCCACGATTATAACAGAGCTTATCAAATCGGCTTTTTCAAAAGCACGGACGCAGTGTGAAAGCACTGTATCTTCACATATTTTAATTTTTGTTTTATCGGTGTTTTCTCCGAGTCTGCGGCTTTCGCCTGCCGCTAAAATAATAGCGCAAACCCGTGTGTTTTTAATGCTTTCCAAACCTTCATCTCCGCCAATCTTACTTTCTGTGATAAACAAAATGAACGATAACCTCGCGTCTCTGTCCGCCGTTAAGAAGGTTGGGGCCGCTGATTATAACTCCGTCACCGCTCATAAGTGTAGAAGCCTCAAGCTCGGATACGTTGCACATAAAAAGTCTGTCTCCGGAAGAATCTACGATAAACGTATCGCCGTGCAGAGCCAATGCCCCGCCGCGACCTATCACGTCCTCGTTATCATCTCTGCGCTCGGTAACGTACTTTACAGGCTGACCGTGTAGCGACTTTGCCATCTTTAATCTGTAAGCGTAGCTTGTCACGTCGTCCTTTTTAGAAAACAGCTTTGAAAATAAAGACATACAAAGAACCTCTCTATGCTTTCTCGTATTATTCTATCACAAAAGTAACAAAAATGGAATAGTTTTTCACGATTTTGTCACTTTCTTGAATTTTTTTTTATTTTTTTCAAAAAAACTATTGATTTTTTCCTTAACATGTATTATAATGTATACGCGTGGGGCAAAGTGGGTAATTGTGCCGTATATTCCAAGTTTGTGTGGAGAAATCCCCAAAAACACCCCAGAAAATCACTGAGAGGAGGTCAAAAATGTCATTCGTTGGTTCTTATTATCACTCCCTTGATGCCAAAAAGAGAGTTTTCATCCCTTCAAAATACCGCGAAGAGCTTGGCGAAGTTTTTTACATAACCAGAAAATTTGACACATACCTCTCTATCTACACAGCAGATGAATGGGACACATACGTTGAAAAAATAGAAAAGCTCCCCGAATCTGTTGCTGCCGAAATTCAGGACTTTATTATCGGAGGAGCGCAGAAATGCACCCTCGACGGAAGTGGACGAATCATCATAGAGGACAGGCTTCTTAAGCATGCTAAGATTGATAAGAACGTCGTCTTCGTCGGCGTCGGACGTCAAATCAGAATTTGGTCTGAGGAGCTGTGGGAGAAGCATGACAGCAACCGTAACTTCGAGCAGATGCGTGACGTGCTTCGCGAATTCGGACTTTAATCCTCTTATAATATAAAAGGAGCATGCTATATGTCAAACTCAGCATTTTCACATACCTCGGTTCTCCTTTTTGAATGTATTGAGGCTTTAAACATAAGAGACGGTTACACATACGTTGACTGCACCGCAGGCGGCGGAGGTCACTCGCTTGAGATAGCAAAGCGTATGGGAGAAAACTCCCGCTTAATCTGCTTTGACAGAGATAAGAATGCTATTGCCGCAGCAAGTGAGCGTCTGAAAGATTATCTTGACAGAGTAACCTTCGTGAACGAAAACTTCACTTCTCTTGCCGAGATAATAAAAGATTTTAATATAACAAATCTCGGAGGCGTGCTTGCTGACCTCGGCTGCAGCTCGCATCAGTTTGATACTCCCGAGCGAGGATTCAGCTATATGCACGATGCGCCTCTTGATATGAGAATGGATACGTCGGCACCGCTCTCAGCATACGAGGTTGTTAATTCATATCAAGAAGCAGAGCTTAAACGCATCATATACGATTACGGTGAAGAGCGCTTCGCTCCCAAAATCGCCTCAGCCATATGCAAAAGGCGCACACTCTCGCCTATTAAAACAACGGCAGAGCTAGCAGAGATAATAAAGGGCGCAATTCCGTCTGCTTCGCGCATAGACGGTCCCCATCCGGCAAAAAGAACTTTTCAAGCCATAAGAATAGAAGTAAACGGAGAGCTTGATGCAATAAAGCCGCTTATAGATGCAGCGGCAAAAAATCTCGTTCCGAGCGGGCGAGTTGCAATAATATCATTCCATTCCCTAGAAGACAGAATAGTTAAGCTTGGCTTCAGGACACACGCCACAGGCTGTACCTGCCCAAAGGACTTCCCTATCTGTGTTTGCGGAAAAAAACCTATACTTAAAGAAATTACAAAAAAACCGATTCTACCGAGCGAAAGTGAGCTTTCGGAAAATCATCGCTCACGAAGCGCTAAGTTAAGAATTGCAGAAAAGATATAAGGAGAAAGAGAAAATGGCATACACAAGCAGCTACGACAAACTTTATGAGAATATGAAGAACAGACTCACTGTCATAGACAACGATGATGAATATACCCTTGGCGAATTTATGTCTATGAAGGCTGAAACCAAAAAAGCAGACGCTAA
>JAEIGA010019121.1_pt1 | contig 10445 bp, 10 predicted proteins | sample 9270691 | NCBI WGS metagenome assembly JAEIGA01 (sample SAMN17057246, study PRJNA624740) | gut metagenome | biome: biome; isolation source: fecal sample | host: Bos grunniens | place: China: Xizang | collected 2019
ACAACTCGTTTCAAGACCGGAGCTACTTCAGGTTCTGCCAGCGCTCTTAAACTTACAGTTGCAGCTAAGGGAAAGATCAATATTGCAGCAAGAACAGGATCTAATTCATCTGTTCGTAATCTTAAGGTTGTGAAAGCAGGTGTAGAGGTGCTTGCTTGTGAGCTCGATGAGACCAAGCAGAAACACACCACCGACAGCGGTTCTTATTATGACTACTTTACAGCTGACGTAGATGCAGGCGAATATGACCTTACATATGATGCCGGAGCAGTAAATATCTACGCAATCGAGTATTTTGCTGCCAAGTAAAGGCTTGATATACATCGTTTTATAAGGATAGACCTGCGCCAGATGACGCAGGTCTTCATTTTATAAAACAAACATATCCCTCTTCGGAAGCTTGGCGCTGTAGAGTTCGCGGCATTGCTTGAACAGGGCTTCGGTGTAGCGGGACTGACCGGGGCCCTTCCATGTGCTGGTGTTTGTTATCAGGACCCAGCACTCGCCGTCAGGGAAACGGTGCACAAGGGCGGTGGTTCCTGCAAGTGTGCCGGTGCGCTTCCAACCTTTGGCAGGGTCGGTGTCGTTCCATCCGAGTGAGAATGTGTCCTTGTCGAAATACTCGGTCATCTGCCTGAAGGATTCCTCTGAAATGATGTCCTCGACTGTCGGGTCTCCGTCTATGCATGCCACCAGTCGTGCGATTTCTGCCGGTGAGCCGCACCATGCTCCGGCTCCTGAAAGCAGCGGGATGTTGTTGCCGCCATAGCATCTCTCTACGGTCACTCCGCTGTTGTTATACTCCTCTATGAACTTGCCGTCGCCCTCGTGGGTGTAATAACGCACCTCGTTTTCCCTTTTGTCCTCATAATAGGTGCCGGCGATATGCATGTCGTAGCAGCCGGCAGGAAAGAGAACCTCCTTACGTATGAATTCATCATATGGCATTCCGGATACCTTTTCTATGATTTCAGAGAGAAGCAGATAGCCGAAATTAGAATATCTCTGCCATTCCCCCGGCATGAATCTCAGTCTATGTCTGAGGACAAGTCCGAAGAAATCTTCCTTGGTCGGCGGAGAGTCCAGCTGCAGCTGGTTCATTACGTCACGTGAAGAGAATAGAGGATCTCTATAAAACCCTCCCTGATGTCTCAGCAGATGTTCCACGGTAATCTTGTGGTAGTTCTTGTCCTTGACTACTGAGGTGAAAAGAGAATCGTTGAGAATGCCTCCCGGACCGAATACTGTGTCCTTGATGCTTAGCATCTGCCTGTCCTGAAGGACCATGATACCGACTGCAGTGACGAGCTTGGACACTGAAGCCATCCTCATGATATGCCCTGGTTCCATCTTGATTTCATTCTCCTGGTCAGCCCATCCATATCCTTTCGCATATATGAGTGAGTCATTGCGGGTGATCGCAAGTGATGCTCCTTTGATGAACCACTTCCTCATGTAGGATTCAATCTTTTTGTCAAGTCCCTCAAGTTCCTCTATCTCGGACATTTCATTAGTCAGGACTTTATTGAGCATGACTCTCTCGGGCGCAAGCGCCTTCGGCTTCTGCAGAGGCTTGTGAATCAATACGAATGCCGTTGCGGTGAGGGCAACGGCAAGTGCAAGCGATATGTAAAGTGTGCTTTTCTTCATTATTTTATATGAGTTCCTTCCTTCTGGCGAATTCGATTATCATGTCAGCAGTGCCTTCTATGCCTAAGATACTCGAGTCGATGCACAGGTCATAGGTCGAGGCCTTGCCCCAGTCGCCGAATGTATAGTAATTGTAATATTCCTCTCTTTTGCTGTCCTTCTCTTCAATAAGCCTTTCAGCCTCCTCGATGCTGATCCCGCATCTCTCTGCAATCCTCTGAACCCGTACTTCTGCAGGTGATGTCAGGAATACGCTGAGAACATCAGTCCTGTCTCTGAGTATGTAATCAGAACATCTTCCGACGATTACGGCTGAACCTTGTTCTGCGATCTTCATTATGGTTTCGCTCTGCATCTTGAAGATACCCCTGTCGCTCATGTAGTTTTCTGTTTCGCTGAACCTGTTTGCAAAGATTGCAGAGAATGAGAAGAGGCTCTTCCTTTCATCGCGTTCCATGAACACCTCTGCACTGAAACCGCTGTCCTGTGCAGCCTTGTTTATGATTTCCTTGTCATATACAGGGATACCCAGTTTCTGACCCAGTTCGTGTGCTACAGCAAGTCCGCCGCCTCCGAACTGTCTTCCGATGCTGATTATGATCTTCTTTTCCATGGAATATCCTCCTATAATTGGCTGCCCAGGGTAGACGGCTCATCACCATCCTTGAGCATGTTGAACTTATTGAACAGTCTGCCGAGCAGAATTGCAGTAAGCAATGCGGACAGCACGTCAGATACCGGGAAACTCATCCACACACCGTTTGCCCCATGCCATAGAGGAAGTGCGTACAGGAGAGGAAGGAGGAACAGAATCTGTCGTGAAAGAGACAGGATGACTGATTTCCTGACCATTCCAAGACATTGGAAGAAGTTTGTTCCGATCATCTGGAATCCTACGATAGGGAAGCCTAAGGTAAGAATCTTGAGACCTTCTGCAGACATGTCGAGCAGAGCTTCGTCATGTGTGAATATGCCTGATGCCAGTCTAGGAATGAACATTCCGATCGCGAAACATAGGGTAGTGATCACCGTCGCTATCTTGGCTGTCATCCAGAAGACTTCCTTTACGCGTGAGTACTGCCTTGCTCCATAATTGTATCCTGCGATAGGCTGCATGCCCTGGTTCAGTCCCATACAGATCATGATGAACATGAATATGAACCTGTTGCAGATTCCATATGCTCCGATACCGAGGTCACCGCTGTAGTCGCGCAGCTGCTGGTTTATGAAAAGCGTGACAAGGCATGCAGCTGCATTCATGAGGAATGGACCCATTCCGATGGCCAGGGAGTCCTTTGCCACCCTCATGTCAAGGCGCAGGATGCCCTTTTCGAAATGAAAGGCTCTTGTCCTGTCGCTGAAATGCCTCATTACGATCACCATTGCAATTGCCTGTGATATCACAGTCGCCCAGGCTGCACCTGCGATGCCCATGTCAAGTACGAAAATGAACAGTGGGTCAAGTGCTGTGTTGAAAAGCACGGTGAATATGGTCAGGGCCATTGCCTTCTTCGGGTGTCCTGAAGAACGCATGGCTGCATTCAGGCCGAAATAGAGATGGGTGATGATGTTTCCGTAAAGGATTATCTTCATGTATTCCTTGGCATAAGGCAATGTATTTTCGCTGGCTCCGAAGAAATACAGGATAGGATCGATGAATATCAGGGCGGCAGCCATGAAAATCAATCCGATGATTATGTTGAGGCTGACCACATTGCCGAGCACCTTGTTTGCTGCCTTGTAGTTCTTCTGTCCAAGCAGGACAGAGAGCATGACAGCTGCACCGGCTCCAACGAGAGTTCCGAATGCTGTGGAGAGGTTCATCAGCGGGAAGGTGACTGCAAGGCCGGATATGGCGAGCGGACCCACACCTTGCCCGATGAAGATGCTGTCCACCATATTGTAAAGTGATGCCGCAGTCTGGGCAATGATGGCAGGGAGTGCATACTGCTTTAGCAATCTGCCTATCTTTTCCGTGCCGAGTTCTGTGGGGATTGAGTTGTGTGTTGCTGACATCTGAGGCTATTCTGGCTTTTCGACGATCTCTATTTCAAATATGAGTGATGCGAATGCCGGGATAGCTGAACCACTGCCTGAGTAACTGTATCCGAGAAGGGAATAGAATACACCTACGCCTTTTTCAAATTCTCTCATCTGCCAGAGAGTAAGTCCGAAACCATCGATGATTTCATTCTTGTCGTTGCCCATTGTGATGTCCTCGGCCTTTTCACCCCAGTTGATCTGTACAGGTTCATAAGTCCTGCTTGAAGAGTACAGACCATTGTCCAGCGCCACCTTCTTTATGTTGGTATCGAATACCAGTCCGTTAAGAAGTTTGCCGGTATAGTTGATGTAGATCGTTGTGTCGCTTTTGAATGCACTGGTATCTGCTCCTGCCTTCATTGCGACCTTCTTATACCAGAATCCTGCCTGCACGGTATCAGCCATGGTCATCGGAGTTCCGTTCTTTACAAAGACTTCTGATGCAGGCCTGTCGAAAACCTTTACCTGATTGTTCTTGAAGAACCTTACGATGGAGTCGTTCTGCCAGTCGTTGGCACTTTCTGCAAAGTCCTTGATGGTAATGTCGTATATGCAGTCTGAATTGCTGCTCTCCTCATTGAGGTAATCCTGTTCCGTAGCCTTGTTGCTGTATGACATCATCCATCCCGGTATCACGACCTTTCTGCGACCGCCGCCTTTCATGCCCTCAATGGCATCCATGAGTCCGGCCTGTATGCTTTCTTCAAATGTGGTGAGGAAGCGTGGGCCGTAATATTTTGTCGTGTCATAGTCGCCGAGCTGCTTTGAAACCACCTTGCTTGTGTAGGAGGTAATATTTCCGTCCAGATCTGTTACGGTATAGTCCATAAGGACATATCCGTCCTTTTTTACTTCAGTGCCTGTGCCTGGAGTATCCTCAAGGATATATGTGCCTCTGCCTATGCGTTCTGCGCCCGGATGGTTTATGGTCATCCATGCGTCAAAGAATCTCTTGCTGGCGTCGTTAGGTCCTGGGGCAACCGTCTTTGCACAGCTGATTGCTACGACGGCTGCAAATGCATATAAGATGTAATTCGAATGCTTCATTCTGTATTTTGAAGAATTAAAACGGCAAAGATAATAAAAAGTAAGGACAGATGCTAATCATTGGATACGCCAACTACCCATATTCTGAACAGCAGAGCCGAATTGGCAGGAATCATGCCAAAAGTGCTGTTTCCGAAACCATATTTTCCGGTGAACAGGATTTCGCACCTTTCGCCGGCCTGGACTCCTATGAGGCCGTCCCTGATGCCTTGGAGAAGATCGTCGCTGGCAATGTTCGTCTCGAATATCCGGTAGTCTGCGTCGGTAAGGTTCCATCCGGCTTCTACAGCACTTGTCTCACGGTTGGTCGTGAACATGTTTGAGGCGCTTACATTGCCCTTGAATATATATCCGGCATAATAGAATGACACCGAGCCTTTCTTTCCCAAAGGCTCTCCGGTTCCTTCCTTCAGGACCAGCCTGTTTGCACCCCCGTTACGCACGACCGTGAGTGTGTCAGTCTGCTTGACTCCGTTTATCAGTGTGTCCTTCAGCATGTTCTGGGCGATGTATTTGTCGATGTTCGCCTCCTGTTTGTTGTATGAGTCTTCCAGTTTCTGCTTGACGCATGACGGCGCCATGATGCAGATTGCTGCTGCAATAGCCAGTATCCTTATCTTCATTATTATTGTTCTTCTGTCATGAATGTGTGAGTATGTTCTTCTATATATAGTGCCACAGCCCTGATGTCGATGCCTCTCAGGGCGCCGCCTGAAGCGTTTTCATGTCCGCCACCATTGAAATGAGCCTTTGCGCACCTGTTGGCCGAGGTGCCCTTCTTCGAACGGATTGAAATTCTTATCCTGTCGGTATCTTCCTTTGCAAGGATGCTCATCTTCACTCCGGCGATGCTCAGTGGCTCGTTTACGAATCCTTCCGTATCACCCTCGGCGACCTGATACTCCTCCTGGGTTGCTCTGTCCAGAACCATGTATGCAACTCCGTCAGGAGTTACTCTCATCAGATCCTTGAACATGTGCCCCTTGAGCCTGAGCCTGTTCTCTCCGAAATGGTTGTATATGTGCTGCAGGATCCTGTCTCTGTCTACTCCGGCTGCCAGCAGTTCTGATGCCATGGCAAGGGTTGATGGGTAAACCGAGTTGGCGAAATTGTTTGTATCCGTCGTCATTCCTGTCATAAGCGCTTCCGCAGCACGTCGTGGAAGAGATTCTGCATTTCCATTAATAAAGGATGTGCTCAACAGAATATGATAAAGCAGTTCCGATGCTGACGATATCTCGGTTTCGGAGAATGCGATACTGAACAATTCCTTTTCCGGAGAGAGGTGGTGGTCTATGAGAATCTTGTCTGCCTTGGCTGATTCCAGCAGTTCTGAGAGATTGTCCGTTCTATGGAATGCATTGAAATCCAGACATATGATAAGGTCACTATCCTCAATGGCCTTGCTTGCATCCTTCGGATTTTCCTTGAATATGGATATGTCTGCAATGTCTTGTGTGAGGAATTCCAGGTAGGCAGGATGTCTGTCATTGAGTACAATCCTAGGATTTTTCCCCATCACATACAGAAAATGGTACATTGCGACGCAACTTCCCATTGCATCACCGTCCGGTTTCATGTGTGTGACGATGACCGGCCTGCATGATGCTTTCAGAGCGGTTTCCAATGCACTTATCTTTTGAGGGTCTATATGTTCCATCAGTTGATTCATTTGACGCGCAAAATTACAAATTATATTGCATTTCATAAATCAATTTCATAACTTTGTCCGTCGTTTTGAAAATAAAAACACTTATATAATGAATTCAATTGTTAAAAAGGTTTTCACCTATCTCATTTTCCCGGTCATCATTGCCGGTCTGACCTATGCTATCGTACAGAGCATTATGGAGCCAGTAGAGTTCAAGAAGTACAAAGAGTATCGTGAGAGTATTGCAATTCAGAGACTTAAGGATATTCGCGATCTTCAGGTAGCTTACAAGAATGTGAACGGCAAGTTCACTTCAACAGTAGACTCTCTCATCATGTTCTACAATGATGGCAAGATGAAGATTGCTCTTCAGGTGGGATCGAAGGATGATTCTCTTGCAATGGCCAACACTCAGAAGTATACCAGGAGGTGGGCTGGACTCAAGAAGGAGAAGGTCAACCAGAAGCTCTATGAACTTTATCTTTCCGGTGAGCAGAACCTCGTATTCGAGGTGACAAGTGAGATTCCTGTAAAGGATACTCTCTTCAACGATCGTCCTGACTTCCATGTTGATTCGCTTGCTTTTATTCCTTTCTGCGGTGATTCAGTGATCATGGCTTCTGCAGTGAAGACCGTATCAGGTGTGAAGGTTCCTCTCTTCGAGGCTTCAATGCCTTATAAGTCACTTCTCAAGGGACTGAACAATCAGCTCAGAATCAATCTTGATGCAGAGCGTGAGGATCAGGGTAAGTACAAAGGACTTCAGGTCGGCAGCATCGCTGCTCCAAACAACAACGCAGGTAACTGGGAGTAATATCTCCTCACATCTGGCATAGAAACAAGGCTATGTTACAGAATACAGACAGAATATCCATTCAAGTCGGCTTGAGTGGATATTCTTTTAAGATAGAATCCGGAGATCGTGAGATGTCTTCAGGATGGATGACTGCCGACAGGATATTCACCACACCCGAATTGCAGAAGAGGTATTCGGATGTGGAGATTTCCGTCTTTACGCCTAAGTGTACTCTTGTTCCTGCCCAGTTCTATTCGCCGGAAATGGCCAGGACTCTGCTTACAGAGGTGACATCTGTTTCAGACGATGATTCAGTGAGTGCAGTACAGGTGCCCTCCTTGTCTGCAGTACTTGTGTTTTCCAATTCGATAGGAGAGACTTTGTCAAAGGTCATTTCTGAGACAGTGCTTCGTGTTGACGGAACGAAGGCAGTGCCCCTTCCGGAGCAGTATTATATGCTCGCAGCCCTTGCCTTCATGCCCGAATATAATAAGATACTTGCGTCGTATATGGACGGTTATCTTCATCTTGTTATTTCTCAAGGAAAGACCTTGCTTCTATGCAATTCATTCAAGGCTGGGGACTTTACGACAGCGCTTTATTTCATCTTTATGGCGTTGAAGAAGTTTCAGATGAATCCTGAGGTGTCTTCAGTTGCTTTCAGGACACCTCTAACTGACGAGCAGGAAATGCTCCTGTACAGATATTTCAAGAGTGTTGACAGACTATGAGGATAATCGGAGGTAAACTGAGAGGCAAGACCATACTGCCGCCTAACGGATACAAGGCCCGCCCGACTACTGATTTTGCGAAAGAGGGGCTATTCAATATACTTAACAACGAGTATGAGATGGAGGGCCTGCAGGTTCTGGATCTTTTTGGAGGAACCGGAGCCATATCATATGAATTTGCATCACGCGGAGCATCAATGGTATATTGTGTAGAGATGCTTCCTATGCATGCAAACTTCATCAAGTCGCAGGCTGCACGATTCGGTATGACCAATCTGACTGTCGTGCGTCACAATGTCTTCGAGTTTCTCGAAATCTGTCATGAGAAATTCGATATAATTTTTGCCGACCCTCCTTATGCTCTTGAGGGGCTTGCTACATTGCCTGACAAGGTTTTTGCCCGGGATATACTTCACCCGGGTGCATATTTTATTCTTGAGCATCCGGATGAATATAATTTTGAGTCACATCCTAATTTCGTCAAGGAAAAGAAATACGGCAATGTGCATTTCACTTTTTTTGAAAACAGACTATGAAGAAACTCTTGACCATGATAATGACTGCTGTGCTGGGAGCATCCGCTCTTTCTGCTCAGCAGGTGAAGACTGAAACGACTGCGGCCAGCCTTTTCTGGAGAAGTGATTCTCTGCAGGTGGCGGAGATTGTCACAGAACCCGGAGATTATTACCGCAAGGTCGGTCATCATGGCCCTGCTGTTGAGAATACATATATGGCCCTCAGGATATATTTCAATGACAGTGGTGCGATTGACGTGTATTCTAAAAGCGGCCGTGGTATGGAGCTTATGAAATATTTGTGGTATCCTTCTGCAGAGGACAGACAGTCTCTTGAACTCGGATATGATGACTACCGTGTCGGTAAGACGGTCGGCTTGGGAGGTATTGCCCTCTGGGACGGAAAAGAGATGGTGAGGCTTGAGGTGACTAAGGGACGTACTGCCCGCGTAGGCAAGACTAAGAAAGGTGCTTATGCTGAGATGGTTGCATATGGTGTTCCGTATTGTGGTGACCATGTGGATATCTGCATCAGGATTGATGTTACTTCCAAGACGCGTGATGCTGTCGTGACTGCAACTGAGCTTACGGGCAAGAAGGTATCATTTGTAACGGGAGTCAACTGGCATGAAGGTCAGAAGGTTTCTTTTGATGAGGGATACGTGAGCGTATGGGGACCTCATCCGGATGGAAAAGGCAACATGTCGAAACCTATAGGTTCGGGCATGTTCTATAATGCTAAGGATTTTGAATCTGTCACGAAGACAGATGATATGATAAGACTCATATCCAGACCGGCTTCAAGGATATCTACCCGTGTTGTTGCAGCTTCTACGAGGGAAGCTGAACTGAACAACGCAAAACGCTTTGAAGCCTATATGATGAAATAGTAGTGTATTTTAATTATGAAATTTAACCTTAAAGAAGTATTCCAGCCCAAACTTTTCGGGCTGTTCGGTAAAGGTCAGTATGATGGCAAGACCTTTTCTTCCGATCTGATTGCCGGTATAATTGTCGGTATCATCGCTCTTCCTTTGGCCATCGCATTCGGTATTGCCAGTGGTGTGACCCCTCAACAGGGACTCATTACTGCTATAGTCGCAGGATTCCTGATTTCTTTCTTCGGTGGTTCCAACTTCCTTATCGGAGGTCCTACAGGAGCCTTCATCGTGATTGTTGCGGGTATCGTAGCTCAGTATGGCATGCAGGGCCTCATCATTGCGACCATCATGGCCGGAGTGTTCCTTGTGATCATGGGTGTGTGCAAGATGGGTGCTATCTTCAAGTTCATTCCATATCCTATTGTGGTCGGCTTTACTAGCGGTATCGCCCTTACAATCTTCTCGACACAGATGAAGGATTTCTTCGGACTTCCTCTTGACCTGCAGGTTCCAGCCGGATTCATACCTCAGTGGGCATGTTATTTCCAGAACATCGGCAGCATCAATTGGATCGAGTTTGCGATGAGCCTTCTTTGTCTTGTTATATGTTTCAGCTGGGGCAAGGTGACTAAGAAAGTACCTGGTTCCCTTATCGCGCTGATCGTAGGAACACTGGTTTCAGTGCTTCTGAGCAGGTTCGGAGGAATCGAACTGGCAACCATCGGTTCGAAATTCCCGGAATTGGCAAACGGACTTCCGATGCCGAAGCCTGTCGCTCCTGAGTTTGATTATGAAACCATAAAAGGACTTGTTTCACCGGCATTCACCATTGCGATTCTTTGTGCGATAGAGTCGCTTCTTGCTGCTATGGTTGCAGATGGAGCTACAGGAAAGAAGCATCACGCCAACACAGAGCTTATCGGCCAGGGTATTGCCAATATAGTGACTCCGCTTTTCGGAGGAATCCCTGCGACTGGCGCCCTTGCAAGAACCATGGCGAGCATCAATAATGGAGGAAAGAGTCCTGTGACCGGAATCATACATGCGGTTGTGCTTCTGCTCATCTACCTCTTCCTGATGCCATACGCTGTATATATACCTCTTTCGTGTCTTGCTGCAATCCTTGTTCAG
>JAEIGA010019122.1_pt1 | contig 10444 bp, 8 predicted proteins | sample 9270691 | NCBI WGS metagenome assembly JAEIGA01 (sample SAMN17057246, study PRJNA624740) | gut metagenome | biome: biome; isolation source: fecal sample | host: Bos grunniens | place: China: Xizang | collected 2019
AGCTGATGCGGCTGCTTTCGAATAAATCATAAAAATTCTTGTAATGGATAACATCGCATTAAGAATAATCGTGAAATAAGTTGTAAAAGCTAAAACTTTACCAGCTAATAAATTACCATTATTAACACGATATGCACCTACTATTATCACAATAACTAATCCAACATTTAAAATAATATTTACCATTGGGCTTAATCTTGCCATTGTAGAACCTGATTTTAATTCATAATCAATAACTTTACTATTAACTTTTTTAAATCTCTCTTTTTCATGTTCTTCTTTGGATAAAGCTTTAATTACTCTGATTCCCGTAATATTTTCTCTAATTACTAATACTAACTCATCAATTGCTAATTGAACTTTATTAAATAGTGGTATTCCTGATTTTGTTATTCCAAAAATAACAAAAGCGATAAAAGGAAGTAATGCCACTAAAATTAATGTTAATACATAATCTAAAGTGAGAGTTACAATAATTCCACCAACTAATAAAATTGGGGCTCTAGTTCCAATTCTCTGCATCATCCCTATCATTTGATGAACATTATAAGTATCACTAGTCATACGCGAAATAAGTGATGGAACAGTAACTTCATCCATTTGATGAGAACTTAAACTTTGAATCTTGCTAAACAAATCATAACGTAAATCAGTTGTAACTTTCATAGCAATATATGATGCCATACGATTCGCAATAACATTTCCTACAAGACCAATAATGGCACAAAATATCATTATTCCCCCATAAAATAAAACTAGATTAATATTTCCATTACTTACTGGAATTACTTCATCAACAATATAAGCTAAAAGCCATGGTAAAACTAAATCCATAATCGTACCTATGAATTTAATAGTCATACCAAGTATTAATCGAAGTTTATATTTACTAAGATACCTAAATACTCTTTTCATAATTTTACCTACTTTTTACTAATTACATATTAATTATTATATAATGAAATTTATTTGTTTTTCAAATATTATGCTTTAATTATACATAAAAAAAGCTACCAAAGTAGCTTTTTAGTCTTCTTACAGAAGATGAATATTATTTTTCTCCATTAATTCTATTTCATCTTTTGGCCAAACAGATGATTGTACTTCTCCAATATGTGCTTTCTTTAAGAAAAACATACACATTCTTGATTGACCAATTCCCCCTCCAATTGTAAGTGGTAATTTATCATTTAAGATATCTTTAGAATATGGAGATGTAAGTTTATGTTGTTCATTCTTATATTCAATTTGTTTAACTAACGATTCTTTATTAACACGAATTCCCATTGATGAAATTTCAAGAGAAATTGCAAGTTCATCATACCATAATAAGATATCACCATTTAAATTCCAATCATCATAGTCTGCAGCGCGACCATCGTGTGGTACACCACTATCAAGTGGCCAACCAATTTGGTATAAGAATACAGCTTTATGTTTTTTAGTAATCGCATCTTCTCTTTCTTTAGATGTCATATTAGGATACATTTTCTCTAACTCACTTGTTGAAACAAAGGTAATATCATCAGGTAAAGCAATTGTTAAAGCTGGATATGCTTTAGAAACAGTCTCTTCAGTTTCCAGTAAAGCTCTATAAATTTTTCTTACTACTTCTTTTAAATAATCCAAATTACGTTGTTCTTCAGTAACAATTCTTTCCCAGTCCCATTGGTCTACATATAATGAGTGAATGTTATCAAGTTCTTCAAATGGTCTAATCGCATTCATATCTGTATATAAACCATATTCACCATCAAAATTATATTTAGCAAGCGCATTTCTTTTCCACTTAGCAAGAGATTGAACAATTTCTAAAGTACTTCCTTCTAAATCAACAGCTTTAAAAGAAACAGCTTTTTCAAAACCTGTTAAGTTATCATTTAATCCGGTTTCTGGTTCAACAAATAAAGGGGCTGAAACCCTAATTAATTTTAAATGTTCTTGTAATCTTTTTTCAAATGTATCTTTAACTAATTTAATTGCTATTTCAGTATCAATTAAATTAAGAATAGATTGATAATTTTCTTTTACTAAAATTCTACGCATAACACATGCCTCCAATATTGATATATTATACCACTTTTTTCAAATTTATGTGTGTTTTTTATTCATTATTTTAATTTTAAAGGAAGCTTTCGCTTCCTTCTTAATTTTTTCGATCAATAATTACGGGTTTTTCCACTACTAATCCATCACGTGCCCCTTTAACCGCTTTGATTAAAACGACATTAGAAAAATCTTTATTAACATCATAAACAAATTGTAATTTTTTAATTATTAGTTTTTTACTATTAAATAATTTAATTACTTCATTTAATCTTGATGTTTGAAATAAGAAATAAACTGTTCCCATATTTCGTAAATTTCGGTTAATACAATTAACCATACTTTCTAAAGGAAAGTTATCCTCGTGTTTTGCTAGAGCCAAATATTCATTATTTCCTAAATCTTTTGATGGTGTTTTGAAATATGGAGGATTAAATATTACGACATCTACTTCTTCATCTAATCTAAAAGTATTTCCATCCGCATGTATCAACTCATAATTTTTAACATTATTTAATTCCATATTTTTCTCTGCTATTTCAAGAGCTCTTTCATTAATATCAATACCAACAAGTCTTCTTGGATTAAATCTACTTGCGTAAAGCATTAAAGCCCCAGTATTAGTACCAATCTCTAATACTACGTCTTTTTTATAAACTTCTAAGAATTCTCCTAAAACCATTGTATCAGTATTTATACAAAACATTTCATCATCTTGATATAGTTTAATATCTTCGTGTTTAGGTAAATGATCCAATCTAATAGCCATGATTAATCCTCATTTTTATTATATTGTGCCTCATACATCGCACGATATTTACCATCTGTATTATATAATTCATCATGAGTACCAGATTCAACAATTTTTCCTTCATCTAAAACAAAGATCTTATCAGCATTTCTAATAGTTGATAAACGGTGGGCAACAACAAATGTTGTTCTACCAGTTGCTAGAACCTTTAAGGCATTTTGAATTAAGATTTCAGTTTCCGTATCAATATTTGCAGTAGCCTCATCTAAAATAAGGATAGCTGGATTACGAAGTAAGATTCTTGCGAAAGAAAGTAATTGCTTTTCACCTGTTGATAAGTTACCACCTAAATATTCAAGTTCGGTATGAATTCCTTTTGGATATTCGGTAATAAATTTATTTGCACCAATCATATTAAGAACTTTCTCAACTTCTTCATCTGTAGCTTCTAGTCCAAATGTAATATTTGATTTAATCGTTCCACTAAAGATAGCAGGTTCTTGTAATATATAACCAATGTTACTACGAACTTCTTGTTTTGTATAAGTCATAAAGTCAACATCATCAATATAAATATTACCATGTTCTAAATCGTAATAACGTTCAAGTAAAACCATCATTGTTGATTTACCACTACCTGTATGTCCTACAAGACCAATAAATTCTCCAGGTGCAACATGCATATTGATATTTTTTAAAACAACATTTTCTTCATAAGCAAATGTAACATCTTTAAATTTAATATCACCTTTAAAATTAGGACGAACACCATCACCTAAATACTTATCTTCTTCTTGATCAAGTAAATCAAAGATTCTACTTGATGCAACAAACGAATCTTCTAAAGAATTTAAATTCATAAATATTTCCCTAATTGGATCAAAAATCTTATTAATATATGTTACATATAAATATAATGCCCCTGCAGTGATAGCCATTGTATCATTTAAGAATTGGCGACCAAAATAGTAGATAATTAAAGCTAATAGAGCATTTTGGATTAATAATAATAATTCTCCTCCAAATACTGAATTAATCTTTAAAGCATTCATTTTATTTTTATAATTCTTAAATAATAATCCATCATATTCTTTAGTCATTACTTCTTCTTTATTAAACTGTTGAATAATTGGCATACCATCAACATATTGAGCCATTGAAGCATTAATTACTGAATTCATTTCTCTAATACGATGATGATATTTATTATTAATTTTACGATATACTGTCATCCATAATAAAATAAATGGAGCAGCAAAGAATGTTAATAAAGATAATTTCCAATTTACTTTAAATAATTCCACATAAACCATTACTAAAGAAATAACTGCTGTCAGAATTGAGAAAATTACTTCATATAAACCTCTAACTCCTTCAGAGTCACTAGTTATCTTTGTGACAATCTTACCACTTGGTTCACTTACGAAATATTTCATTGGCATACGATTCATCTTATCAAAAGCATCTTTTCTAATATCTAAAGTTAAACGCATTGATGCGGTTAAGAAAAAGACATGTTGAAAATATCTAAAGATAATAATAATAAGTGTTACAGCACCATAAATGATTAACAATCTAAAAATTGGATGAATACTTGGTTCATAAAAGATTCTTAATTCCTCTTTAGAAAGCGGATTGGTTGTAATAGTTCTATCTTCTGTAAGAGTTAAAACCTTTGTTTCTTCATCATATTCTAAAACTTCACTACTACTATAAACTCCATTTAAAACGAAATATCCATTATCACAATAAACAATAGAAATAATCTCTGTTTCATCATAATCAGGTGTTTTTTCTAAGTCAATTTTTAAATAATTATTTCCTAAATAATTAACTCCATCACTACTTGTTTTTACCCATGTTGTTTGAACTCCTAATAAGTGATCATCTAAAACACTATTGATTAATTTGGGTTGATATAATTCTAAATATGTAAAACATAATAAGAATAATAAAGAAATAATAATCAACCATTTACTCTTCCAAGCGTATTTTAAAACTCTTTTTAAGACAACACCAGCTGTATATTTATGATATTGATCAAAACTTTTTCTTCTTTTTGGAGTTTGAATTTCTTGATTTTTAGCCATATACTATTCATCCCCCATTTCTTGAATACGATATTGTTCAGCGTACCATCCTTTATTTTTCATCAACTCTGTATGAGTACCACGTTCAACAATTTTACCTTGATCCATCACTATAATTTCATCACATGCTTCTACTGCTGTTAAACGGTGAGCAATAATAATATTGGTTTTACCTGCTCTTATTTCTTTTAAATTACGAATAATATTAGATTCAGTTCTACCATCTACAGCACTTAGTGAATCATCTAAAATTAAAATATCTGCATCTTTCATTAAGGCACGAGCAATAGATAAACGTTGCTTTTGTCCCCCTGATAAAGTTACCCCATATTCTCCAACAATAGTATCTAAACCATTTTCTAAAAAGGCTAAATCTTTTTCAAAATCGGCCATTTTAATTGCGTAATCAAGTTCAATTTTTGATTCATTACTATCACCAATTAAGATATTATCTTTAACTGATCTAGCAAAAAGCAGATGTTCTTGAGGAACATAAGATACTAGTTTTCTAATACTTGTCTTTTTATATTCATTAATTGATTTATCATTAACTAATAAACTATTTTGTTCATTAATAACATATCTTCTTAGTAATGCTCTTATTAAAGTAGTTTTACCACTACCTGTTCTTCCAACAATACCAAGTGAATTACCATTTTTAATTGTTAAATCAATTCCTTTAATTACTTCATATTCTCCATTAGGATATGTGAAAGTATAATTATCGAATTTAATTTCATTAAAATGATCAATATCTAATAAATCATCATTTTCTTCAATATCTGGAACAGCTTCAATTACTTCCATTACTCTATCAAATGAAATTGCGCTTTGAGCAAAACGAGCAACTTGGTTACCTAATTGCATAACAGGTGAAGAGAATTGAGCAAGTAGTAAACTAAAAGTAATTAGTTCCCCTACTGTTAATTCTTGATTAATAATTAAATAAGCACCATATCCATAAGCGACAAGCTGACTAATATTTGTAAAGAAACGGAATGTTGGTCCAAAAGTCGACTGCATTAAAACCGATTTTCTTTCAGTTTTATAACAATCATCAGCTGCATCTTTTAGCTTTTTACTATCTTCTTTTTCGTTAACAAACGCTCTTATTAATTTTACATGTTGAACACTTTCCATCGCATAGTTACTTAATGAAGAGGCTTTTTTACGAACTAATCGCCAGTTCGCAGCAATTTTAGGACGCATAATTACTACTACAATAAAAATAAAAGGTAGTGGAATAACAGCAAATAACGTTAGTAATGGATGAAGTCTAATCATCGATACTGCTGACATTACAAGTGTTAAAATAATTGTCACAACACTAAAAATTAAATGAGTACAAATATTTGACATCATAAAAGTATCTGATGTTGCTCTTGTCATTAAATCCCCTGGATGATATTCTACAAAATATGAAGCATCTTGTTTTAAGATATTTTTCATAAAACGAATTTTAATTTCATAGAAAAGTTTATGGAATAAATTACCTAAACAAATACTTTTAAAAATACTGACCACAAATTTAACCATTACAATTAACACTAAAGCAATTAATAAATAAATCAATGTTTTACTAGTTATTTGACCAAGTCCAATTAAATCTACGGCTTGTCCAATCAATTCGGGTTTTAAAATATCACAATAAATAATAATCAAAGATAAAACAATTGTTAATAAATATTTCCACCAATATCTTTTAAGATACCAATTGATTTTCTTAATTCTACCCATTTTACCACTCCTTTCGACAAACATAGAACTATTATAACACACTATATCAATTTTGTTTTTCGATTTGCTTTTTAAAATAAAAGTAAAAAGCTGAAATCAGCTTTTTACTTAAACATTTTAGCAATTACTTCCACAACATCTTTTATAACTTGATTAGTTGTATTAATACATAAATCGTAATTAGCTTTATCTCCCCATTTTTTCTCAGTATAGTGTTCATAATACTTCGAACGTTGTTTATCGATTTTTTTAATATACTTTCTTATTGCTTTTTCCGTATAATTATTACTTTCGGTATTTCTTTCAATACAACGTTTTACTTTACTTTCCATTGAAGCATGAACAAAAATACGATATGGTTTATAATCTCTTAAAATATAATCAGCACAACGCCCAACAATAACACAGTTAGATTTCTCAGCAAGTTCCCTTAAAATCTTACTTTGTGCTGAATATACGCTTTGAATACGTTGTTGCGTATAATTGTCAATATATGAAATAGTATGTCCAATAGTAATTGGATATAAAGCATGAGGTTCTGATTCAATTATTTGTTTAACATATTCTTCTGATAAAGCAGTATGACGAGCTATTTCCATAATGATTTCATTATCATAATATTCATAACCTAAAGTTTCCGCTAAACGACGAGCTACCTCACGTCCTCCACTACCAAATTCACGACCAATAGTAATGATTTTATTCATAGAAAAATCCTCCCGTTTTTTTACATTATATCATTTATAGATTTAATCTTCAACTTATTTAAAAAGAAAGATGTGAACTTAATCACATCTTCATAATAACTATTTTAATAAACTTTCAAAACAATAGTTTACAGTTGGACCATATGTTTCAGCAATGAAATCTTGTACTTCTTTTGTTGATAATGCTTCAACTAAAACTTTAATTTTTTCGCTATTTAAATCAGCTGTTCTAACAGCGATAATATTAGGATAAGCAACTTCTGTAGATTCACCAAATACTTTGTATTCAGCTGCTTTAGTTGCACCCCATGCAGTTAAAGCATAGTTACCTGGAATAACCGCATATCCACCTTCAGTTACTTTTCTGTTTAATAAACCAGCATCAATACATTCAATAGTAACACCGATTGATGAAGTATATTCAGGGTGTTGAGCATTGAAGTTTTCTACGCTGTAACTATCAATTAATCCATTAGCAAGTAATAATTTAAATGCTCTTTCAACGTTTGATGCATCATTAATAATACTAATAGTTGTATTTGACCAATCTGTTTTAGCTTCTTTACCATATAAATTTAATGGTTCATTATGAACTTTACAAGCAGTAGCTAAATCATAACCTTTAGTTGCGATTTCTTCTTCTAAATAAGGAATGTGTTGGAAATAGTTCGCATCAATTCCTCCATCATTTAAAGCTTTATTAGGAGTTACATAGTCTTGATAAACATTAACTTTTAAAGTGTAACCTTTAGATTTAATATAATCTTGAACAGCTTTACTATTTAAGATTTCCGCATGTGGAGATGGTGTTGCTCCCACAACAATTGTTTTTTCATCATTTCCACCACATGATGCTAAACATAATAAACTAACTAATACAAATAATAAACTTAATACTTTTTTCATTTTTATTTTCTCCTTTTATCGATTTTTTTTGAAATTAATAATCCACCTTCTTGGATTATTTGAACAATAATAACTACAAATAATATACAAATCCACATTCCTAATTTTTCAGTTCCATAATAACCTAAATTGAATGCTTCAACAATTAATCCTCCACCAGCAATGTATCCAGCAAATGATGTATAACCAATAATTGATACAACAGTTACAGCAAATCCACTAACAAGGGAAGGTTTAGCCTCAGATAATAATACTTTCATAATAATTTGGAAGTTTGATGCTCCAAGAGATTTAGCAGCTTCAATTACTCCTGTATTTACTTCTGTTAAACTTTGTTCTACCATTCTCGCTATAAAAGCAAATGAAGCAAATACTAATGGCACAATCATTGAATACCAATTTCCTGACCATGATCCTTTACCAAAAATAATATTTGTTAATGGTATTAAAACAATAATTAATAATAAACAAGGAATTGATCTAAATACATTAACAATAGTTCCTAAAATTAGATTAATGGCTTTATTAGGTCTTAATCCTTTTTTAGAAGTTGTATAAAGTAATATTCCTAAAGGAAGTCCTAGAATATAAGCAATAATTGTGGAAATACATGTCATTAAAAGCGTATCTTTAGCTGCCGCTAGTAGGTCGTTCCAATTCATCTGTTTCCACCTCCTTATATGCTATGTTTTTAAGATTTAAATATGTCTTTAATCTGTCAATATCTTCTTCATAATATGGTAATTTAATAATTAATTGTCCATATATTTTATCATCTACTACCCATGAATTAGCATAAACAATTGATACTAAAATATTACATTCTTGAATGATATTTGCAATTAAAGGTACATTAGTATCACCATTAAACTCAAACTTAATTAATCTTGAATCATGGAATTTAGTTGCTACATGCCCAGAATAAATAAGTTTTCTGGCTGCTTTAGTCTGCGGATTTAAGAATACTTCAGATACTGGACCAGTTTCAACTACTTTATGATCAGATAAAATCGCTACTTTATTACATACCCTTTCAATAACACTCATTTGATGGGCAATAATAATAACAGTTAATCCTAATTCTTTATTTAAATTCTTTAATAAATCTAAAATTTGATCAGCTGTTGTTGGATCAAGTGCACTTGTTGCCTCATCACAAAGTAAAATCTTAGGATTATTAATTAATGCACGAGCAATCGCTACACGTTGTTTTTGTCCACCTGACAATTGACTTGGATATGAAGCTTCTTTTGCTTCTAAACCAACAAGACGAATTAAATTTTTAATACGTTTATCATCTTCTGGATTTTTCTTATACTGTTTATCTAATGTTAATGGGAATTCAATATTTTGATAAACTGTTTTTTGATTTAACAGATTAAAATCTTGGAAAATCATCGAAACTTTTTTACGATAGCATCGAAGATCTGATCCTCTTAATAATCCAACTTCTAACGTCTTATTTTCATCATCAAAATAAATTTTTCCACTATCAGCTTGTTCTAAACGGTTAATACATCTAACAAGGGTACTTTTACCTTCACCTGATAAACCGATTACCCCAAAGATATCACCTTTTTCAATTGATAATGATATACCATCAAGCACTGGAGTTACATCTTTACCATTTTTAAATGACTTTGAAAGATTACTTATTTCTAAGATACTCATTTATCATTCTCCTTTCTACAAATACAATAAAAAAACTCGTCCTGAAAAAAACTTCAAGGACGAGATATATTCCCGTGTTACCACCTTTATTCATTATTATCTCACGATAATAACCTTATTAAGTACAAAGTCAAAAATATAATAATTTTTGTTATTTTATACTCTATCGCTTTAACGGGCGAACCCGTCTTTGCCTAAATATCGACAAAGCTACTCCGAGGCCATGTTCAATACTACCAATATTATCTGCTTTCACCAACTACAGACTCTCTAAGAATACCAATAATATTTACTCTTCTCTTCAACGTCATTTTAAAAATAAAATTGATACGATTATTTTACATTAATTTATTTATTTTGTCAAACAATTAACTATTTTATTCACCTTTAACAAAAATATATCCAAAGGCATTTGGCCCCCAGTGACAAGCAATAGCAGGATCTAAGTTATCATATACTTTCATTTGTTTATGATATTTAACATCAGTCATGCTGATTAATTTTTCTAAATTATCTTTTTTATAAGTATATGATGG
>JAEIGA010019123.1_pt1 | contig 10444 bp, 8 predicted proteins | sample 9270691 | NCBI WGS metagenome assembly JAEIGA01 (sample SAMN17057246, study PRJNA624740) | gut metagenome | biome: biome; isolation source: fecal sample | host: Bos grunniens | place: China: Xizang | collected 2019
AAGCACGCATTTCAAGCATATAGTCGATCATCTCAGGAGTGATACCCTCTGGAATTTCGCATACGCCGTCTGGACCAGAGATAGCCACAACTTTAGCACCAAGTTCAAGAGCTTTAGTAGCAGCACCCCAAGCTACGTTACCGAAACCTGAAAGGGCAACAGTTTTACCAACGATATCTTTACCAGCTTTTGCAAGAACGTGCTCAGTGAAATAAAGTGCACCGAAACCTGTAGCCTCAGGACGAAGGATAGAACCACCCCAAGTACCACCTTTACCGGTCAATACACCTGTGTTGTACTCACGAGCAAGTTTTTTGTACATACCGTACATGTAACCGATCTCACGACCACCTACACCTACGTCACCAGCAGGGATATCCTGATCTGGACCGATGCAGTTCCAAAGTTCCCACATGAATGCCTGGCAGAATCTCATGATTTCAGCGTCAGATTTTCCAACTGGATCGAAATCAGAACCACCTTTACCACCACCCATAGGAAGAGTAGTCAAAGCGTTTTTGAAAGTTTGTTCAAAACCCAAGAATTTCAACATAGAAGGGGTAACAGCTTTGTGGAAGCGAAGACCACCTTTGTAAGGGCCGATAGCAGCGTTGAATTGAACTCTGTAACCAAGGTTAGTTTGAACTTCACCTTTATCGTCTACCCAAGTAACTCTGAAAGTGAAAATACGGTCTGGTTCAACCATTCTTTCCACGATTTTAGCTTTCTCAAACTCAGGATGTTGGTTGTAAACTTCCTCGATTGAGTCAAGTACCTCTTTAACTGCTTGAAGATACTCTTTTTCGTGACCATACTTAGCCTCAAGTTTGGCCATTACATCTGCAACTTTCATAATAAATGTTAATTGATTAAAGTTATAATTGTTAATGTTATGTCGTGATTATTTTACCTCCCAGGTAGCACCGCTGTGAAGCAGTTCATCCACTGAGTGAATCTTGGCGTTGGCTTTTACCTCTTCAAGCTGAGCCTCAACTCTCTGGTCATAAGTACCATCCTCCACATCGCGGATAATACCCAATGCTACAGGATAATCAGGGTGTTTCATCTCCACAAGCATTGTGTGCATTGATGCATCCTGACAGTGAGCATCGTGTACAAGGATGTCTTTCTCTGTAACACCGTTCTCACCAATCTTTACCACTTTAAGCTTGCCGTCCTCGCCAAGAACAAGACCTTTGTCCCTGTCTTTACCGAAGATCATAGGCTCACCATGACGTAGGGTGATAGTTCTGTCCGCTTTTACATCTTTATCTGAAATCTCTTTATGGCTACCATCATTGTAGATAACGCAGTTAACGAGCATCTCGTTTACTGAGCAACCCCTATGCTGGGCAGATGCCAAAAATACCTCTTGATTAAGTTTGATATCAGAGTCAATGCTGCGTGCGAAGAATGTACCTCTTGCACCAATTACAAGAGAACCTGGGTTGAATGGCTGCTCAACTGTACCATATGGAGAGGTTTTGGTGATCTTTCCAAGTGGAGATGTAGGTGAGTACTGACCTTTTGTCAAACCATAGATTCTGTTGTTGAACAATACGATGTTGATATCGATATTACGACGGATAGCGTGGATAAAGTGGTTACCACCGATAGCCAATGAGTCACCGTCACCTGTTGCCTGCCATACTGCAAGTTTAGGGTTAGCCACTTTCACACCTGTAGAGATGGCAGTAGCACGACCGTGGATACTGTGGAAACCGTAAGTGTTCATATAGTAAGGAAGACGTGAAGAACAACCGATACCTGAGACAAATACAAAGTCCTCAAGGTTATAGTTCATAGCCTCCGCTACTTCAGGCATCGCTCTCTGGAGCGACATAAGTACCATATGGTCACCACAACCTGGGCACCATCTTACTTCCTGATTGCTTTTGAAATCTTGTGCTGTATATTTCATAATCGTACTTCCTCCTATTAAAGAATATTATTAACTGCATCTACTACATCTTTCACAATGAAAGGCTGACCTTGAACTTTGTTCAACTGATGGTAGTGGAATTGAGGATGTTTGTCTCTCAAGTAAGCAGCGAACTGACCGCTGTTCAACTCGCAAACGATAATTTTCTTGAATTTAGAGAATACCTCTGCAGTGTTTTTAGGTAGTGGATTGATATAGTCAAAGTGAGCAAGTGATACGCTCTTACCCTCTGCCTGGAACTCTTTAACTGCTGTGTAAAGGTGACCGAATGTACCACCCCAACCAACAACAAGAACTTCACCCTCTTTCTCTCCGATTACCTCAACATCAGGGATATAGTTTGCTACTCTTGCTACTTTCTCAGCACGTGCAGCACACATCATCTCGTGGTTCTGAGGATCAGATGAGATAACACCTTCTGGGGTCTTTTCAAGACCACCTACACGGTGCATAAGGCCAGGGGTACCTGGAACTGCCCACTGTCTTGCAAATTTCTCTTCATCCCTTACATATGGTTTGAACTTACCTTCGCATTCAGTAACAACAGGGGCAACGATAGATGGATAATCTTTCATTGATGGGATTTTCCAAGGCTCTGAACCGTTGCCGAGGAAACCTTCAGTCAAAAGGATAACAGGCATCATGTGCTCCAATGCAAATTTACCTGCGTAGAAAGCTTTGTCAAAACAGTCAGATGGAGAGTGAGCTGCCATAACCATAATAGGGCACTCACCGTTACGGCCATACAATGCCTGGTTAAGGTCAGTCTGCTCAGTCTTGGTAGGGATACCTGTTGATGGACCACTACGCTGAACATCCACGATAACAAGTGGAAGCTCAGTAATCATAGCAAGACCTAGAGCCTCTGATTTTAGTGAAAGGCCAGGACCAGAGGTGGTAGTTACAGCGAAATTACCTGCATAAGCTGCACCAATAGCTGTACAGATACCTGAGATCTCATCTTCACATTGAACAGTCTTGGCACCAAGATTCTTGTAGATAGCAAGTTCCTCAAGAACTGCAGTAGCAGGGGTGATAGGATAAGAGCCGCAGAACAATGGAATTCCAGATTTTTCTGAAGCTGCCAAAAGACCCCATGCTGTAGCCTGGTTACCGTTAATGTTACGGTAGGTACCTTTCTCCTGCTGTGCAGGTGCTACTGTATATGTATTTGCGATAGCGTGGATATTGCTTGCATAGTTGAAACCATCTTTCAACACTTTCTTATTGACGTCAATAAGCTGTGGTTTCTTTTTGAATTTCTTCTCAAGATATTCAAAGGTGTGATCCATCTCCCTGTTGAAAAGATAGAAGCACATACCCAAAGTAAACATATTTTTACAACGGACAATAGACTTGTTGTCAAGGCCGCTATCTTTCAAAGACTCTTTGGTCAAAGTGGTGATAGGTGAAACGATGATGTTTCTGTCCTCGATTTTCAACTCCTCAAAAGGATTCATAGTCTGGAAACCTGCCCTTTTGATATTTGCCTCATCAAAAGCATCCTCATCGAGGATAATTGTAGCGGTAGGTTTTGTCCATTTTGCATTTGCTCTCAGAGCCGCAGGGTTCATAGCGACAAGAACGTCGCAGAAGTCACCAGGTGTGTTGATCTCTACAGCTCCAATGTGAACTTGAAATCCAGAAACACCTGAAACAGTACCTTGAGGAGCTCTAATCTCTGCAGGATAATCAGGAAAAGTAGAAATTTCATTGCCGTACAACGCAGATGAATCTGCGAAAAGGGTACCGGTCAATTGCATACCATCACCCGAGTCTCCAGCGAAACGGATAACAACATCTTGTATGTCAATAACTTTGTGCTGCATAATATGATTTGTAATTTAGTAAACACAAAATTAAGCAATATTTTCTCGCTTTGCCAATTTATTTTAAGAAAAAAAGGGGAACTACTTGAAAATAGTTCCCCGTCCAAGGTTTTCCCCTTTTAAATTTCAACCGACTACTGCTGTGCTGCAGGCTGTCTCATCTTCTTGTCAAGAGGGATATTCAAAGCATTTTTAAGCATCTCTGATACATCCACACTCATCTTCTCATTAAAATACCCTACTGAACCTGTAGAGATATCGAAAATGTAGATGAAACCATTTGCCTGTCCAAGGTTGGTCAATGCCTCATAAGCTTTGGCCTGTACAGGGGCAATAAGTTCCTGCTGTTTCAATTGGATATCCTGCTGTGCGCTTGCCTGGAACTGCTGAAGTCTCTGCTCCATACTCTGCAACTCCTCTGTTTTTGCCTGCATTACAGCTGGTGTCCAGTTTGCACTCATCTGCTGATAAGTGTTCACTTTTGACTGGAACTCATTCTGCATTGAGACAAATGTCTCCTGAAGTTCTTTGCCAAATTTCTCCAATACCACCTGTGCAGAATCCATCTCATCCATAAGTAGGATAATCTCCTGCATATTCACGTGGCCAAATTTCAATTCCTGCGCAAATGAAGATACAGAACTGAAAAGTGCAATAAATGCGATGATAACTAGTTTTTTCATAATCTATTGATGTTGTTTTTATAAATTTCTTATCACTTCGAGGCTCAGGTCTGCTGTCTGATCTGCATACACGACACCCTGTACAGCTGAGACATCTATAATCAGCGTATAGCCCCTTGACTGGGCCACCTTCCGGATGGCTGCATCCACTCTGCTTCTCAACGGGTTAAGCAACTGCTCAGATTTGGTTGCCATAACACCTTTCTCCCCAAAATACTCTTTCTGCTTCTCCTGGAGTCTCTTCTCCATAGAGATTATATCGTTTTCTCTGACTTGCTTCTGTGACTCTGTAAGTCTGCTCCTGTCAGACTGATATGCACGATACGCCGCTTCAATTTTAGCAGCTTCCTGCTCCAGATACTGCTGGTACTGCGCACTCAGTTTTTCAAGACTCTGCTGTGCTGAGAGATACTCGGGCATCTCACCCAGAATGGTCTGAGTATTGATATAGCCCACTTTCTGTGCTTGAGCAACACCTGCTGATGCCAGAAGGGCAATAAGTACAAACAATATTCTCTTCATAAATCAACGGGGTTAGAATTGTTGGCCAATTACGAAGTGGAAGTTTGATCCACTCACCTTTTTATCAAGTATAGGGTCAAATCCCCATCCCCAGTCAATACCAAGAAGACCCACCATAGGCAACATAACCCTCAGACCCACACCTGCAGACCTCTTGATCTCAAAAGGATTGAATTTCTCTATTCTGTCCCAACAGTTACCACCCTCCAAAAATACGAGTGCGAAAATGGTGGATTGAGGTTGAAGAACCAATGGATATCTCAACTCAAGGGTAAACTTGTCGTAGATATGACCACAATACACACCATCTTCATTGATAGGTGTAAGGGAGTAGTTTTCATAACCTCTGAGGGCGATTATTTCAGATCCGTAGGTATTGTAACCGGACATACCGTCACCACCCACCTGATAACCCTCAAATGGGGAGTATCCCAGATTTTTGTTGTACGATCCAAGGTAACCGAATTGCGCCCTAGCCATCAGGATAAGGTCACCTATTACCTTAGTATAAAGTGAGCCCTTGAATGTCCACTTGTGGTACTCAATCCATTTGTACCTCTGCTGGTCAGTCATGCTTTTATAATTGGTATTAGGATCCCTGAATGCAGAGTATGGAGGTGTAAGCTGTACCGAGAATGTGAAATCGGAACCCTGACGGGGGAAGACACCCTGGTCTGTTGAATTTCTGGTAAGGCTCAGTTTATAACTGATATTGTTTGACTGACCTGTAGAGAAAAGGAAGTTATATCCCCAATCATGCAGATTGTATGACTGCCAACTGAACTCGTGATAGAGGACAAAATAGTTGTCAGGCCATTTGAGACGGCTACCGAGGCCCGCTGCCACACCATATACCTCAAAATACTCGTCAGGATTCTGGTAGAAATAGTATGAGTTGGTCTGCCTTGTATAGTAACCGGAAATATTCAGTGAGGTAGGCTTTTTACCGAAGAGCCAAGGCTCCATAAAGTTGACACTTGCTGCGGTATAATAAGTACCGTTGGTCTGGAATCTCAATGATAGCACCTGGGCATCACCGAGGGGAACAGGTCTCCACGCCTTTTTGTCAAACACTCTTTTAAGAGAGAAATTATTGAAACTTACACCGATGGTACCAACAAAAGAGTAACCGCCCCAACCACCTGAGAGCTCCAGCTGGCTGTTTGGCTTCTCTGCCACATTGTATGCGATATCCACAGTATTGTTCATCGCATTGGGAATCAATGAGTAACCTTTTGAAGGGTCCATTGCATGCTCCGGATCGAAGTGACCCATAGAGGAAATCTCTCTTACTGAGCGCTCAAACTGGGACTGGCTGTACAGATAACCTGGCTTGGTAAAAATCTGTCTTCTTACGATCTTTTCATTTGTAACTGTATTACCACTGATGATGATATTGTTGAAAGTGGCAGGCTTACCCTCCACCATTCTCATCTCCACATCCACTGAATCACCGGCAATATTCAACTCTACAGGGACAACATTGAAGAAAAGATAACCAAGGTCCCTATACATGGTACCCACATCCATAAACTGCTTTTTGGGGTCACCATTGAGACGTTTGTTCATGTTCACCACATCATAGACATCACCTTTCTTGATCATAAGAACATTGTTCAACTCCTCTTCAGTATAGAGTGAGTTTCCTGTCCAGGTAATGTTTCTGAAGTAGTATTTTTGTCCCTCTTCGATTTTAAAATTGATAGCAAGTCTGTTGGGCTCTATATAGTACATCGAGTCACTGACAATCTTGGCATCCCTGAAGCCTGCCTCATTGAGCGCTTCGATAAGGGCCCTCTTGTCATTGTCGTACTCTTTCTCCTTATATTTCTTGGATGAGAAGAAGTTCCTGAATCTCATATCACGGGTATTCTTCATCGCTTTTACAAGCTTACCCTCCTTAACATTCTCCACACCCTCGAAAGTGATGAGTTTGATTTTCACCTTCTCACCTTTCTTCACGTCAATGGTAACACGCACTGCATTCTTGATGACAGTATCCCTCTCCTGAAGTACATTAACTTCACAATTCTGGAAGCCCTTCTCTTTGAAATAGTCCTTGATTACTTTGATATTGGTTTTGACACCATATTCAGACAACTCTGCACCCCTGCGGAGATTCAATTTATCCTGCAAATCGGACTGCTCTCCATTTTTAACCCCTCTGAAACTCCATTTGGAAACACGCGGTCTCTCCTGAAGTGAAAGTTTGAGGAATGCAGTATCTCTGGAAGGGGCAAGAGAGTCGATATACAACCCCACATTTTCAAAATAGCGCTGCAGCCATATACGCTTTACAATAGCTGTCAACTCTTCACTTGGGACCTTGATTCTATCCCCCACTTTAAGACCAGTAAGGGAAACCAGCTGATCCTTGCTGAGATATTTGACACCTTCCACTTCAATACCTCCCACCACATAAGTGGAAGGCTTCTGATAATTTACCACCACTCCGTTGTCTTTCACAGGCTCCTGCGCAAAAGCGACGGCTGTAAAGATACAGAGCAGTGCAGAGATATAGAGTTTCTTAAAATTCATTTGTCTGATGTAAGTCAAACTGCAAATATACTACTTTATTTGATTTGTTCACTTGTTTTTCCGAATCTTCTCTCCCTTGAAGCATAAGTTTCGATAGCTGAACGGAGCTGAGGCTTGCGAAAATCGGGCCAAAGGGTGTCGGTGAAGTAAAATTCTGTATAGGCACATTGCCATAGAAGAAAGTTGCTTATCCTCTGTTCACCGCTTGTTCTGATGAGCAAATCGGGATCAGGAATCCCTTTTGTACACAAATAATCCTCAAATTCACCAGCAACACCTTTCTTCATATCCTCAGCATAACGGGTTGCAGCCTGTCTGATATCCCACTTGCCACTGTAACTCAAAAATACTATCAGTGTAAGTCCGGTATTGGATGCGGTCTCTTCCATTGCTTTGTCTATATCCCCTATCAGCTCCTCAGACAACTGGCTTCTGTCCCCAAGGACCATAAATCTGATATTGTTTTTCTGAAATGTGGGCTTCTCCTCCAGAATAGACTTCGCCATCAGACTCATCAGCCCCATAATCTCATCTTTGGGTCTGTTCCAGTTTTCTGTTGAGAAAGCATACAGGCTAAGATACTCTATACCCATCTCCACTGCGAGTTCACAACAAGCTCTTACACTTTCTGCCCCCTCGATGTGTCCGTATATTCTCTCTTTTCCACGCTGTTTGGCCCATCTCCCGTTACCATCCATTATGATGGTGATATGCTTGGGTAAATTTTCCATAATTACTGCAAATTATTCCTTTTGTCGGCTCCCCAGAGCAATTTCTCCTGCAATGCATCGAAGAAACCCTCTTTTCCAAGAGAGACTGTGCTCATACTGAAGCTCCCCTTTTCCAATTTTATTTTTGCTGATGAAGGTATTATCACCTCCCTGTTGTCCACTGTAAGCATCACCTCCTCCGCTCTGGAGTGAATCTCCATCTCTATCTGGACTTGATCCGGGACAATGAGCGGCCTCACATTGAGGTTATGGGGGGCAATCGGCGATATTGCAAAGACCCCAGCCTCGGGAGTCACAATAGGACCACCCACACTCAGAGAGTAGGCAGTAGAGCCTGTGGGTGTAGCGATCAGAAGCCCGTCCGCCCAATAGGTAGGAAGCGACATACCATTGATTTTCAGATCAATGCCTATCATATAAGGTGTTCTTCTCTGAATGGAGATCTCATTGAGTGCAAAAGGGAAGAAATCATCAGGAAGTGAATCGGAAAATATCCTCAGCGTAGCACGCTTTATCACATCAAATTTTCCCTCCAGAATAGCAGGAATCCAATTTTCATTCTCCTCTCCAGCCTTTGCAGCTGTCAGAAAACCGAGCCTGCCGAAATTCACACCAGCCACCTTTACATCCCTCTCCCTGACAATGGTCAATGAATGGAGAAATGTCCCATCCCCACCAAGTGAGAGGAAAAGGTCGAGGTCTTCAGGAAGGTCATCACTGGAAGAGAAAAGGGGACCTTCGGGGAGATCGAATCCCATGTCACCCGATATACGCTCCAGCAGAGGATAGAGTCCACTGTAGTATGAAAGGGAAACACCTCCGGACACAAGCCCCTGAATAAGCGATCCTATCTTCTCCTTATGGCCTATGGCAATATCTGACCCGAAAAGTGCTATGTTCATATCCAAAATATGACAAGTTTAATTATGCAAAGATTGTTAAATTTCTTTTATTATGTATATTTTTGCAGAAAATAACATACCAATATGACTAGATTAAGTGTCAATATCAATAAATTTGCCACATTGCGCAATGCCAGGGGTGGCAACCTTCCAGATGTGCTCAAGGCCGCTATCGACTGCGAAAGATATGGTGCAGAGGGTATAACTGTACACCCAAGACCGGATGAAAGGCATATCAGATATCAGGATGTGCTCGACCTCAAACCGATCCTCAACACAGAATTCAATATTGAAGGAAATCCTATAGATTCGTTCATCGAACTTGTCCTGAAAGTTCACCCTGCACAGGTAACACTTGTTCCCGACGCACTTAATGTCATTACATCCAATGCCGGATGGGACACAATAAAGAACAAAGCCTACCTGCAGCAGATATGTTCAATGTTCAAGAAAGAGGGTATCCGCACATCAATATTCGTGGATCCGGATCCTGAGATGGTACGTCACGCTGCAGAGTGCGGATGCGACAGAGTGGAACTCTATACTGAAGCATATGCCGCCAATTATCATAAAAACAGGGAGGAGGCCATAGAACCATATTACAAGGCAGCACTTGCTGCACAGGAGGTGGGTCTGGGGCTGAATGCCGGTCATGACCTTAATCTGGACAATCTCCAATATTTCGACAAGATAATCCCCGGACTTCTGGAGGTATCTATAGGCCACGCACTTATTTGCGATGCCTTGTACTATGGTCTGGAGAGCACAATTAGTCAGTATTTAAGACAACTAAATAAATTTTGACTATATTTGCACGATAAATTAAATTAATAATAAGATAGATGAAAAATTTTTCAGTAGTACTGAATGCAGTACTTGTAGCAGCAGTGGCTGTGTTGTTTGTCCTATTCTTCACAAACAATAACAAATCGGCCAAAAGTGAGGAAGTTGCAACAGAGAGCACAGCTCAAAAAGGTGACGTTGTATACATCCAGATTGATTCTCTTATCAACAAATACGACATGTTCAATGACCTCCGTTCAGAGCTTGAGAGCAAAGCTACCAAAATCCAGAACGACTTGAACAAGAAGAGCAGAGCATTTGAGAATGATGCCAAGAACTTCGAGGAGAAACTTAACAAAGGTCTCCTTACCAGATCACAGGCTGAGACTATGCAGGCTTCATTGATGCAGAGACAACAGGAACTTCAGAACTATACCCAACAGAAACAGATGGAGATGGCTGAAGAGGAGACTGTAATGATCAACACAGTTATGGATGCCATCAAAACTTATGT
>JAEIGA010019124.1_pt1 | contig 10444 bp, 27 predicted proteins | sample 9270691 | NCBI WGS metagenome assembly JAEIGA01 (sample SAMN17057246, study PRJNA624740) | gut metagenome | biome: biome; isolation source: fecal sample | host: Bos grunniens | place: China: Xizang | collected 2019
CCCGTCCCGCCTCATGGGGATTTGATAGACCGTGACCCGTTCATCGACTTCATCAAAACACATTGGGGCAGCTATGACCAATGGTTTATCGGACAGCTTGAAGCGAGGCCAGCCATCATCCCGGCAGAGGAGGGAAATGACAATGTGGGATGAACAGTTGCTCCTTGCAGAGACAATCACCGATTACATTAACAGTCAGACGTGGCTTTCCGAGAGAGATGTGCGAACGCTGGCTCACCTTCGGAACGACGCCGTTTGCGTTGACAGCCCGATAGGAGAGTATAGATGCCAAGTGGAAATCCTGTTTTCTCCGCAGAGCGAACGGAAGCCGATTTGTGTTGATACGTGTTTACAAAATGAAATTCACGAACTGATTTTCAAGCACAATGTTAACACAATCGGGTGTTGTTGCGGTCACGGAAGGGCGCGGGCATACATTCAAGTCTCTCCGCAGTCCGTGCAAAAAATGCACGAGCTTGGTTATGAGCCGTTACCAGAACAAGCAGATGGTCAAGGCAAATGGTGCTTCAAGCCTAAAACATACTTCCTCGAACCTGTAAGCAGTTCTTACAAGTTCCAAGAAAATGACCTTGTAAACAGGTTTGAGCCGCCAGATTGGAAGCAATATGAGAATATGCCGCTGAATTATTGTGGAGCGGAAAACAGAATCCCGGCAGAGGAGGGCGAGTGATGGGAACCAACTATTACGCCGTTAGGAACAGACCGACAGTTGCTGACCCTATCCACATTGGGAAATCCTCTGCTGGTTGGCTGTTCAACTTCCAATCGCACAATGAAAAATGGGATAACCCGCCTGTCGTATGGAACACCTACTCGCAAGTAAAGGCGTGGCTTTACAAGCACACGGTGGAGGATAAGGACTTCGTTATCCTTGACGAGTACGACGAGGAAATCTCCTACGATGACTTCATTCAGATGGTCGATGAAAAACAGCGGGACGAAGTTAATCAGAGTAATCCAGATAACTTCACATACACGAGAAACGTAGACGGCTATCGGTTCTCTGATGGTGACTTTTGTTAGGAGGGCAACTGATGGATAACTGGTTATGGGCGGTTTACGAACAAGGCGAAACTCTTGAATGTCCAATCTGCGAAAGATGGTGGCGGCTGTCGTATTCAAATACGCCAAAAGATATGCGGCATTGTCCGTGGTGCGGTGAGCGGTTAGACCCGCCGAAGGAGGAAAACTGATGTATGACGAACTGGTGAAGCGGCTGAGAAATCGCCGCATCTGCATCCAACAGTCCAACGGCCTTGATGATTTCCCGCTGTTGAGGGAAGCAGCCGATGCCATTGAGGAACTGCAAGGCAAGTATTTTATGATGAAGAAAACCGCTGAATGGCTTGCAGAGAAAGTTCCTACATGGGTTCCTGTCGCAGAACGATTACCGAGCGCCCATGAACTCGTCCTTGTTTACAATTACGGATACCTAATGACAACAGGGTTTCTTTATGAAGATGGCAGATGGCGGGTAAAGAGCGTAGATTACCCTGAAACGCCGACTCATTGGATGCCGCTTCCAGAGCCACCGAAGGAGGAGACAGAATGAGCGATGCTGTGAGAGAAGCGACATTTGACGAGTATGTGGCGAATGTTATCATTCACATTCTCGCATTAGAAACTACGTTTGGCGTGAAGCGAGATTTGATTAGCCAAATTCTTGGATTGCCATACAAGCATGAGCGCGAGTTAGTAGACGCAAGTAGGAGGGCTGAGTGATGGGCGTGTATATCAAAGGCATGGAGATGCCGAAAAGCTGTAGTGCCTGTCCGTTCTGCTTCGGAGCGAACAATATTTGCCCGTGGACGAGAGAATATGCAACGCACAAAGAGCGTCACAACGATTGCCCTCTCGTCCCCGTCCCGAAGCATGGGAGGTTGATTGATGCGGATGCGCTGATGGGCGAGTTTGAGAAAGCACAGCGCACAATGGCACAGCACGGGCGAGAATACTCTTGCTCGTTCATGTCAAGCAGTCAAGAGATTTCTACGGAGTGGTACTGCGTGGAGGATATGCTTGACAACGCTCCCACCGTCATCCCGGCAGAGGAGGTCGAGACATGAAAATTGAAATCACCTACAACAACGGAGAGAAGTACACCGTCTATCTCGCAGACGAATCCTATGAAAACGTGATTGCTTGCCTCGTGGACGATGTTTCCGTTTCTGTGTTGCACAGCATGGGCAAGGCAGAGGAGGGAGAGACATGAGGTGCGCTGGTTGCCCACTATTCACAAGCTGGAATAATGAATCTGACAGGGGAGAAGCCTGTGGCTTGTTCGGGGACGGATGGGACAGCCCTTTTCAGTATGAGGACAAGGACGGGACAATAGTCGGGTGCTATATCGACAGGCATTTCATTGAGAAAACGGACGAAAGGTATCAGGAGCACCTACTGCAACAGGCGGACTCGTGGGAGGCGTGGATGCTTCAAAAGGCAGAGGAGGGCGAGTGATGGGGAGAAAACAGTTCTTGTTTCACGCTACAACTCCAGAAAATACAGAGAAAATCAGGAAAGAGGGCTTGAAAAGGCAAAACAAGCCTTGGGTTTATTTGTCTGAGAAGCCGACATCTTGGTGGAAACCGGGGCTTGTTGTTCTCAAAGTAAGAATAACAGGGTTAAAGCATGAAATGTACCATTGGCCTGAGATTGATGAAGTTCTTGTGTGCGGCGATATCAACCCAGAGCGCATTTCACAAACAGACGTCGAGCTACCAAGGCGATTTTTGCAAAATCGGAGCAAAATAAAAGGAGACGCTAACAATGGAACGGTTGACGAACAGAGATAAAGAAATCCCACTTCCCAACGCAAACAATGCGCTGTTTTGGGCGCGTGTGCATGAAAAACTTGCGCGATATGAGGATGCAGAAGAACAAGCCCACATTGGAAGCAAACCAAAAACTTACTGCGAGAAGTGGCCTACAGGATGTATGTTCTGCGATTTGCTGATGTGTGACGGTAAAAAAGACATGGTTGGAAAAGCGCTTGAAGTCAAGCATGGAGAAGGTGGGCAGTTAACGCTTGCACCGAAGCCCATCACCAACGCCGACCGCATCAGGCACATGACGGACGAGGAACTGGCTGAGACGTTTGACTTGCTGACGCGGACGAAACCTGAGACAAAGGATGACAAGCAAGAATGGCTCGACTGGCTGAAGCGGGAGGCAGAAAATGTTTGAATGTTTCCACTGTCTCGCCCGTGCAGTGATATGGGATGCCGACTTCGACTTCAGCGACTTCGGTTACGACGGAGAGGGAGTCGTACATGTCTGCCACTGCGAGAAATGCGGTGCAGAAATAGAGTACAGAGTTCCGATTACAAAGGAGGTAGACACATGAGTGACCTGTGGGCCTATTCGCCCGAGCGGTGTGACGGGGACTTTTGCCCGCAAGACTGCGACATCTGCGGCAAAGCGGACGGCGAGGACGAAGATGATTGAACTGACAAGTGTCGAGGCCGAGTGCCTTGCGAACCATCTTGAGTACTACATCATCCAAGAAATCAAGGATGATGAGGACTACGACAGCATAGACTACCTGTGTACACTTACCAGCATATACCAAAAATGTAAGGAGGTAAAGAATGACACATGCGGCTGACTGCGGGGCGCTGATTGAGCGCCTGCGGTACTCATCGACCCTTCTCATCGGCGACTGGCATGACCTGCTCGTCGATGCGGCAGACACGCTCGAAGAAATGCATGCGCGGGAAAACAAGCAGTGCTACTTCTGCGGGAGCACCGACTACTACGCAAAGGGCCTGTGCAAAAAATGCTACCAGCGCCTTCGGCACAGCGGCACGTTGGAGTACAGGCACGGGATGCGCGGCAGGCCCGTGAACCCGGACAAGCTGAAGGAATACTGGGAGAAGAACCTCAAGGATGCCGACTTAAGCCGCCTGAATGAGAGGCAACGGAGGGTGCTCATCCAGCGATACCACGACGGGCAGAAAATGACGGCGGTCGCGGAGCGTGAAGGAATCTCCCGGCAACGCGCACACCAGATTGTGAGGACTGCACTCGCAAAGGTGAACAGAAAGCACGGGCTGGTGCTGGATGAAAGCTAACGACCTTACGGGAAATCGCTTCGGGCGCTTGGTAGTCATTTGCAGATATGGGACTTACCGACACCCCTACCACAACGGGAAACTACCAGCAATCGACTACAGCGAGGTGGTATGAATGAGCAGGCAGTCGCCGCGAGGAAACGGAGTCGATTACTCGCAATTCGCGTCCTCGTACACGGGCCTTGTAACGATGATATTCTTACAGGCCCACGCTGACCTGATGATGTTGCGCGGGCGAAAGAGCGTCTGCGATGAAGGAATCGTTATCAGCGAAGAACGCATCCTTAAATTCTTCAGGAGTCGCTGGGCAAGCTGTCTCGCCAGTGCCATAGGAATCGAAGACTCCGAGTTGAAAGAATACGCCGAGAGGTGGGAAGATGGTAAAAATTGACAGGCAGAAGAACGGCAAGTACACCATCGCGATAACAAACGGCAGTGTCACTACCGTCAAGCGCGACCTGACGCATCAGGAGGTTATCTACGAGCTTGAAATGATGCCGTACCAGAAGGAGGCCGTGGAAAAGAACAACAATGGATAATAAGAATAACAACTGCGTCATGCACCATAACGTGTGCGAGGAACTGACCGCACTGTATAGGAAGAAGAACCACGACTACGGGGACTCGTTCCACATGACATATGTTAAGTGGGGCCTGCCGATGGCGGCAATCCGTCTGGGCGACAAGCTCCAGCGCTTCGAGACCCTGATAAAGGCAGAGGGAGAAGTGAAGGACGAGAGCGTCCGGGACACGCTTATCGACCTTGCGAACTACGCCATCATGACCGTGATGGAGCTTGACAGAGAGCACGGGCAGAAATGAAATACACCATCCCCTGCGCCCCGGTGTCGAAGAAGAACCACCAGCGCATCGTAACCAATCGCGTGACCGGGAAACCGTTTATCATCCAGTCACCGCAGTACGAGGAGTTTGAGACCACGGCGGCATACTTCCTGAACCCAAAGCCGAAGAAACCGATAGATTCCCCGGTCACCGTCCGATGCATTTTCTATATGCCAACCAAACGGAAGGTAGACACATCTAACCTCATGGCGGCAATACACGATATCATGGTAAAGTATAAAATATTACTCGATGACAACCGGGACATCATCGCGTCAACGGACGGAACCAGAACGTATTATGATAAAGATAACCCGAGAGTAGAAATCGAAATCACCCCCTACGACGGGGAGTACGAGCAGTGGAGGACGAAATGAAGAAAAACTGCACCGAGGTCAAGGTAGACTTCAAGGGTGCGTATCTTCTGTACGGGGAATGCCAAAACTGCAAGCAGAAATTTCAGACCCCGGCAGAAAACAGGTTTAATTTCTGCCCGTACTGCGGCAGGAGAGTAAAATACAAGGAGGAAGAACAAGAACATGGGAACGGGATTTGATTTTACCAATTTGGTGCTTACCGCGTTGAAGGTGCCGAACCTTCTGGCGACGCTCTCCGTCGAGCGGATTCTCAAGAGCGGAGACGCGACAATCGTGTTCTGGAGCGACGGCGACAAGACCGTCGTTAAGCGGGCGAAGGACGAGGACTCCAGCGACTACGCCGCCTTCACTGCCGCGCTTGCCATCAAGGTCTACGGCTCCAACAGCGCCGTGAAGCGGATTGTGAGCAACGCAGAAGTGCAGAAAAAGAAGAAGGGAGGCGAGACCGACGGCGAGACAGCGTGATAAAAAGACCGGGTTGATTGTCCCAAACGGCGAGATAGCGTCAGACGATGAGATGGATGCCCAGAACCTTGAGATTGTGAACAGCAGTATGCTGTACAGCAAGGACGTGGACTCCGGGCGCAAAATCGGCATGATTGTGTCGAACATCGCGGATGACCTGTCGCGTGTCGGGGAGAAAATCAGCTTCCGGGATACCGAGACCGTGAAGCGGACGGTCGAGCGCTACCTGCGGTCGTGCGCCAGAATCGGAGCGATACCGAGCAAAATCGGGCTTGCCAGAGCATGTGGATGCAGTCGCAGGGCGTTTGACAGATTCATCGCCCGGAACCCGGAACACCCGACTTCGGAGTTTCTGGAAATCGTCAACGACGCATTCGCGGAGGCAAACATCGAAGCAGGCCAGAGCGGTTCCTGCCACCCGATTTTCGCCATGTTCGTGCTGAAGTCGATTTATCAGGTGCGCGAGAACGACCCCGTGCAGACCATCGCAGAAAACCCGCTGGGCGAACTCACGGACACCGAAAAGCTGATGAAAAAGTACGAGGAAATCGGGGAATAAAAAAAGGCCAGAGGGCGAACCTCTGGCCTTTGATTTTGGGCAATAAAAAAAGCCGCTGGCGTGAACCAGCGGCTAAAAGGGGATATGAGACATGGCTTTCGCCATGCGGGTATCAAATCAAACGATGCACAGGTGAGCTTGGATAGCATCCTCAACCCGGGCATCGGAAAGACCGATGTACCGACGGGTGGTCATCGGACTGCTGTGCTGGAGCAGGGTCTGGACAAGAATGATATCGTGCCCAGAGGCCTCGTAGATGTCCGTAGCGTACCATTTGCGGAAGGAGTGGGTACTTACCCCCTCCAGCCCCAAGTAGTCGCAGACGAGCTTTAATTGCTTCTGGACGGCCCTCTCGGAGATGGGGAAAAGGCGCTCGTCACGCCTGATGCCGTTCTCCTCGGCGTATGCCTCCAGAAACCTGTAGAAACCTTCGGGAACGGTGAAGGTGCGCTTTTTCCCGGTCTTCTCTTCGACCATGTTGAGACGATAGCGTTTGCCCTCGCGGATGATGTCGCAGAGGCGCAGGCGCAGGATATCTCCCACGCGCATTCCGAGGTTGGCCTCCGCAATCAGGACGGAAGCGACGCGCGGATTCGGCTTGAAGAACACGCTCCCCTTGCGCATGGTCTCGATGATTTCGGTGTACTGCTTTTTGTCGATTGCGATTGCCATTGTAATACCTCCTCAAAATTATGGGCCGGGGTTCAAACCCCGGCCCTTGCAGTTATGTCGTGAATGGCCTGCTCACTTGTCCAGCCGAGCAGGTACGATTGGATGAAGTACAGCTTGGTGTCATCGTCGTGGACAGAAGGCCACGAAATGATTTCTTTGACGATGTCCAGATTCTTATCCTTCATATGGCATCCTCCATTTTCCTCACGGCCTGCTTGTGGTCGAACTGGGCCTTGCGCAACTGCTTCTCCGCAGTGTCGATGCGCTTGTTCAGGGAGAGGATTTTCGTCTGGCACCGAACATCGGTCTTGCTACCGGGGAGCGCCCCGGCCTGCTCGGCCTCGGCAATGTCCAGAAGGGCGTACAGCCCGTTGACATGCGCCTTGAGCCGACTGATGTCAATTGCGGCCTGCTCCACCTTGAACTCCAGCACTGCAATCTGCTCATCATGCCTGCGGAGCCATGCGTCGTGGACATCCACCCGGCGCTCGAGCGTTTCCACACTGCGCCGGGTCTGCTCCACTTCTTCAAACCAGTACGGCTGTCTCTTGAATACGTTAAAGATGCTCAAAATTATCCTCCTTTTGAGTGTGTCGCCATGTACTCGCGTATCGCGGTTTTCATGACCTTCTGTTTGTCGGCCCCGATTGACATCAGATACTCGATGATATCGGAGTCGTGTTTCCGATGGAGCTTAAACCCTATCATAAGTAGGTTCTCTCTCTGCCATTTTCTCTTTGCTTCACTGTCAGGCATCTTCACAAGCCCTCCCTCTATAAGGATACCCTATTGTACCACGCAGGGAGGGCCTGTGTCAACACAATACTTACCCAACAAGTGCGCAACGGGTCAGAACTGTCTGCTTGACCCCGTCGCGCTCCGTGTGGTTCTTGACCGTCCCCTTCATCGTCACGCCAGCGTTGGCCCTGACGGTGCGGGAAGCGAACCAGACATACACGTTGCCGCTCTCGTCGGTGAACTTGTACAGGTAGGTGTACCCGTACTGCGTCTCCCACGATGTGACAAGCTCTGCGGTCGCGGCCCGGAAGGTGATGCGGTCGCCGATGCTCCCGACATGGTCGGAGGCGGCAGAGGCGGCAAGCCTTGCGGCCTCCCGCGCTTCCTCCCTCGCCTTGGCCTCGCAGTACTTCCTGTAGGCAACGGGCATGTACGCCAGCATCCCGACATGGGAGAACTTGGCGTAGCGGCAGGTCGCCAGAACCGAGCAGTTGCGCTCAAGGTCGCGAACCCGGTTCCAAGCGTTTGCTTTCTTGTAGTACTCGCGCTCGGCATCCTCATCGACGAGTTCGTGCTCCCAGTAGTCGCCATCGTCAAAGTACACGCGCTTGTAAGCACGGTTCCAGAGCGCGTCAAGCTCTTCCTGCTCGGCCTTGGCGCGGATACCGCATTCGACCAGCCATGCCATGATTTCCTTTGCGGACTGTTTCCCCTCCTCCGTGGGTTCTGCGTGGTCTGCCAGCATAGCAAGGACAAAGTCTTTCGTGCTGTTTTCCTTGTCGGACTTCACGAAACCGAAACGCTTGATTGCGTCGCAGGCGTGAGCGAGAACCACTTCCGTCTCGCACATGGGCTTGACCTTCATCTCCCCCCACTCCTTCGTGTCGCAGGAGAAGTCAGAAGGGAAGAGGTCGCGTACTTCGGCGAACATCGTCGCCAGCGCCGGGGAAATCCCGGTGTAGTCTTTCAGGCAGGACTTGCCCACCTGTCTCTGCTCCCCGTCCTTCTCCACGATGTAGGTGACAGAACGGAAGCGGTTGGTGCCGCAGTGGTCGCAACGCGCGGGAGCGTTGTACCACTCATCTTTGATGGTGGTGTCGCCGAACCCGGTCACGATGTTCCCGATGTCTCCGTGCTCAATCATTGCCAGAACCTTCCAGCCATTGGCGCGGATAAGCTCGTCGCACTCGACCTCAAAGTCGATGGCAGAAACCATGTAGGTCTCCACTTCGTACTGGACGCGCTCGACCGGGTCTACGTCGTACACGGTGACTTTCTGCGGGTGCTCCTCGCCCTTGGAGTAGGAGAACGGGATGCCGTAGCGCTCGGCCTTCTTGGCGAACTTGGCAAGCCGCTTTTCCACTTCAGGTGCAAGGTCTGCATACACAGTGTGTGTCATTTTGAATCCCCTTTCCATAGATTTGAATGCTCCCGGCAGTCATGCCCACACCCTCACAGGAGGGTGCAGGCATCAGCGCCGGGAGGCGCTGATTTGACTACTCCCCATAGTAGTCAGCTTCGGTCTCCATGAAGTAGGAAAACTCCCCGTAGCTGTCGCGGTCAGGCTCGTCGCAGAAGACCACCTCGTGCGGGTCATCGTCGAATTCGTACTCCGGGGGGTAGTCCTCTGGTTCGTCTGCGCCGCACCAGTACTCGCAGTCGCGCCAGTACTCGGCCTCGTAGGGGCAGATTCCGTCGATATCGCAGGGGCACTGTCTTTTCACGCTCATGTTCAGGCCCCCCTCACATCGTCCCAGACTTCGTCGATGTAGAAGTACGCAGGCTCGTTGTCGCCGCAGTGCTCCGCGCAGAAGGCGTTGACACCCTCCAAGCTGGAGAACTGCTGGACTCCCAGCTTCGCAAGCTCGTCCACAAGCTCCTCCAGAAGGTAGGCAATGTCCGGGTTTTCCTCGGCCCAGTCCACAAAATTCATGGTCGGGTCAAACCACAGGTAATACCAGCGACTGTCCCAGTCGATATGGGCCACGACTTCCTCCCCGGAACCCCAGCGCATGACAGAATCTGCCATTTCCTCAAGCTCGTAAGGCTTTTTCGTGCTTTTCATGATAAATCCCCTTTCCAAAAATTCCCGTTTCGCTCTTGCTCATTCGGAGTCGGACTTTTACCGACTGACGGGAGGGGGCCAGAAGGCCCCCTTAAATCTCGCTCACATAGACAACCTTGCGGCCTGCGCGGTTAATCGCCGCGCAGATATCGTCGGGCATCTGCGCCTCCATCGTGCACCAGTGGATATCCCGGCTCCCGGGCATGGTGTACTCGACGATGTAGTTCCTCGTTGTGGAGAACTCGCACCACGACCGACCATGTCGGACGGTGTCCTTCGGGAGCGGGAACGGGGTGCAGGCGTGGGCGTTTGTCAGGGTGTAGACCCAGCGGATGGGGGTGTCGTAGGTGCTCCCCTCCGGGATAAGGGTCTCGCCCCGGTGCTCCTCTAACCAGACCCAGTTTTTCCGGGCCTTCTCGGTCACATCGCAGAAACCGACCACCATCGGGGCGCGGCCCCTCTTGGTACTCACCACTGCGACGCGCTCCCCGACCAGCGGGGCCAGCATATCCCGGGAACGGGTCTCGTAGGGCTTCCGGGCCTGCGCGATTGCCTGCGCGTATGGCACAAAGTCCTCATTAACAAACATCGCTTTCATAGGTGTATCCCCTTTCCAAAATTTGAATGCTTCGGC
>JAEIGA010019125.1_pt1 | contig 10444 bp, 11 predicted proteins | sample 9270691 | NCBI WGS metagenome assembly JAEIGA01 (sample SAMN17057246, study PRJNA624740) | gut metagenome | biome: biome; isolation source: fecal sample | host: Bos grunniens | place: China: Xizang | collected 2019
CTTGAGAGTTACATAAACGATATGAGAGGGAACCTTTTTTCGGAAAGAGGTTCCCTCTTCTTGCTCTTTGCCGTTTCTTTACCGCGCGGGGCGTTTTTCTCCAAATACGGCGGGAAGCAGGGTGTGTATTTTTTGGCAAGTTGTCAATTTTTAGATTTTTTAAGTCCATCTATTGACAGTTATTTTCGGATATGATAATATAGCAAAGATAAAAATAATATGTAACAAGGAGAAACAAATGGAATTTCTGTATGAAACCATATTGGCTGTTACCTGGCAGCAGGCAGTCATGTGGTTGATCGGCTTTGTTCTGATCTTTCTTGCCATTAAAAAAGACATGGAACCCACCCTTTTGCTTCCCATGGGCTTCGGCACGCTGTTGGTAAACATTCCCGGTGTTGACGCCATCATGGAGGAGGGTGCCATCACCAGTCTCTACAACGCAGGTATCGCCAACGAGCTGTTCCCGTTGATGCTGTTCATCGGTATCGGCGCTATGATCGATTTCGGCCCTCTGCTTGCCAACCCCACGCTGATGATCTTCGGTGCGGCGGCACAGTTCGGTATCTTCTTTACCCTGTGTCTTGCTTCCATGTTCTTCGGTGACAACGAGGCTGCCTCTATTGCCATCATCGGTGCGGCAGACGGCCCCACCGCCATCTCCGTTTCCAACAAGCTGAACTGCGACCCCGGTATCCGCGGCGCTATCATGGTTGCGGCATACTCCTACATGGCTCTGGTTCCCATTATCCAGCCTCCCGTGATCAAGCTTCTCACCACCAAGAAGGAGCGTATGATCCGCATGGATAACCAGATGAAGCCCGTTTCTCAGACCACCAAGATCCTCTTCCCCATCGTTATTTTTATGATCTCCGCGTTGGTGGCACCCTCTGCGGCATCTCTGGTGTTCTTCCTGATGTTCGGTAACCTGATCCGTGAGTGCGGCGTGTTGAACTCCCTCTCCGAGACCGCACAGAAGGTTCTGGCTAACCTGGTTACCATCTTCCTGGGCATCTCCATCTCCATTCAGATGACCGGTGATAAGTTCCTCCAGCCCACCACTCTGCTGGTTCTCGGCCTGGGTCTGTTCGCCTTCATCTTCGATACCGCAGGCGGCGTACTGCTGGCAAAGCTGTTGAACTGCTTCCTCAAGAAGAAGATCAACCCCATGATCGGCGCGGCAGGCATCTCTGCGTTCCCCATGTCCGGCCGTATCGTCCATAAGATGGGTCTGAAGGAGGATCCCCAGAACTTCCTGCTGATGCACTCCATCGGTGTTAACGTTTCCGGTCAGATTGCTTCCGTTGTGGCAGGCGGTATGATCTTAAGCATCTTCATGGGTTAAGGAAGGAGAGAAAAGCTATGGAATTCAATCCCGTAAGATTTGTGGAAATGCTTCCCAACTTGGGCTACGGTATGCTGGGCATCTTTGTGGTCATCGGTGCCATCGTGATCTCCACCTACGTGCTCAACGCCATTTTCTCCCGCAAGAAGCAGTAATCCGATAAAAATAAAGCGGTCGCCCGAAAGAGCGGCCGCTTTTTTGCGCGAGGTACGCTTAAGACCCCTTTTTGAAAAAATGGGTCTTAAGAATCCCCGAAAAACTTTCAGTGCCAAATGCTGTCGCATTTGGAGAGAGAACTTAGGGAAGCTCCACCGCGACAACAGTCAGAATGCCATCCCGTACGGTGAATCGGATCTCAAGATCTGCAAAGGGAAAGCCGTAGACACGGGTGGGATCCTGCTGGTAGGCAGGTCTGGGGTCTTGTGCCAAGATCTCCTTCAGGGGGGCGCGGTACTGCGGAGGAACTTTTGAAAGCAGAGGCTCCGGGAACTCCACCTGCAAGGCGTATTCCCGCAGAGGCTCCGCAAAGCCGCCGGAAGCATCCGGTTTTGCATCCGCAAAGGGCAGATAGGGCTTAATATCCAGGATGGGCGTGCCGTCCATGAGGTCTGCGCCGGACACCACCAATTCGTTCCCCTCGATGCGCAAAAGCTTCACGCAGGAAAGGCCTATGGGGTTGGGGCGGAAGGGAGAACGGGTGGCGAATACTCCCATACGGGTATTCCCGCCCAAGCGAGGAGGGCGTACCGTGGGAGACCACTCCTCCCGAACGGCCTCGGAGAACACCCAGATCAGCCAAATATGGGAGAAATCCTCCAAGCCCCGCAGGGCGTCCTTGACGCGGTATTCCTTTTCGAAAACGATGCGGGATTCCAGCATATCCAGGATCCCGCTTTGACGGGGGATGCCGAATTTGGTGGGAAAGGGGGTGCGGATGGTGGCAATGGGTTTCATTTCCATAAAATCTGCCTCGCGTACAGTTCATTCAGAAAAGCCGCACCCAAGGGCACGGCTTTTTCTTTTTCTATTGAGAGAGATCAGTCCTTGCGGATACGAACGTCCATCTGCTTGTAGGGAACCTCGATACCGGTCATATCGAAGGCCTTCTTGATGGTCTCGTTCAGGTCAAAGTTAACCGTCCAATAGTCCTCTTTCTTCGTCCAAGCACGAACGACAAATGCCAAGCCGTCATCGGTTCTGCCGGTGTAAACGACCGCCAGAGCGGGCTGATCCAGCACCAGAGAATGAGCGGATGCAAGAGAGGTGAGCAGATCGCGAACGCGGTCGATATCCGTCTCGGATGCAACCACAACGGGGATATCCACACGGCGGAGATCCTTCTTGGAATAGTTGGTGATGGTGCTGTTCATCAACGCACCGTTGGGCAGGGTAACGATCTTGTTGTCGGGAGTGCAGAGCACGGTGTACATGATGGTGATCTCCTCCACGGTACCGGACACGCCCTGAGACTCTACGTAATCCTCAACGCGGAAGGGCTTGAAGATCAGCAGCATCAAGCCGCCTGCCAGGTTAGACAGAGAGCCCTGCATTGCCAAGCCCACTGCGGCACCTGCGGTTGCCAGAACAGTAACCACGGAAGCCATGGGAACGCCCATCACGCCGATGGCGGAGACCACGATGATCACCTTCAGACCGATGGATACGAAGTTGAAGAAGAAGGATGCTACGGTACGATCCATTTTGGCAGCCATCTTGCTCTTGCGCAAGAACTTCACGAAAGCCTTCACGCAGGCAAAGCCAATGATCAGGATCAAGCCTGCAAAGAGAAGCTTTGCCCCTACGTCAACGCAAAGGTTCACAAGGGAATTCAAAAAGTTTTCCATAATTTTCCTCCAAAAATATTATCTGCACTTATTTTATACGCAAGTGCAGGGGTTTGTCAAGAGGGAAGCGGGGATTTTTTGTGTCAAAACCTTAAATTTTATCCTCTTCTTCTTGACAATCTGTGAAAGAAGAGGTATACTGTTGCTATTGATAAATTGGAGTATTATAGTTATGGGTAAGTATCGTATTCTTTGCTTCGCCAATCAAAAGGGCGGAGTAGGCAAAACAACATCTGCCATCAACGTTGCGGCGTGCATGGCACGTGCCGGGAAAAAGGTGCTGCTGGTGGACGCAGATCCTCAGGGAAACGCTACCAGCGGTATCGGTGTCTCCAAGAAGGGGCTTTCCGCTACGGTGTACGACGTGCTGATCGGCCAGAAGTCGGTGGAGGAGGCTGTTGTCAAAACCGGCGTGAAGCGGTTGGATCTCCTGCCCTCCGGTATCGATCTGGTGGCCGCGGAGTTGGAGCTGGCGGATGAATCCCGCAGAGAATACCGTCTGCGCGACGCCTTGACGGCCGTGCGGGAAAAATACGACTACATCATCATCGACTGCCCTCCCGCTTTGAGCTTGGTCACCATCAACACCTTGGTTGCCGCCGACGGCGTGGTGATCCCCTTGCTGTGCGAATATTATTCCTTGGAGGGTCTCACCCAGCTGAATGCTACTATTGGGCAGATCCGCAAGCGCTACAACCCCTCTTTGGAGCTGGTGGGCGTTTTGATCAATATGTACGACGGCAGACTGAACCTGACCATGAGCGTTTTGGAGGAGATCAAGAACTTCTTCCCCGGGAAGCTGTTCCGCACTCCCATCCCCCGCTCCGTCCGCATCAGCGAGGCGCCCAGCCACGGGCTTGCCATCGTGGATTACGAGCGGAACGGCAAGGGTGCCGCCGCATACGCCTCCGTGGCAAGAGAGCTGATCACCCGTTGCGAGGGAAAATAAGAGAGGATTTTGAATATGGCAAAAAAGGGTTTGGGGCGCGGCTTGAGTGCCCTGCTGTCCGATAACGTGCCCGAGCTTCCCGAGGTGGAGCCGGGGACGGACGGACGTTTGATTCAATTACATATTTCCGACATTGAGCCCAACCGCAAGCAGCCCCGCAAGCATTTTGACGAGAACGCTTTGATGGAGCTGGCGGAGTCTATTGGGATGCACGGTCTTCTGGAGCCCATTGCGGTACGGAAGAAGGAAAACGGATATTACGAGATCATCGCCGGCGAACGCCGCTGGCGCGCCTCCCGCATGGCCGGACTGAACACCATTCCCGCCATCGTCAAGGAGATCGGGGACGAGGAAGCCGCCCTGCTGGCATTGATCGAAAACCTGCAGAGAGAGGATCTCAACCCCGTGGAGGAAGCCTTGGGGTATCGTGATCTGATCCAGCGCTACGAGCTCACTCAGGAGGAGGCCGCCAAGAAGGTGGGCAAATCCCGTGCAAACGTGGCGAACCTGATGCGCATTCTGAACCACCCGGCAAGCGTGCTTGCTTTGGTGGAGAACGGTTCCCTCACCTACGGCCACGCCAGAGCTCTTCTGCCCTTGGCGGAAAAGCTGGGAGAGAAGGAGCTGCTCGCCGTGGCGGAAAAGATCTCGGAGGAGGATCTCTCTGTGAGACAGACCGAGGCCTTGGCGAAAAAGATGCTGACCGAGCCCACGGACAAGCCCGTTACCGCCGACCCGGTAAAGAGCCAATACCTGAAGGTTCTGGAGCGTTCCGTCAGTGCATCTGCGGGACGAAAAGCCGCCATCAAGGCGGAAAAGGACGGCAGCGGCAAGCTGGTGCTTTCCTTTGCCTCCACGGAGGATCTGGAGACCCTATTGACCGCCCTTTGCGGCAAGCATTTTTTGGAAGAACTGAGCGAAACGCTCTGAGGATAGTAAGGAGTTTAACATCATGATCGACATCAAATTTTTGAGAGAAAATCCGGACGTTGTCCGTGAAAACATTAAGAAAAAGTTCCAAGACGCAAAGCTTCCCATGGTGGACGAGATTCTGGAGCTGGACAAGCGCAACCGCGCCATCAAGGGCGAGGTAGAGGCTCTGCGCTCCGAGCGTAACAAGGGCTCCAAGTCCATCGGTATGCTGATGGGTCAGGGCAAGCGTGAGGAGGCTGAGGCGCTGAAGAAGCAGATCGCCGCTATGGGCGGTAAGATCGACGAGCTTTCCGCAGAGGAAAAGCAGGTGGAAGAGGCACTTCTTGCCAAGATGATGCTCATCCCCAACATCATCGATCCCTCCGTGCCGATTGGTAAGGACGACAGCGAGAACGTAGAGGTGCAGAAGTACGGCGAGCCCGTGATCCCTCCCTACGATATCCCCTATCACACCGAGATCATGGAGAAGTTCTCCGGCATCGACCTGGATTCCGCAGGCAGAGTGGCGGGCAACGGCTTCTATTACCTGATGGGTGACATTGCCAGACTGCATTCCGCAGTGATCTCTTACGCAAGAGACTTTATGATCGACAGAGGGTTCACCTACTGCGTGCCTCCCTTTATGATCCGCTCCGCTGTGGTCAACGGCGTTATGAGCTTTGCGGAGATGGATGCCATGATGTACAAGATCGAGGGCGAGGATCTCTACCTCATCGGTACCTCCGAGCACTCTATGATCGGTAAGTTCATCGATCAGATCATCGATGAAAAGCAGCTTCCCATCACCCTCACCAGCTATTCTCCCTGCTTCCGTAAGGAGAAGGGCGCCCACGGCATTGAGGAGAGAGGCGTTTACCGTATCCACCAGTTTGAAAAGCAGGAGATGATCGTGGTTTGTAAGCCCGAGGACTCCCCCGTTTGGTTTGAGAAGCTGTGGCAGAACACCGTAGACCTGTTCCGCTCTTTGGACATCCCCGTAAGAACGTTGGAGTGCTGCTCCGGCGACCTGGCGGATCTGAAGGTGAAGTCCGTGGACGTTGAGGCTTGGTCTCCCAGACAGAAGAAGTATTTTGAGATCGGCTCCTGCTCCAACCTGGGCGACGCACAGGCAAGACGTCTGAAGATGCGCGTTAACGGCGAGGAGGGCAAGTATCTCCCCCACACACTGAACAACACCGTGGTGGCTCCTCCCCGTATGCTCATCGCATTCCTGGAAAATAACCTCCAGCCCGACGGCTCCGTACGCATTCCCGAACCGCTCCGTCCCTACATGGGCGGCAAGGCGGAGATCCGCTGATGGATATCACGTTTATCGTTTGGACCCTCCTTACGGGAATTGGCGCCGCCATCGTTTACCTTTGGTATCAAAGACGGTTTGTGGGAGATTTTGTGCGGAAGCTTTTGACCATTGACGCCGTTTCTCCCGAAACCGCGGTGACCATTGAGGAGCTGCACTGTAAAATGACCCCTCCCCTGATGCTTGCGCTGAGAGAGGAAGGGACGCTTTACGAGGCGGTTCTCAAAACCGAGGACGATACCCCCCGCTATTACGTAGCAGAGGGAAAGCGTGAGATGCTGAAGGCAAAGTACAAAAACGAAAGCGTCAGCTTCTTCGGCGTGGTACTGGGAATCTGCATCTTGGTGGTGATCGGCATTGTCTTCACCGCGCTGTACCCCGTGCTTTCCGAATACTTAGGCGGGCTGTTGTCTGCCGAATAGGAGGACTTTTATGAAAAAAAGAAATCCGCTGTACGTTGCCATTGCCATTGCGGTGGTTTTGGTATTGATCACGGTGGCGGTGGTTTTGATCTCCGGCTATCGGTATACCTCTGAGGATGGCATTAAGTTCATCGGGCAATCCGAAAGCGGAAAGCCCACCAGCGGAACCATCAATTATCCCGACGGAAGCTCCGCGACCCTGGATCTTCTGAACAAGACCATCAAATACGACAACGGAGACGTTTACGTAGGTGATATCAGCGGCCTGCAACGGAACGGAAACGGCAAAATGACCTTTGCCGCTACGGGAGACGTTTACGAGGGCACCTTTATCGAGGATAAGATGACCGGTGTGGGAAAAATGACCTACGCCAACGGCGACGTTTATATCGGCGGTATGCTGGACTCCAAGAAGCACGGAGACGGTCAATTCCACTTCACCAACGGGAATTCCTACGACGGCGCTTACGTAGAGGACGCCATGACCGGCTACGGTGTTTTCACCTGGAGCTCCGGTGCCTCTTACGAGGGGTATTTTGTAAACGATATCAAGCAGGGTCAGGGAAAAATGACTTTTGCCAACGGTGACGTTTACGAGGGGCAGTTCCAGAACGATCTGCGTCACGGAAACGGTCACTACACCTGGAAGGACGGCACGTATTACACCGGCACCTTCCGCAACAATTTGATGGACACCCGCATTCTGGATGAAAACGGCGCCTTCGTCATCGGCGAGGACGGTGCTTACGTTCACGGCAGTGTGGGATACTATACCACCGTGATTTCCGAGGACGAGGTCAAGACTTACAGAGGCTATTTTGAAGCAGGCAAGATCGTTGCCATTTACGAAGAGACGGAGGAACCCGCAGCATGAAGAAAGCAAACTTTATTTTCTCTGCCTTTGCAGACGAGATCACTCCCGATTTTGACGGACAGCTTGCCGCATTGAAAGAGCTGGGCATTCCCCTTCTGGAGCTTCGCGGTGTGGACGGAAAAAGCTTCGTTCAGCTCACCGACGAAGAAGTGGATGCGGTAAAAGCGAAGCTGGATGCCGCAGGCATCGGCCTTTCCGCTCTCGGCTCTCCCATCGGTAAGATGGATGCAGACGGTGATTTTGCTGCCCATTTGGCATTGCTGGACCGCATTATGGACATCGGCGACAAGCTGGGCTGTAAGCGGATCCGTATGTTCAGCTTCTACCCCGGTACGCTGGACAAGGATGCTTTTGAAAAGCGTGTCTTTGAATGGATGGAGATCCTGGTCTCCAAGGCGGAGGCGAGAGGCTTTACCCTCTGCCACGAAAACGAGAAGGATATCTACGGCGATTCTCCCGTCCACGAGGAAGCGTTGATGGCTCACTTCGGAGGCAGACTGAAGGCGGTTCTGGATCCCGGCAATTTTGCCTTCTGCAAGATGGATCCCGCTCCCGCGTATCCTTTGCTGAAGGATCATATCGAATACTTCCATATCAAGGATGCTGACGAGGAGGGTATCATCGTGCCTCCCGGAAAGGGTGTGGCACTGTTGGAGGAGACCATCCGTAAGATCGCTGTCGACCGCGCAGGCCGTGACGTGATCTTGACCATGGAGCCCCATTTGATGATGTTCACCGGGCTGTCCTCTCTGTCCAAGCTGGACGACATCCGCCATAAGTACACCTTTGCTTCTCCCTTTGAGGCATTCCGCGTGGCATACGATGCTGTACGCGGGATGGTAGAGCGTGCTTGCGCGGCTGAATAAGGCGTGGGAGACCGCAAAGGGAAGTTTGCTTTGTTGCTTTCTTTCCGGCGCGGTCTTTTCTTTGCCTTTCTTTATAGAAGCGCTGTTTCCCTTCACCTTTGTGGGGCTGTTTTGCTTCTTTTGGCTGTTGAAGCTTGAGGTGATGGAAACGCGGCAGTTCAAAGGGATCTTTTGCTTCTTTTTGGGCTTTTATCTGTGTCTTTGCTCCTGGTTTCTCGCCATGTATCCCCTGTCCGCCTTTGGGCTTTCTCCCGCGCTGGCGTGGCTGGTCATCGGGTTCTGCTGTGTATTCGTGCCCTTGAAGATGGCACTGCAACACGGAGTCTTTCTGTGGCTGGGGAAATTTTTGCCCCGCAATCCCTATCTGCGCGCCGTTGGATACGGCTGTCTTTGGGTGGCGGCAGAGGTTTCCCTGCACTTTGGGATCCTGGCCTTCCCCTGGGGGACGGTGGCTTTGTCTCAAAGCGGGTTCGCCCCTTTGATACAAACGGTTTCGTTGTTTGGCTCGGAGTGGGTCGCCTTCTTTGCGGTGACCTTCTGCGCGTTGGCGGTGGAGGCGGTGAAGAGCAAGGCGCAAAGGATGGCTTTGGTGACCTCTGCTTCCTTTATACTGCCTGTGATGGCGGGGTATCTCCTCACCATGCTCGGCGGTGCGCCTGCAAGCACAGTTCCCGCCGCAGTGATACAAGGTAATATCTCTACCGAGGAAAAATGGGGAGAGAATATTGCCCAGGACGTGTTTGAGACCTATGCGGAGATGGCGAAGGAGGCGGCGGAAAAGGGTGCCAAGGTGATCCTGCTCCCGGAGACTGCCATTCCCGTGAAGTTCAACGAGCATGGGGTCGTCCACGAGACCTTCTCGCAAATTGCAAAAGAGCATGACTGCACCATTATCATGGGTATCTTCCGCAAGAGTGACGGAAAATCCTACAACTCCTTAGTAGCCATTGATGCCGGCGGCAACCTTTCCACGGTGTACGATAAGCGGTATCCCGTGCCCTTTGGGGAATATATGCCCATGGGCGAGGTGTTGGAGCAGGTCTTCCCTGCTCTGGCGGGATTGAATCCCGAGGGAACCATCACCCCGGGAGAGACTCCGATCTATATTGAAAATAGGGGCTACCGCATGGGCTGCTATATCTGCTTTGACACCGTATTCGGCGGTCGGGAGGGTGCTTCCTGCAATGCGGATTTTAATGTGGTGGTGACCAACGACGGTTGGTTTGGAGACAGTGCCGCCTTGGCACAGCATCTCCGCCATGCAAAGCTCCGCGCTGTTGAAAGCGGGAAATCCTTGCTCCGTGCCGCCAACACCGGCATTTCTGCCATCATTGATAAGGACGGAAGCTTGTTGCAGTATTCCGGGATACAGACACGGGAGATCGTGTACGGAGACCTGCCCTTGCATCAAGAAAAAACGGTGTACGGCTTCATCGGCGACGTGATCCCCATGGTGTGTATCTTGTATTTGATAGGCATCTTCGGGTACGGGATCTTAAAGAAATACCGCAAGTAAAAGAAAAAGGCTCTTTCCGTTAAGAAAGAGTCTTTCACTTTTGAATTAAGCCCCGCCACGGCCGTGCCCCCATGAGAAGAAACCCTGCTCTGTGCAGGTGGGTGCTCTCTCCAACGCTTCAGTACTTCCAACGTCCGCCTCGCAGAAAGGCAAGGCGGGAGGCCTGCACACCACTTTGGAATATGAGCTCCCTTTCTCTCTTGTGGGTTTTTACATAGGGCGATCGGGTCATTCAACCGCACGCACCGGGCAGGATAAGTGGCGCCAAAACTAAGTCGGCACCATGTAGTTCAGGTTGCGCCACATCGAAAACCCCTTCGAAAAAGCCCTGCACAGCAGTGCATTTTCGAGAGGGCTTTTCACAGCCGCAGGTTCATTATCTCTCGAAACAAGCTTAC
>JAEIGA010019126.1_pt1 | contig 10444 bp, 10 predicted proteins | sample 9270691 | NCBI WGS metagenome assembly JAEIGA01 (sample SAMN17057246, study PRJNA624740) | gut metagenome | biome: biome; isolation source: fecal sample | host: Bos grunniens | place: China: Xizang | collected 2019
CATCACGCCGATGCAAAGGAAATTACTGATGTTGGTGAAGTGAACGTAGAAATCCCAACGGATCGTGTTGATATTATCAAAGATTCCGAGACTTGCGATAATGCCCACCAAACCGAGCGTGCAATAGAACGTCTGGAAAATAAGTTGTGCTGTTCTGTTTTTAATCATATTAGCTCTCCTTTTGTGTATGTTGTTTGGATCTTATTTGAACGTATTTTCAATGGGCTCGTCGTATTCGTAGCTGATGAGCTTCACTCCGTATCCGGCGATCGTCTCCTCATCGTCGATCTGCTCATCGGAATAGAAGAGCTCAGCGCGTATGATGGGAGTATGATCGGAACACTTGGGGTCTCCCATAAAATATTCCGGATGTATAAGGAGGCTGATAAAGATCTCTCCACCGTCATCGGTATTGCATATCGGAATGATGCCGCCTTCTTTTATGTCACCCTCGAAGCTTTCCTTCCAATTTACGCAAGGATCTCCGTTGATGTTATACCAAATTACGCCGTCATATTCGCATACGTATACGCCCGACGCGGTTTTTATCTCTCCGTTATGCTCATAGGTGACCGAAATATTAAATTTGCCCTCCTTGATCTCGGGGCGCGGTACATTGAACCCACAGCTTGTAAGAGTGCCGACAAGTAACAATGTTAAACATAAAATGCTAAATATTCTTTTCATATCTGTTTTCTCACTTGAATCAGAAAAATCTTTTCTTTATTAACTCAAAATCCTTCTAAAGCAAATGCAACAACAAAAGCAATGCCTACAATAACATACGTAGCCATAAAAACGGCGATAGGCGTGAGCATGAATAAAGCGATTCTGATCTTGATCTTTTTTTTAGCTGATATGTCTGTTGCCTTGACAAACATAATGATTTGCCATGTCAGCAGAGCTATCAAAGAAACGACCGAAATCGCGATGGGAATATACAAGGAGCTGTCCCATAACGAGATCATAAACAGCGTTCCGACGAACAATTCTGCCGCAAGTAGTATAAAATACATTATTTTTTTCATTTTTTTCGTTTCCTTTTCAGATTTTTTTGTAGTTCTCTTCTTTGAGATTTGTTGCTTTCCTTTTTCTGATTTTGTATATGGATTATTTTATCATACGGAGGTGTACAGATGTTATACAATTCGGCGACTTCTTTAAGATCATTTTCTTTGCTGTAAGATAAATAAATTCGCTTTTGCTATTGACATAAGGCTTTAAAATATGGTATAATATCATTTGTCTATTGGGATGTCGCCAAGCGGTAAGGCACGGGACTTTGACTCCCGCATTCGTCGGTTCAAATCCGGCCATCCCAGCCAGAAAAAAGCACTTGCCAAAGCAAGTGCTTTTTTCAATGAAGCGCGCTAACGCGCATGAAAAATGAAGCAGGGCTTCGCCCTATGAAGCGTGCCTTCGGCACACGGAAAGGCTACCGCGCGCTTCGCTTCACGGCAACAAAGTTGCCGCTTCATACGAGCCGTAGGTTTGTGCTTCATATTCGCGCAGCGAATGCTTCATTTTTCAACTCTGAAGTTTTTCGAAATTTTGTAGATGCATTTCGGGCGGGGAGAGATCCTCGTTGCCGCCGCGTGCGGGTTGGCTTTGTTCCGGCTTTCCGACAGGGCAAGGTAGAGCGCCTCGATCTTTTGGGTCATATGGGTGGCGGAGTAGTGAGTCTCGTAGCGGCGAGTGGCGGCGGCGGAGAGGGTGGCATAGAGTGCTCGGTCGCTTCTCAGGCGCAAAATGGCGGCCGCGAGCGCGTGCGCGTCGCGCGGCGGCACAACAAGGCCGCACCCCCTTGCCATGTCGGCGTTTCCGCCCACGCCTGTAACGACGATGGGCTTCCCGAGGCTCATACTCTCGGAGAGCGCGAGCGGCGAGGTCTCGGAGAGGTCGGAGCAATTCAGGCTCAGGTCAAAGAGGTTGAGAACGTCACCCACGTCCTCGCGAAAGCCGAGGAATTTGACGTTTGGCAGGTCGCTTGCGGCGGCGCGAAGGCGCTCAAGGAGCGTGCCGCCGCCCACGGCGAGAAAAAAGAGGCTTTTTTCCTGCCTCAGCAGGCGCGCCGCCGCAAGAAAGGCTTCGTGTCCCTTGCCGCGCTCAACGCGCGCACACAGGCCCACCACAAACGCGCCCTCGGGGATGCCAAGCGCGGCACGGAGGGCGGCTTTTTGTTTTGAGTCAAGCACCCGTGGGCGCTCGGCACCCCCGGGAATGACCGCAAGGCGGTCACACGCGCTGCCGCGCTGTGTGAGGTTTTTGCGCACCGCCTCGGCGGTGGCGATATAAAACACGCCGCTGACAGCTTCAAACGCGCGAAAGCAAAGGCGCGCGAGGAGGCTTTTTTGCCGTGCGGTCGGCGCAAAGCAGCAATGCTTGGTGTCGATCCTGACGGCTCGGAGGGGTAGTGCGGCCAGCCGCGCCGAGAGCGAGGCGTTTGTGTGGATGATGTCGGGCTTTTCCTGCCAAAAAAGGCGAAAAAGCGGCCAAAGGGCGGTGGGGGAGAGCGTTTTGTCGCCGCCGCGCGAAAGCGCAAAGCACCGCACACCAAGCGCACGCACGCGCGGCGCGAGCAGACTCCCCTTGGGCAAGACCACAAGCGGCTCAAAGCGTGTGCGGTCGGTGTGGCGAAGCAGACCCAGGAGCAAAACCCCTGCGCCGCCGATGTTTTTGTCGCTGATCACGTGAATGACCTTATACATAAAATCCCCCCAAGTGCCGTTTTTGCTAGTTTGCGCGGCTTTGGGGGGAATATGCAAGATGGGAGCGGCCTGCGGCCGGTGATATGCACCTTCGGTGATGCCATACGCCTACGGCGACACCATACACGCTGACGCGTGATTCCATACCAAGCCTGCGGCTTGGATAAAAAACGGCAAATTCCTGTCGGAATTTGCCGTTTTTTTTGGCCTGCCCGAGCGGATTCGAACCGCTGGCCTTCAGAGTCGGAGTCTGACGCGCTATCCAGCTGTGCCACGGGCAGATATCATCCTATTATAGCACAAAGTTTTGGGAATGTAAAGCGTCTTTTGTCAAATTTTCGTTTTCTGTTCAAGAAATCTCCGCGGTGTGCGGTCGGTGGTCGGATACCACGGTGGGCGGAATGTCGGCGGCGGTGAGCGCAAGGTCGCGCGAAACGAAGAGATAGTCGATCTTGCGTGTGGGCGCGTCGGACGGGTAGCTGAGGCGCTCGCCCGAGAAGCGCGTGGCGGCATCGGTCATACGCGCGCGGATGGGCGCAAGGAGGGGACTTTCGGGGGTGAGGTTGAAGTCGCCCATCAGGATGCATTTTTGGTCGGCAAGGTGCGGCAAAAGCGTGCGCACGGCGCTCTCCTGCTCGTCGGGATTGAGCCCGAAATGCGTGACCAGCACCGTAAAGCCGCCTGCAAGCGCGGCCTTCAGAATGCACCGCGTTTCGTAGTAGCCGCTATAGGCGCGCGGCGAGGGGTCGGGGATGGGGATGACCTCGGCGGCAAGGATGGGAATGCGCGACAAAAGCGCGTTGCCGTAGGGGCCGCCCTTTGTATCAATGGCCTTGGCAAAGAAAAAGTACGGCATACCGGTAAGGCGCGAGAGCGTCTCGGTCTGCGCGGTGTATTCGGGGTGCGTGCCCTCGCCGCGCACCTCGTTAAGCCCCACCACGTCGGCACCCAGCGCGACGATGGCCTTGGCCAGTGCTTCAAAATTTATCTTTTTTTCCACGTAGTGATAGGCGTGCTGTATGTTGTAGGATGCAAGCTTCATAAAAGGCTCCTTTTTTGCGTTTGTGACTTCAGTATACGCCGCTTGCGGCAAAAAGTCAATCCCCACGGGGCAAAAAGGGGGACTCTTACGGGAAAATATGTTGGCCGAGCTTGAAGCGGCCGAATAAAAAATATGCTCCGCATTCCGAGGAATGCGGAGCTTTTTTTATTTGAGACCTCTCACGCCGGTGAGGATCAGGCGGCAGAAGTCGCCCTCGTGGGGCTTGTAGGTGATGCGGGTGATGGGCGTTTCGGGGCGGGGATTTTCCCACACGTAGCCCGTGATGCACACATCCGCGCCGTCCGCGGTCTTGCCCTCACAGATCGGGTCGGCAAACCAGGTGCCGACATAGCCGAAGTGGTTGTAATACTGGCCGTGCTTGGGCGTGCCGTAGCCGCTCTTATAGCACATGACGTTCTGAGCGTAGCGCACCTGTACTTCCTCGGTCGTGCCGTCCGCGTATTCCACAAGGTAGGCACCCACCGGGACGTGATCCTTCCATACCTCGCGCTTGTTCGGATACACGGTGGCGTGCTCAAACACAAGGCGATCAAAGGCGCCGCCCACCGCAGCGGTCGCGGTCTCGGCGTTTTTGGCATCGGGGCAGAGCGAAAGCAGCTCCGAGGGAACGCCCTCGGTGTTCCCCGTAAGCGAAAGGCGCGTTTCCGTGTAGCCGCCCGGGCGGAGCTTGCCGCGAAGCGCGTCACGCGTGCGCGGCTGGATGTGCCGAGCAAGCAGTCTTGTGTAGGACTTGCGGTTGGTGCCGTCATAGCCTTCGATATTCCAAAGCATTTCCGAGAGGCACATCATCTCCCACAGCTTGCCGTTTCTGCCGTGGATCTCCTCGTCGGCGATGATCCACATCGAGACCTCGCCGCCCACCATGCCGGGCTTTGTCAGACGGGAATTCGGGCGTGTGTAGTGTGAGGAGTAAAGGTTGCCCACCGCTACGGAGAACCCGTGCTTCAGGATATTGTTTTCAATGTCGCTGTCGGGGCGGAAGTACCAGATGAAGTCGAGCATCACAATGTCGCGCGGAATGCGGTCAATGTCCGAATCGGCATTTCGGTGCGGATGGAGCATATCGCACCAGATCATCATTTTAAGCCCCTTTTTCGCCAGATAATCGTGCATGGCGATGATGTGATCGGCAAAGAGCGCGCCGCGTGCCTTGTCGCGGCAAAGCGGACAAAGCCCCAGCTGGTAGACCTCATCGTGTCCCATATGCACGTAGCCGTCGGGCTCGGTGACCTCCACGATCTCGTCGATGATGTCATACATGATCTCGTAGCACTTCGGATTGGAGGGGCAATAGGAATGCGCGTAGAAATTCGAGGGGTTGGCTTCGCCGCGGATGACCTCGTTTGGCGCGTTCTCGTCGCGCTCGGCCAGCTCGGGGTGCGCGTAGGTGATGTACTGAACGTGCCCGAGGCTCTGCACCTCGGGAATCAGCGCAAAGCCCAGCTCCTTGATGATGGCGACCAGGCGGCGGACGTCGTCCTTTTCCAAGAGCGTGCGCCAGGATACCTTATCCGAGTGCGGCATATAGGGCTGCTCGCCCGCGTCGGCCTTGCGGATGGCGTCAAGCCAGCCCTCGCTTATTTCGGGATGGCGGTCAAAGCGCATACCGCCCGCAAATTCAAGAAAAATGACGTTGTAGCGCATCGGAAGCAGAACGTAGCGCAAAAGACGGCGCACGTAGTCAATGCGGTCGTGCCGCGGAAGCCCGAAATGGAAGCCGCGCATACGGCAGGAGGGGCGGTCGTCCACGTCGGCAAGATAAAGCCCCGTTTCGCTCGTCAGCGAGAGAAGTGTGTCGGTGCCGTAGAGCAGGGCCAGGCGGCTGCTTGCCGTGACGGTGACGGTTTTTCCGTCGAACGTGACGGTGTAGCGCTCGTCCTCATAAGAGGAATCCTTTTTGAGAAGTACCGTTACGCCGTCTGCGCTCTGCCACGCGCCGAAGCGCTCGGTGAGACCTTCCGCGAGGAAGTTGGCGGCAAAGGCCTCGTCGGGATCGTCCGAGGCGGCAATTACTTCTTTTATCTTGGCGTAGCCCTTGTGCGTGCCGATGGATTTGGGGGTGGGGTAGACAAGCGGAACGCCGTCCTCACAGGCGCCGAGGATGTCCAGCTCCGCGAGCGTGACGTCCTGAAAGTCGGCGGTAAGGCGAAGCGTGAGTTTTTGCGCGGTCACGCCGACGGGAATGGAGATAAGTCCTCCAAAAAGAGCGGTGCCGTCCGCGCGGCGTGCGCCGACCACGCGCCCGTCCGCCAGCACCTCGGCGGCGGCCAGCGAGGCCTTGGCGGCCCTGAAATTGACCGCGCCGACGTAGCACTCGCGCTCGAGCGTGATCGTCACGTCCACGCTCATGTCAAAGATCTCGTCGATGCGCCAGAGGTAGGCACCCTCCTCGTTTACCGAGGGGACAAAGGGCAGGGGGCTGTCTATGTGAGTAAAGGTAAGAGCTTTGTCGTAATTCAGGCTTCCGATGTACATAGTGGTCTCCTTTTAAAAAATTCCGATAACCGTGATGGCGGCAATGCCCAGCACAAAGCCCGCGAGCTTGCGCGCGCCGATGCGCTCGCCGAAGATGACGCGCCCCGCGAGTGCGGTGACGGTCATGGATAAAATGTTGGACACGGAATACTGGATAACGGCGGGAAGCTGCCCCGCCAGCGTGAGGTTGGCTATGTTCATACCGCCAAGCACCGCGCCGCCCAGCAGCATCAGGAGGACCGACCTTTTGCTTTCGTAGAGCGAAAGGCGCCGACCTTCGCCCTTTGACAAAAGTGAGGCGACAAGCGAGAACAGCGCGGCAAGGGTAAGCGCAACCACAAGAAAGGGAATCAGCTCGTCGCGAGAGGGGGACGCTTGGTGGATCTTCTGAATGACGGCGTTGGCACCCGAGCCGAGCATGGCAAGCGTTGCCAAGGTCAGCCAAAGCCAGGAAAAGCGGCCGTTTTTGTCGGGCGGCAGGATGAGCACGAGCGAGAGGAGCAGCACGAGAATGCCAAGGAGCTTTCCGAGCGTGAGCGTCTCCTCAAGAAAGATCGCACTATAAAAGATGGGCACCAGAAAGCCGCAAGCGTAAATGAGCGAGGTCAGCGAGGTAAAGCCGCGCGACATCGCCAGGATCTGCATCAGCTGCGTGAAAAGCAGAGAGAGGGCAAACACTGCCGCAAGGCCGAGCGAAAAGCCCGAAAGCGTAAAAAGGCTTGAGATCTGCCCAAGGCTACCAAGCAAAATGACGATTGCCCCCACCGCAAAAATGTTGGCGTTCAGAAAAAACATACCGCGCATATCGCGGCTGTCCTGTCCGATCATTTTGCTGATGATGGCCTTGGCCGAGGTGGCAAGCGTGGAGAAAATAAGCAAAAGATAGATCATGGTTTGCTCCTTTTGGCTCAGGATACCCCCATTATACTCCTTCTTTATGGATTTTTCAATAGATATTTGAACAAAATTATGTGTTTTTGAATCGGAATCTAAATTTTGATTTATCGGGGAGGGGAGAACGTGCCTCCGGCGGCCAGCCTTTTGAAAAAGGCTGGGCGAAAACTTTTGCAGCATGGGTCTGCTTAAACTTCACGTCATTTTAGACGGAAAGCCGCAAGGCTTCCCGTCAGCGCAAGGTCGGCAATCCGACAAAGAGAGCTTGCTCTCTTTTCGGCTTGCTGACCTCGCGCGCCCGAGACCTTCTCACGCGTGAGAAGGTCTCAAAATGACTCGGATATCGGGTCATACGTTGTTTTCACGTTACCGTTCGGGCTCCGAGGGAAGCGTAGCCGTTTTGCCTGTAGGCAAAAGTTTTGCGGAGCTTTTTCAAAAGCGACCGTTCTCCTTTACAGACAAAACACACCGATAAACTTCAATATATTAAAAAAAGCCGTTCGTCAGAACAGCTTTTTCGGTATGTCGACAAGGCCGGCAAGGTAGTCGAGAGATACGTTATAATATTTGGCCAATGCGATAAAGTGGTGCATGGGGAGCTCGCGCTTGCCGCTTTCGTAAAGCTGATATTGTTGCCTGGTGATCTTCAAAACGCAAGCAATGGCTTCCTGTTTTTGGTCCTTGTCCTCTCTGAGATCTCGGAGTCTTTGGTAAAGATACATAAATTTTCTCCTTGCTCGGTGGAAAAGCTCCGCCGATCTTTGTTGATATTTCCATTTTATCACGGAATTCAAACGAATGCTTGACAAGCACTCGTTTGAATGCTATAATATAAGGGCAAGCTCCGATTTGTCGCACACCCCATAAGACGCAGCCGTAAAATATAGGGCTGCGTCGGGGCGTGATAATTTTTTTCGGGAAACCTCTTGACAAGGGGGGAGGCTTGCGGTATAATATACGATGTCATTTTGCGGAAACGGGGGAAAGTGAGGGATCGATATGACGCTGGATATGAGGCCAATGCTTCGCGGCGAGGTAACGAGCCTTGCGCTTGACTACCGTCTGACGCCGATGGAGATCTACGGCGTTCGGTTTACGGACGATCTTCACGCGGTGGGCGAGGTAACGGACAATGCGGGCTATATGCGCCTTACGCTTCGGATCTCGGTGCCGTACGTGGCAGAATGCGCCCGATGCCTTGACGAGGTGGAGGGTGAGTTTGAGGAATTGTTCGAGCGCACCGTGGTTACGAGAGGTGCGGTCGACGAGGACAAGCTGGAGGAAAGCGTGGACGAATATGCGGTTCTCGATGAGAACGGTATGCTCGACGTGGACGACGAGATCGTGGAGACCATGACGCTTTTGTTCCCCAAAAAGATCCTTTGCGGGGAGGATTGTCCGGGGCTTTGTCCGAGGTGCGGTAAGCCCAAGCGCGAGGGCGATTGCGGCTGTCCGGAAAAGGAAATTGATCCGAGATTGGCGGTTTTAAAAAAATTACTTGACAATTCGGAAAAATAAGTATATAATAGTAACGATATACCGTGTATAATTTCAAGGAGGTGTAGTTCAATGGCAGTACCAAAGAAAAAGGTCTCGAAGGCTCGCAGAGATAAGAGACGTTCGAATAACTGGAAACTCGATTTGCCGGGCATGGTTAAGTGCCCCAAGTGCGGCGCATATATTCTTGCACATCGCGTATGCAAGGCTTGCGGCTCGTATGACGGCAAAGAAGTTGTAAAGCAGGACGCGTAAGTTTTGCTTTGCGAAAAATGACTCAATCGACAACATGACCACGCGCCATGCCTCGATTGAGTTATTTTTTGTAAGAAAGGAAGGACAATGAACAGAAAGACATATGTGCCGATTCGTGCGATCGGCTTGATTTTGACGCTGATCATGCTGGTGGCGGCGTTTACCGCGTGTGTAAAAACCAACGAGGACGGAACGCTGGACCTTTTGCATATGGATCTTACGCCCTACATCACACTTGGCGACTACCGCGCCACGCCGTACGAGCTGGAGGTGAAAAAGGTGACCGACGAGGACGTGGCGACCGCCTTTGACGAGTTCCAAATGAGTCTGTATTCCTATGAGGATTACATTGAGGCTCCGGTCTCGCGCCCCTCGATGGTGAACGATTATTTGCAGATCCGCTACGTGGGCCGCATTGACGGTACTGTGGTGGACGAGAGCCCCGAGAGCTCGCCGCAGTATCTTTTGCTGGCAAACGGCAATGGCTATTACGACTGGATCAACGATGCGCTTGTCGGTGTCCGTGCCGGTGAGACGGTGATTGCCGAGGGTCAGCTTGGCGAGGGCGAGAACTACGGCGAATACGCCGGGCGCACCATCACCTATGAGATCACGCTGGTGGCCATTATGGGTCACTATACCTTTACCGAGATGACCGACGAGATCGTCAAGGAAAAGACGGGCTACGAAACGGCCGAGGCCTACCGTGCGGCGTTGCCGACCGTGCTTTTGGACGCACGCAAGGAGCAGGCGCTTTCCACCGTCTACAAGGATGCGTGGGAAAAGGCCATCGAGGCCTCCACCATTCATAAATATCCCAAAAAGCAGGTGGATTACTATTACAACGCTTTTTACGGCAACTATTCTTACATTGCCTACCAGAACGGCGTGAGCGTGGACGTGGTGCTCTCGCAGTACGGGGTGGACAAGGACAAGATCCGCGATATGGCCGAGCAGTCCACGGCCGAGGATCTTTTCTACTATGCGGTGGTGCAGGCCGAGGGGCTTGAGGTGACCGACGAGGAGTACGCTGAGCGCGTGGTCGGCATTGCCGAGGGTCAGCAAATGAGCGTACAGGAGCTGGAGGCCGAATACGGTAAGGAATACATCCGCGACAGTATGCTCTATGACGAGGCGATCCTGTTCGTGGCGCACGCGGCCAACGTCAATTATATTTACGTCGATTAACTTTGTTGAAAATGACGAAGGATTGACCCTATGAAAATACAGGATTTTCCCCAAAAAAGGCACTCTTTTTGCCTGTTTCTGTGGAAAAACCTGTGGAAAACTCCGAAAAGCTGTGGAAAACCCGGGCTTGCAAGGCAACCCCGGTTGACACATAGCCCTGCGGCTCAATGCCGCAAAGAAAAGGCGAAGCCGCAAGGCTTCGCTTTTTTTAAATTTTGATTTATCGGTGTGTTTGTTTTAGCAAACAAGATTGATTTTTTCAATCCCATAACGTTCTTTAACCTCATCCACCGCTACACGCGGTCCCCCTTCCCCAAAGGGGAAGGCTTCCGATCGTGCTTGCGCAAAAAAAGGGCTACAAAGA
>JAEIGA010019127.1_pt1 | contig 10444 bp, 9 predicted proteins | sample 9270691 | NCBI WGS metagenome assembly JAEIGA01 (sample SAMN17057246, study PRJNA624740) | gut metagenome | biome: biome; isolation source: fecal sample | host: Bos grunniens | place: China: Xizang | collected 2019
GTCCGTGGTGTCTGTGTGCTATAAAAAATATTGACCTCTTAGCTATGGTGTTCAAAATAATATTTGCGCGACTTTGCATCTTTGCGAGAAATCATAATATTGCACTGCCCAAATAGCGCACGGTATATTACGCTGTTCCGGCGTACGGGCCGACATGAAGTGGCCCCTAAACCATACGGATGGGGCGAGCGCAACGCGATTCGCTAAAGTCTGTGAACGTCCGTGGTGTCTGTGTGCTATAAAAAATATTGCCCCCTTAGCTATGGTGTTCAAAATAATATTTGCGCGACTTTGCGCCTTTGCGTGAGGTCATAATATTGCACTGCCCAAATAGCGCACGGTACATTACGCCGTTCCAGCATACGGACCAACATAATGTCGCCCCCTACACCATCGGGTACGCCACTCCATTCGTGCGATTCATGAAATTTGTGTTCAAAAGAAATACAATTATTACGTTTCATTAAATATTTTTCAACGTAATTACTCAAAATTTCGATGTTTATAAGCAGATAAAAGCACAGCACTATTCAGTATGGACCATACCCAAATCCTCAAACATGCTACGATAAGCTACTACCTTCTTCTCCAAAGAAAGCGGATAAGCCCTTGAAGACGAAGGCAAACGATACAAACGCAAGGAATTTTTAAGATTGAGACAATCAGAGATTGGTACGTATTGTCCGACCTGCGGAATTTCATGAATACCTAAATGTTCACAAAGCGTTTTTGTAGCCTTTTCTCCCGTCGTAACGATTGCTCGACAGTTTGGAACTCGCTGTAACAATGCGCATACGTCTGTCTCAATAATCGTTTCAAGATACTTGTCAGACGCATTGTCGCGGAGGCGACGCACAGCTTCATTCGTATCGTAATAGCCAATGCCCTTTTCCAGCAGAAAAGGAATTATTCGCTCAAGACGAAAAGTTTTACGATGAACATCAACAAAATAATCTTTATCTCCAAAGAAGATAACACCAGCTATGCGCCAATGGTCGTTGATATAATTCGGATAATAAAAATCCATGCACCAACGCTTGCGCTGAGGCGGAAAACTTCCTAAAAAGAGCACCTTGCAATTGTCGGGCAGAAATGGATGGAGAGGATGATATTCAATCTCGACGCCCGACTTGAGAATGTTTTCCTTGTTTAAGGCAGAAAAGACAGTATAATTTGTATGACTCATTATTATATTATAGTGAAAGATTAAAATATTGGATGTTCACTTGCGGAATAATCGCAAAAGTTATTTTATCACATTCAAAGTAACACCCACTTGAATGAAAATTCAAAGCTAACGAACATTTCCCGTTTAAAATCCGGACACTAAACGAAACAAAAAAAGAAGAGATAGTAAAACTACCTCTTCCTTTCCTGTCGGGGCGACCAGATTCGAACTGACGACCCCCTGCTCCCAAAGCAGGTGCGCTAACCGGACTGCGCTACGCCCCGTGGATAAACACGCTTATCGTGAAAACCGGTGCAAAGTTAAGAATAACTTTCGTATCAAGCAAGTGTTCAATCAAATTTTATTGCCTTTGAAGGCTGAATTTTAGAAATTATCAATGTAGGAACCAATAAAGTTGCAAAAATCGCAACGATTGTAATTGCATTGATAAGAATCCACTGCAGAACAGAAAGACTCACTGGAACACTCTCCACATAATACGTTGACGGATCAAGCGAAATAAGGCTTGAGTGGCAAATGCCGATAAAACCAAAACCCAGAATGTTTCCTATAATAAGTCCACGAACCATAATGCGCAAAGCAAACTGCATAAAAATTCCTCTCAACTGGCGCAATGTAGCTCCAAGAGCTGACAATAGCCCGATTGTTGGCGTATGCTCTAAAATTAAAATCAGCGTACCGCTCACCATCGTAAAGGCAGCAACTGAAAGCATCAGAACGAGTATTACCCATGCATTCAAATCGAGCATATCAAGCCATGAATATACTTGCGGATAATGTTCTTGAGCTGTTATCACCGTCAGATTAGGGAAACCTGCTAATTGCTTTTGCAAATCAACCTGGACTGATTGAGGTGAATAAGACGGGTGAATACGAACTTCCAGCTCGCTCAACTGTTGCGTGTTCCAACTATTCAGTTTGTTAACCGTAAACTTATCTGTCAATACAAAATTGCGGTCGAACTGCTGTAAATGAGTTTCATAAATGCCTGCAATCGCAAAACGACGCATCTTTATTGTATTAGCAAAGAAGTAGGCATACACTTTATCACCAACCGAGAGACCGTGACACTGAGCAAAATAATTAGAAATAAGGATTTCACCCGAAGCGGAGTCAGACAAAAGACGCGGGAAACGTCCACTAATGATATGCTGACTCAAAAAGGTTGTATCATAATCCTCAGCAACTCCTTTTAGGGTGATGGCAGAAAAGTCGTGCTCTGTTTTTAACACCCCAATTTTTTGTGACACCGCTTGTACATGTGCCACCCCTGGATGTTGTTCTATTTTCGTACGTACCGAAGTGGGTAACATGATTGGATTAGCCTCTGGCAATTGAAGCGAATGAATATTCAGCACCTCTATATCGCTGGCAAAACCACTTACCTTATTACCTACTTCTGCTTTAAAACCAATTACTATTGCCACCGAAAGCAACATTACAGCAACACCTAAAGCAACGCCTGCTGTCGCTATTAAGACAGCAGGCTGAGACGCTTTTCGTTTGTCCTTATTCTTAGAACGATATAAACGACTTGCTATAAAATACATTCAAATAATACGAGTGTTTAAAAACTGTAATAAGTAAGTTTAATCAATCTTCAAAAAAAGAAAATAAATCAGAACACACAACCGAGGACTGATGCATGCTACTATATTCACGCCACTTAAATCGTTCGACCCGGATATGTTTCAAGCGCTTTTTTCAGGACTTCGAGTGCATGAATCAAGTCGTCCTTTTTAAGTACATAAGCAATACGAACCTGATCCTTACCTGCTCCGGGAGTCGTATAAAAACCTGCAGCAGGAGCCATCATAACGGTATGACCTTCGTATTCAAAGTCAGAAAGACACCATGCGCAGAATTTTTCAGCATCGTCAACAGGAAGTTTTGCCACTGTATAAAAAGCTCCCATAGGAATAGGCGAATAAACTCCAGGAATACGATTAAGTCCATCTATCAGACACTTTCGGCGTTCCACATATTCGTCGTACACTTCAAGGCTATACTCATGCGATGCTTCAAGCGAAGCTTCAGCAATAAGCTGTCCTATCAAAGGAGGACTCAAACGTGCCTGACAGAACTTCATGACAGCATTGCGTACTTCGACATTCTTTGTAATCAAGGCGCCAATACGAATACCACACTCACTGTAACGCTTCGAAACTGAGTCAATCAATACCACATTTTGCTCAATACCTTGAAGATGACAAGCCGAGATATAGGGCGAGCCTGTATAAATAAATTCGCGATAAACTTCGTCGGAGAAAAGATACAAATCGTACTTCTTTACAAGGTCGCGAATTTGATTCATTTCACGGCGTGTATAAAGATACCCTGTAGGATTATTGGGATTGCAAATCAAAATTGCGCGCGTACGCTCATTGATTAATGCCTCAAATTGCTCCACTTTGGGCAAAGCAAAACCTTCCTCAATAGTAGTAGCAATCGTCTTAATCTTTGCTCCAGCCGAAATAGCAAAAGCCATGTAATTGGCATAAGCAGGCTCGGGCACAATAATTTCATCACCAGGATTCAAGCATGAAAGAAATGCAAAAAGCACAGCCTCAGAACCGCCAGAAGTAATAATGATATCATCAGCGTCAAGATGAATATCAAACTTTTCATAATAATGCGTAAGCTTTTCGCGATAGCTGCGAAATCCCTGACTGGGACTATATTCCAGAATATTACGATCGATATTCTTAAGTACATTTATTCCTTCGGCAGGAGTAGGAAGGTCGGGCTGTCCGATGTTAAGGTGATAAACATGAACTCCACGTTCCTGTGCTGCTGTAGCAAGCGGAGCCAACTTGCGAATAGGCGAAGAAGGCATTTCTATCGCGCGCTCTGATATATGTGGCATAAACTAATAGTTTGTTAAAAACAATTTATTGATAAATCAAAGAATGAGTAATGACAAACACCCAAACTTCATTTCCTTTGCAAAAATAACATTTTATACACAATAAGCAGCGAATAAATACGAAAAACCTCAATATTAATACTGCTCGTTTCGTAAATTATCTTACTTTTGCATAAATTTTAATTATTTTTTATCAATTGCTCTGAAATTTGATTCCAGACATATAAAGCGTTGTCAACATGAAAAACGATCGAGAAACAATGCGCTACCTGCAACTTTTGGCTAAAGACTTTCCAAACGTTCCCAGCGTCACTCAAGAGATTATAAATCTTGAGGCTATCATGCACCTGCCAAAATCGACCGAACACTTTCTTGCCGACTTGCATGGAGAAAACGAAGCCTTTCAGCACGTTTTACGAAATGCGTCGGGGTACATCAAACGTAAAGTGTATGAAATATTCTCATCCACATTGTGCGAAGAAGACATTAAAGAACTTTGTACACTTATTTACTATCCTGAAAACAAACTCAAATTGGTAAATGCAAGCGGTCGAAACATGCCTGAATTCTATCAGCTCACGCTCAACCGCTTGATTCAGGTATGCCGAGTTGTATCTTCAAAATACACTCGCTCCAAAGTGCGTAAAAGTCTGCCCGAAGAATTTGCATACATCATTGAAGAATTGCTTCATGAATCAACAGCAGGACACAACAAGCAGGCTTACTACAATATCATCATCCAAACCATTATTGGAACACGCCGCGCCGACCAGTTTGTCACACAACTTTGCTACCTCATACAGCGCTTAGCCATCGACCGTCTGCACATTTTGGGCGACATTTTTGACAGAGGTCCGGGTGCACACCTCATCATGGACAAACTGTGCGAGTATCACAACTTCGACATCCAGTGGGGGAATCACGACATCCTTTGGATGGGAGCCGCATCAGGTAACCCCGTGTGCGCAGCAGCCGTCATTCGCCTCTCACTAAGATATGCGAACACTAAGACACTTGAAGAAGGATATGGCATCAACATGGTGCAACTCGCAACCTTCGCGATGGAAACTTATGCCGATGATCCCTGCCATATTTTCAAGCCATTTATTGACCCGGAAAGCGGACCACTGATGCGTGCCAAGACGCAACGCTTGGTGACTCTCATGCACAAGGCCATCGCAGTGATTCAGTTTAAGCTCGAAGGACAAATCTACAAAAAGCACCCCGAATGGGACATGCTACACCGTTGCTTGCTTGAACAAATTGACTTCAAAAACAACACAATCAATTACGAAGGCACAACCTATCCGCTCGAAGACACATACTTCCCAACAATCAATCCCGCGGACCCCTACCGCCTGACAGAGGAAGAGCACGACATCATGAACAGCCTTGTCAACTCATTCATGCTAAGCGAACGCCTACAACGCCACATGCGCTGCTTGCTCACGCATGGCGGTATGTACACTGTATGCAACTCCAACCTACTCTTCCACGCATCCATCCCCCTCAACGCCGACGGAAGTCTCAAGGAAGTAACCATTCAGGGCAACGCCTTCAAAGGAAAAGAATTGATGGAGAAACTCGAACAGATTGTGCGTCTGGCATACGAAGAAGGGGCTGAAGAAGACGAAAAGAACTATGCACGCGACTACTTCTGGTACCTATGGTGTGGCACAAACAGTCCGCTTTTCGACAAATCGAAAATGACAACTTTCGAACGCTACTTCATCAACGATAAAGCTGTACATGTGGAAGAAAAAGGCTGGTACTTCAAACTCAGGAACGAAGCAAACATCTGCGAACAACTACTCGACAACTTCGGAGTGAAAGGCAGTCATCGCCACATCATCAACGGACACGTACCTGTAAAAGTTGGCAAAGGCGAAACTCCCATCCGTGCTGAAGGCCGACTGATGGTCATTGACGGAGGATTTGCACGCGCTTACCACTCTACCACAGGCATTGCCGGCTACACATTGGTATTCCACAGCCGTGGTTTCCAACTTGTGCAACACGCACCATTCAACTCTGCTGAAGAAGCCGTAGCACAGGGTTCGGACATTCAGTCAACAACAACACTGGTTGAAACAGCCGACCGCCGCATGCTCGTTGCCGACACTGATATGGGCCGCAAACTCAGAGAACAAATTGGCGACTTGCAGCGCCTGCTAAGAGCCTATCGCAAGGGGTGGATTAAAGAAAATTAATAACAGGTGTGGGGCTTATCCAAACCCCGTATTACGACTTCATACAAGTCAATTGCAATCGCATACTCATAGGTGCAATTTCAGAATACTGCATCACTCACGACATTACTAAAAACACATAAACACGCGCATGAAATCACTCAAAGAATTATTCCGTATAGGCTACGGTCCATCTTCATCTCACACGATGGGACCACGCGCTGCTGCCGAAAAATATCTGTCGCAACATACTGATGCCAAACGCTTCCAGGTCACACTCTACGGTAGCCTTGCTGCCACAGGAAGGGGCCACCTCACCGACTGGGCCATCCTCTCGGTGTTAGGACAGGAACGTTGCGACATCGTTTGGCGCCCCGAAATCGTACTCCCCTATCATCCCAACGGCATGAAGTTTGCCGTTATCGATGACAATGGTCGCGCACAGGACGAATGGATTGTTTATAGCGTCGGCGGAGGTGCCTTAGCCGAAGAAGGAATCAGCTCGCTCCAAACGCCCGACGTATATGACCTCAACCACCTTGACGACATCATCAAATGGTGCGACCAGCGCGGCCTTTCCTACTGGCAATACGTTGAACAGTGCGAAGAGAGCGACATCTGGGACTACCTTAGCGAAGTTTGGCGAGCTATGTGCGACGCCGTAGGACGTGGACTCGAAACAGAGGGTGTGCTTCCCGGCGGACTTAACCTCCGACGCAAGGCATCGCATTACTACATCAAGGCTAAAGGCTATAGCTCCAACCTGCAGACAAGAGGCCTCGTCTTTGCATACGCACTTGCCGTTACTGAGGAGAATGCTTCGGGAGGGCGCATCGTCACAGCCCCAACGTGTGGTTCGTGCGGAGTTGTGCCTGCCGTGCTCTATCACATACAGCAGAGCCGACAATTCAGCGAAAAGCGCATTCTCCACGCACTTGCAACAGCAGGCCTTGTCGGAAACATTGCAAAATCGCTTGCATCCATTTCAGGTGCCGAAGCTGGTTGCCAAGCCGAAGTAGGCGTAGCATGTGCCATGGCAGCTGCTGCTGCAAACTACATCTTTGGCGGTAGCTTGCAAACGACGGAATATGCCGCAGAAATGGGGCTCGAACACCACTTTGGCATGACTTGCGACCCTATTTGCGGACTTGTTCAGATTCCCTGCATTGAGCGCAATGCTCATGCCGCAGCACGCGCACTCGATGCCAACATCTATGCTACATACGCTGAAGGCCACCACCGAATCAGCTACGACAAGGCAGTCCAAGTGATGAAGAAAACGGGACACGACCTCCCATCCCTTTACCGCGAAACTTCTGAAGGCGGACTCGCCGTAGAATACCACCGTTAACATGGCGCACACGCTCCCCCATCAAACTCCAAGCGGAGTAACTAATGCGCAAAGCTATTGCAACTCACATTAGTAACAATAAAAATGAAGTGACCCCGAAAGCACCAATTGCTTTTAAGGTCACTTCATTTCTATTTTATTGCTTCTATATAACAAACCTTGTTATATCTTATTTTTGTTTGCCCTTGGGCAATGGAGACTGCTCGGTAACTTTAAGAGTTTCGCTCGCTTAATGACGCAGAAAGTGCATTGCAACGATGTAATGAGGTTTCGGGACCCCCGAAAGTGCATTACACGGATGTAATGCAACGATTCAGAAGGCTGAAGAACTACTTTACAACGTCATTCTACTCCACTTCGAGCACAAGTCCTTTCAGATATTCGCCCTCCGGGTGGTAAATACTGATGGGATGGTCCTCCGGCTGATGCAACTGATGCAGGATGCGCACGTGGCGACCACTCTGAGCTGCGGCGGTAAAGACGGCTAACCTGAACTGCTCTTTATTGACTGCTTGCGAACAACTGAAGGTAAATACAATTCCGCCCTTTCGAATCTTACGGAAGGCAATGTTGTTCAAACGAGTGTATCCCTTAATCGCATTGTGCAAAGCCCCCTTGTGCTTAGCAAAAGCAGGTGGGTCGAGCACGATTAAGTCATAATTGTTGCCTGCTGTTTCAAGGAATTTAAAGGCATCCTCGGTGAAAGCTTCGTGGCGGCTGGTATCTTCGAAATTAAGTGCCACGTTAGCTCGCGTCAGGTCAATAGCCTTAGCACTACTATCCACTGAATGCACGCACTGCGCAGCGCCACGCATCGCATAAACCGAGAATCCACCCGTGTAGCAAAACATATTCAGCACATTGCGTCCGCGACTGTAATGCTCAAGCAAGCTACGGTTTTCGCGCTGATCGACAAAGAATCCGGTTTTCTGCCCACGCAACCAGTCGATGTGGAACTTCAATCCATTTTCCATTGCCACATCGCAATCATCGCCACCAATCAGGAAGCCATTTTCCTGATTGAGATTTGCCTTGTAAGGAAGCGTCGTTTCGCTCTTGTAATAAACACTGGTGATACTTCCTTCGCACGCATCGATAATTGCCTGTGCTATAGTCTGACGTACGACGTGCATCCCAACAGAGTGTGCCTGCATCACAGCCGTCTTGCCATACACATCAATCACCAATCCTGGCAACTGATCGCCCTCGCCATGCACCAAACGATAAATATCATTGTCGCGACGAATCAAGTTGCAATGCTTGCGCAAGGCATAAGCCTCAGCCAAACGCTTTGTCCAAAAAGCCAAATCGATAGCCACATTGTCAAAACTCACAACGCGCACAGCGATTGAACCAATCTGATAATGGCCCAACGCCAGAAACTCTCCCTTGTGATCGACAACGCGCACGAGTGTGCCCTCTTCGAGCGTTTCAGGCATCTGGCGAATGGCTCCTGAAAATATCCATGGATGAAAACGATGCAAGCTTTCAGCTTTGCCCTTCTGTAGTTGTATAACGGGTAGCATTTTATGTATTTGAGATTTTTATAACTTATTTTGTTGGCAGATTACAGCGAACTTACGTTGCGCTCGTTCTAAGCATTACGGTTTTTGTTCAGAGAGTTCCTCGTCAGCCTTCAGCGTATAATCCTTGCTTTCGTACAAGGCGACAAGTTCGTTGTACATCTGCAAACAGGCGTAAGCATCAAGTGCAGCATAACGCTTCTGTGCCTCTGTAAGTACATCTGCCTCCCAATTTGTCAGTCGTGCGCTCTTTGAAATTCTTTGTCCGAAAATATTAGCATAGAGCTTCTGAAGACTCATATCCTCAACGCCAAAAACTTTAACAAAATCCTGTAATTCGACAAAACCGGCAGGATTAAACGCAGCGCGATTTCGCAACATATACAAGTCGTCCTTGAGCGAAAGTCCAATCTTCTGCACCTTTTCGTTCTCCAACAAAGCAATCAGTTCGGTGGGCATCTTGATTCGGTTCAAGCGAAACAAAAAGCAACAGTCCAACGTCGAAAGTTGCAACAGCGCCACTTTATGAAACACTCCTTTCTTAAACGCAGGGCGGGTCTCTGTATCAATTCCCAGCAGTGGGCATGTATTTAAATAAGCAATAGCCTTTTTTGCTTCAAGCAAAGAATCTATTACAACAATCCTGCCCTGAAACGCAGCCAATGGCAACTCTGAAATATATGCTTTCGGCGTATTCTTAAACAGTTCCTTCATTTACTCATCAATTCTTGTGAATCTTGTGTCGTGCAACGATTTAAGCGCATTCAAAAGTTTCTGCCCCCAATCATTTTCAAAAGATTCTTTCACATCAAAAAGAGCAGCCTCAATCGCTTCTTCGTGACCACCACGATAAGTCTCAGTAAAGTCTCTTAATGCCTGATAAATATCTGCCAATCCTTCGGAAACAGTGCAAAGAATAGGCTCATCCGAAAATTTAAAATCAGCAACAAATACATCCAGATATTCATCATATTGCCCCATGATTGAAGCAACGGAATTGCGTACAAAATTATAATCGTCTTCGGTAACAAAAGGCTCATTGTAACCCATCGGTTGCTCAATTTGTGGCAACACAGAAACCTTAATATAAATCATGGGCAACATGCCACACATCACTCGAAGAAACTCCGTGCGCTCAACACTACGACACTGCTCAATATACTTACAATATTCTGCACAAACCGTTAAAAACTCTATGCAGTGATTCGAATAAATCGGATTTTGTTCCATATTCAGAGAAAATTTTGTGCAAAATTAAAGCAAAGAAAATTGCAAACAAAGAGTTCTATTATATTTTTGAGATTTCAATGCCGACTTTCAAAAGAA
>JAEIGA010019128.1_pt1 | contig 10444 bp, 8 predicted proteins | sample 9270691 | NCBI WGS metagenome assembly JAEIGA01 (sample SAMN17057246, study PRJNA624740) | gut metagenome | biome: biome; isolation source: fecal sample | host: Bos grunniens | place: China: Xizang | collected 2019
TACCGTCGTCGGTTCCGACAGCGATAACCTTATCAAAGGTGTATTCGCTTGCTTCTTCTGCGCCAAGCTTTTCGATGTAGATTACATCGCCGGCCTGAACCTTGTACTGCTTGCCGCCTGTTTCAATAATTGCGTACATCGGAATTCATTCCTTTTCTTTAAGACTCGCTATTCTTGTAACTCTTATAGTTGGGTTACCGGAGGCACGGATAAATCCGTTTTTGGGCATAACTCACCCGCCCCGAATATGCGGCATATGAGATTATAGCACAACAGTCAACTGTTGTCAAATGTTTTTTCAGAATTTTTTATTGATTCTTTTCGTTATCGGCAGAAGTGTATTTCACATCCTGATATTCGCTGTTTTCCGGCTCTTCGGGAATAACAAGCGCAACGATAAGATAAATGATTATCGGGCAACCGAGAACAAAAAGAGAGAGTAAAACATAGATAATTCTGAGTATGGTTGCGTCTACGTTAAAATATTTCGCAAAACCGCCAAGAACCCCAAGAAGCTTTCTGTCGGTCTTGCTTCTGTAAAGTTTTCTTTCCATAATTCAATTCACCTTTATCTGTTTTGGATATCAGCTGCTGTGAGAGTGTTTCTCATCAGCATTGCTATTGTCATAGGTCCTACGCCGCCGGGCACGGGGGTAATCATTGATGCCTTTTCTTTGACTTCATCAAAATCAACGTCACCGCAAAGCTTGCCATTTTCATCTCTGTCCATACCAACGTCAAGAACGATTGCGCCTTCCTTGACCATATCAGCTTTAACAAATTTTGCAATACCGACAGCGGCAACAAGGATATCTGCCTGTTTTGTGATTTCGGCAAGGTTAACCGTTTTTGAATGGCAAACGGAAACAGTTGAGTTTCTTGCAAGCATAAGCATAGCCATAGGCTTACCGACGATATCGCTTCTGCCAATTATAACACAGTGTTTGCCTGTGATATCAACGTTTTCGTATTCAAGAAGCTTTACCATACCCATCGGAGTGCAAGGCACAAGTTCACCGTTGCCGATGCAAAGTCTGCCAACGTTTTCGGGATGGAAGCAGTCAACGTCTTTTTCGGGAAGAATTCTCTCAAGAACTGCGTTTTTATCAATATGTTTGGGAACGGGAAGCTGGCAGAGAATACCGTTTACGGTTTTATCCGCATTGAGTTTATCTATAAGTTCAAGCAGTTCTTCCGTTGTTGTTTCTTCGGGAAGAGCGAATTCAAGCGAACGCATTCCCGTTCTTTCGCAAGCTGCTTTCTTGTTGTTGACGTAGATTCTTGATGCGGGATCGCTGCCGACTATAATAACCGCAAGGGTAGGTAAAATTCCTTTTTCTTTGAGCTTTTCAACCTGTTCTGCGATTTTGTCAAGATTATATTCTCTGACCGCCTTGCCGTCAAATATCTTTGCCATCGGAACCCTCTCCTTTTATTACATTAATATTATTATCTTTTGTTTCCGTAACTTCCGCAACTCCTTCAGCAGCTTTTGCAAGCTGGAGCTCAGCAAAATAATCAACACCGTCAATAGGCTGCGGATTCTTTTTATATTTTATAATAAGCGCAACAAGAAGAGCTGCACACACAAGCATTATTGCCGCAGAAAGCGCTTGAGACACTCTGATTGTTGTGCCCGCAATATAAAGGCTGTCTGTTCTCAAGCCTTCAACAATCATTCTCTCCGCACCGTACCAGATACCGTAGCAAAGAAAAATCTGACCGCTGAAAAGCCTTGCTTTGCAAGTGATGATATAAAGAACAAAAAAGCCAAGAAGACACCAGATTGATTCATAAAGGAAGGTGGGATGAACGTATTGGTTGGGGTCAACGCTGAAGCCGTTTGCCTCAAAGAAAGATTGATTACTCATTATATAATCAGCAACCTTTTCGCTCCACATACCCCAGGGATGATCGGTGTTTGTGCCGAATGCTTCCTGGTTTGTGAAGTTGCCCCATCTGCCGATACCCTGACCGATAAGAAGGCTCATCGCTGCCATATCAAGCAGATTCCAGAAATTCAGTTTTCTGACCTTACACACAACAAAAGCCGCAAGGATACCGGCAATAATGCCGCCGTAGATAGCCAAACCGCCCTCCCAGATTTTGGGAATATCTGCAAGATGCTTGCCATAGTAATCCCATTTTGAAAAAACGTAATAAAGTCTGGCTCCGATTATTGCGGCGATAGTACCGTAGATCAGAACGTCTACCATCTTATCAAGGCTCATCTTCCATTTATAAGCCATTCTTCCGCCAAAAAGCACGGCAAGAAGAAAACCAAATGCGATAATCGCACCGTACATTTTAATTTCAACATCAATGCCGAAGAAAGAGAAATTCGCAAGCACACTCGGCACGCTGAAACCTCTTTCAATACCGGCAAAATGAACAACTGTAAAATCCGACATTTTATTAATCCTTTCTTATAACCGAAAGTGCCGCAGCTTCGGGATTAAGCTTCATAAGTCTTTCTTGCGCTTTTTCAAGAGTAACGTTTTTGCAAGCTTCAAGCTCCGCAAACGGCTCATAACCGTTGAAATAAAGATTCATCATAAGGTTTGCGGTATCGTCAATATCGTTATAGCCCATAACGTATCTGCCATAGAGTCTGCGCTTTGCTCTTTCAAAAGCAACGGGGTCAATCCCCTCTTTCTGCAAACGGACTATTTCATCGCAAATCATTTTTGAGGCTTTTTCAGGATCACGGCTTGTTCCGCCAACCATAACGCAAGAAAATCCGAAACCGTTGAAATGATCTGAACCGAAGCCCATATCAATAAGTTCTTCATCAAGAAGCTTTTTGAAGAAGGGTGAAGATTTACCCATTACCGACCAAAGCATAATCTGGGATGCAATTTCATCCTCAAGGCTGATGAGAGGCTCCGAAATATCCTCTTTGAAACCGAGAAGGAACTGATCTTCCGCAACAGAAAGCTTTTCTTCAACATAATTTTTAACAGGTTTTGCGCTCTCTTTTTCGAAGTTTCTTTCGATAACCTTGCTTTCTGCGGGCTTGATACAGCGGTCTACAATATCAAAAACCTCTTGCGGATCGATTGCACCAACAATGCTGAGGATCATATTAGCGGGATTATAGAAATTTTTATAGAGTCTGTAAAGAAGATCTGCATCTATCTTTGCGATTGATTCCTGTGTTCCCGCAATATCAATACGAACGGGACATTTTTCATACAGAGCAGTCAAAAGATTAAACATAACTTGCCAGTCAGGTAAATCCTTATACATTCTGATTTCCTGACCGATAATCCCCTGTTCTTTTTCTACCGTCTGCTGAGTAAAATAAGGGTTCTGAACAAAATCAAGAAGAATTTCGAGCGATTCTCCGATGTTTTCAGAGCCTTTGAAAAGATATGCCGTTTTTTCAAAGCTTGTGTAAGCATTTGCACTTGCACCCGTTTTTGCAAATCTTTCAAATGCGTTTAAATCTTCGCTCTCAAAAAGTTTGTGTTCAAGAAAATGAGCGGTACCTTCAGGAATAATGTCAAAACCGCCCTCATCATTCTGAACAAAGGTATCTATTGAGCCGTATTTAACGCCGAAAACAGCATACGCCGAGGTGTATCCCTTTTTGGGAAGAACTCTGATCTCAAGACCCGAGGGATGCTTGGCGCAAAAAACGGTTTCGCCGAGTTTTTCGTTGGTAAGCTGTTTAATTTTCATCTTCCGCAGCCTCCTCTTCCTCCGCCTTGAGCATAAATATTGTGTCTATCGAAAGTTTCTTTGCAGCTTCACAAACCTGTTCCATTGTGACAGCTTCTATGCCTTCAACCATACTTTCAGGGGTGCTGATTTCGTCTTCAAGAAGCTGCGAAGAATACCAATAGCAAATGCTTTCGGGGTTTGTGAAAGTGTATCTTTCTTTAAGTGAACGTTTTGAAGATTCAAGAACTTCGGGATCGGTTTTTCCGTTTCTCAAATCAGAAAGCTGGCTGAGAACTTCAGCAGAAACCTTTTTCTCTTTGTCTGTATCAATACCGCCTTCAACAAGAACAAGCCCTTTTGATGCGATAAGCTTTGACCAGCAATAATAGGCAAGGCTGAGCTTTTCACGAACGTTCATAAACAGCTTGGAATAAGTGCCCATACCGAAAATATCGTTCATAACCGTTATTGCAGCAATATTGTCACGGCTGTTCTGCATACCCGCCCTAAAGCCGATAACAAGCTTACCTTGGTTCACGGGATAACTTTCTTCGTATCTGTTGAAATGTCTGCCCTTGAGTATAAACAAGGTCTGGGGAACAACAGGGTTACGCTCAATCTTTTCAAAACGTTTTGTAAATATCTCCGCAACTTTATCTGCATCGCCGCCGACAACGGTTATCTGGAACACTGCAGTTTCAAGAAGATTCTTCCATGCCGCATAAACCTCCGCCATTTTTACATCACGGATTTCTTCAACCGTGCCGTTGGCGGGCTTGCCAAAAGCCTCGTTTGAACACATATACTCAATGCACTTGTTGAATGCATACTTGCGCTTATCATTAATTTCTTCTTCAACGCGCTGAATAAGAAGTCTCTTTTCCGTTGCAAGATTTTCCGAACCGAAACTGCCGCTTTTGCAGTTGGGACTGAATATCAAGCTTGCAAGAAGCTCTGCACACTGCTCGGTAATGCTCTCATCTGTGAGAGCAAAGCGGTTATCCAGGCACGTAAGCGAAAGCGAAAGCACCTGTGCTTCACCCATTTTTCCTACGCTTGCGGAAAGGCTTGCGCCGTAAAGCTCATCAAGTTTGCCGTTAAGCTCGGAAAAATCCGGGTATTCTTTGCAAGAGCGCTTAAGAAGATATATAAGCAGCGAATTCGCCGCCATTTTTTCGTCCATAGGCAATGCCATTGAAACGGCAATACGGCCGGTTTTGAAGCTGTCTGTTTCCACCGAAACAAGACGCACCTTATCGGCTATCATTCTGATCTGAGGCATTGAGTCACTTCCTTAAATCTTTTTGTCTTTATTATTCCTTGAATCAAACGTCGCATTCCGAAACTTGATCATAGGTTTCTCTTTTAACTACAATTCTTGATTCTCCGTTGTTTACCATAACAACGGGAAGACGGGGAATTCTGTTATAATTTGATGCCATGGAATAGTTATATGCACCGGTTGAAAGCACAGCGAGGATATCACCGGGAACAACGTTTTGAATCTTTGTGTTTTCTTGAATCAAGTCACCGCTTTCACAGCACTTACCTGAAACGGTAACTGTCATCGTTCTTTCTTCCGTTGCCTTGTTGGCGCAGAGAATTTCATAATCTGCCTGGTAGAGAATATATCTTGGATTATCTCCCATACCGCCGTCAACGGAAACGTAGGTACGGATATCAGGAATTTCTTTAACGCATCCTACCGTATAAAGAGTAAGACCCGCTGCACCGACAACAGAGCGACCCGGTTCGATAAGAATAAACGGAACTTTGAGCCCAAGCTTTGCCGAATGGCTGTGAACAACCTTGGAAACTTTTGCCATATAATCGCCGTAGGGTCTGGGGCTGTCGCTCTCAAGATACTTGATGCCAAAGCCGCCGCCAAGATTAAGCTCGTCAAATTCAATGCCGAGTTCATCTTTGATTTGCTTATACAAATCAAGCATAACGGTTGCCGCAAGTTCAAAAGGATCAACGTCAAAAATCTGTGAACCGATATGGCAATGCAAGCCGCGAAGCTTCACGTTTTCCATTCCGACGGTTGCTCTGACGGCATCCATAGCCTCGCCCGTTTCAAGCGCAAAGCCAAATTTTGAATCAATCTGACCCGTCTTTATAAAATCATGGGTATGAGCATCAACGCCGGGCTTAATGCGGAACATAATGCCCTGAACCTTGCCGTGCTTTGCGGCAATTTCATTAAGAGTATTAAGCTCATAAATATTATCAACAATAATTCTGCCAACGTTGTTTTCTACCGCATATTCAAGCTCTGCGGGAGTTTTATTGTTGCCGTGGAAAATAATTCTTTCTGCGGGGAAATTAACGGAAAGAGCCGTGTAAAGCTCACCGCCCGAAACAACGTCAATTCCCGTACCCTCCTGATTGCAGATGCGGCACATTTCTTTGCAGCAGAAAGCCTTGCTTGCGTAAACGACAAGACCGTTGCCGCCATAGTTTTCATCTATTGAATTTTTAAATTCACGAAGATTCTTTCTTATTTCGTTTTCGTCATATACATAAGCGGGAGTACCGTATTGAGCCGCAAGCTCAACTGTATCGCAACCGCCGACGGTCAGATGACCCTTTTCGTTGACCGATATACAGTCTGAAACGTACATTTTTATTCACTCCTAATGGCAGCCTCAATTGCCGCCTTCATTTCTTCAACACCCGTACCTTTTATTGCAGAAAATTCGATTTTCTTTATATCTGCATAATCTGCAAGTTCGGTTGCAAAACCTTCTCTGCGTTTTTCGGTTTCGGTTTTATTGAGTTTGTCGCATTTTGTGAAAGCAATAACAAACGGAATTTCCATTTGTTTGAGGAAATTGAGCATCACCATATCATCAGCTGAGGGTGCATGACGCATATCGATAAGCTGAATAACAAGAGCAATGTTTCTCTGCGACTGGAAATAACCTTCCATAAGGTCTGCCCAACGTTTTTTCTCGCTCTGTTCGCGCTTTGCATAGCCATAGCCGGGAAGGTCAACAAAATAAACGCCGTCGCCTTTAAAGAAGTTTACGGTTATGGTTTTACCCGGTACCGAGCTTACTCTTGCAAGATTTTTGCGGTTAAAAAGTTTATTTATAAGTGATGACTTACCAACGTTTGAACGGCCCGAAAAAACTATCTCCGCTTCTCTTGAGGGAGGGAGCTGTTTTGAGGTGCCGTAAGCGGCGGTAAATTCTGTTTTATCGTATCTCATATCAATTTATCCTTATCATTGAGTGATTGAGGCTCTTGAACTTTTTCTGACCTCTACGGGTTTTGAGCGATTTTCGGCTGATCCGTCTTTTTCAAGAGCAATGTTCCAGACCTCATCAACCGTTCTGACGGGTTCAAAAGTCAGCGCTTCCTTAACCTTGGGATCAACCTCATCAAGATCAGCAACATTGCCGTGAGGAATAACAACGGTTTTGATTCCGGCTCTGTAAGCCGCCATAGACTTCTCTTTAAGTCCGCCTATGGGAAGCACTCTGCCTCTGAGGGTGATTTCGCCCGTCATCGCAACATCCTTTCTCACCTTTCTGCCTGTAAGAGCAGAAACAAGAGATGTTGCAATTGTAACACCGGCAGAAGGGCCGTCTTTGGGAGTTGCTCCCTCGGGAACGTGAATATGGATATCCGAATCCTTATAGAAGTTTGAATTAAGAGGAAGCGATTCGGCTTTTGAACGGATATAGCTGACAGCCGCTTTTGCGCTCTCCTGCATAACGTCACCAAGCGAACCTGTAAGTTCAAGCTTGCCTGTGCCCTTGAGAACCGCGGATTCGATTTCAAGCATATCACCGCCAACCGAAGTCCATGCAAGGCCGTTAACAACACCAACCTCATTTTCTTTGATAACAGAATCGGGTTTGTATTTTCTTGAACCGAGATAGTTTTCAACATCCTCGGGCTTTACAGAAATCTTTTCTGCTTCGCCGTCTACGATTTTCATTGCCGCTTTTCTGCAGATTGCTGCAATCTTCTGCTCAAGAAGTCTTACACCGGCTTCTCTGGTGTAACCTTCGATAACAAGGCGGATAGCCTTATCCGTAATACGGAATTTGCCGGAAGCAAGGCCGTGGCGCTTTACTTGCTTGGGAATAAGATGCTTCTTTGCAATGTTGAACTTTTCTTCGCTTGTGTAGCTGCCGAGCTCGATAATTTCCATTCTGTCACGCAGAGGCTCGGGGATGTTGGATTCAATATTTGCCGTTGTGATAAACATAACCTTGCTCAGATCAAACGGCAATTCGAGATAATGATCTCTGAAAGTACTGTTCTGCTCGGGGTCAAGCACTTCAAGAAGTGCAGAGGTGGGATCGCCCTTGTAGTCTGACGAAAGCTTATCAACTTCATCAAGAAGCATAAGCGGGTTGGCAGACCCGGCTTGCTGAAGAGCATTGATGATTCTGCCGGGCATCGAGCCGATATATGTTTTTCTGTGGCCTCTGATTTCAGCCTCATCCTTAACGCCGCCAAGAGAAAGTCTAACGTAATCTCTGCCCGTTGCATTTGCAATTGAACGTGCAACCGAAGTTTTGCCGACGCCCGGAGGACCTACAAGGCAGATTATCTGACCTTTGATTTCGGGAGCGAGCACACGCACAGCAAGATATTCAAGAATTCTTTGCTTGATTTTTTCAAGACCGTAGTGATCGGCTTCAAGGATTTTTCTTGATTTTGCAATATCAGTGTTCTCTTCTTTATAGATTCCCCACGGAAGCGAAACCGCAGATTCAATATAGTTTCTGCTAACTGCCGCTTCGGGAGAGTGAGGAGAATATTTTTCAAGTCTGTCGCATTCTCTGAAAAGCTTTTCTTTAACTTCATCGGATGCTTTGAGATTGAATATATCCTCTCTGAAACGGTCAAGCTCCTCCTCGTGTGACTCGCCGCCGCCAAGTTCGGAAGAAATAACCTTCATCTGTTCGCGAAGATAATACTCTCGCTGATTTTTATCAATCTGTTCCTGAACCTTTTCACCGATATCAGCCTCGATGGAAAGAAGGTTACCTTCGCTCGCAAGAAGAACGCACATTTCTTCAAGACGTCTTAAGGGATTGATAACCGACAGAATATCCATTCTGTCTTCGTATTCGAGCATTATGTTGCCCGCAATGTAGTCCGCAAGGTCGCCGGGTTCATTCTTCTGCATAACAGCCGTCATAATGTCAGCGGGAAGCTGAGGTGCGCAATCCGAATAATCGGCAAAAACATCTTTGGTATGGCGCACAAGAGCTTTTGCATAGTCCGCATCTTCTGATTTTATTGAAGGTTCTTCAATCGGGAACACCATAGCTTTAAGATGGTTGCTCTTACCCGCATCAAGCCCCTGAACGAGCCTTGCTCTCTGGATACCTTCAACCGCAACACGCACATTACCGCTCTTGCCGGGAAGCTTGAGCACCTGTTTCACAGTTGCGATAACACCGATTTCATAAAGGTCGTCATATGAAGGATCATCCACCGAAATATCCTTTTGGGTTACGAGAAATATTTCCTGATCCGTATCCATTGCTTTGCGGAGAGCATTGATTGATTTTTCTCTGCCTACGTCAAAATGAATGAACATATCAGGAAAAACAACAAGCCCTCTGAGAGCAACGGTAGGCATTAATCTCAAATTTTCTTCTCTTGTCATATCTTATCTCCTTAAAGGGGTACTGTTAATTATAATATTTCAACTTAATATTATATATTATTATATATAACTCGTCAACTGCAATAAACATACAAAAAGTTAGGATTTTAAGAAATAAATATGAACAAAAGCATAAAAACACCCGCAAAAGCAAATGCCTCTGCGGGTGCCGAAAAATCAATGGAATATGATTTTAATGATGTTTGTGAAGAAAAGTGAAACGTACTTAAAAATTGTTTTGATAATTGTAACAGCCTTGTCAGAAAGATTGTTGAAGTTGGTTTCTGAATTAACGGTTCCGTAGCCTTCAATCACACCGAAGTTATCGTTAACTCCGTCAGCATCAACTGCAAAACGGTAGATAATGGGCGAAACAATTGCAAGAAGAAGATATTCAACAGGAGTTACAGGACCCAGAACTTTTGTCGCAAGCTTTGTGATATCAGTAATGAAAGCATCGGTTCCGAGATTCTTGAAGATATCGTTTGCAGCCTTAAAGAAAACTTCGTCAGCAACGGTTGAAAGATCGTCACGAAGAAGAAGAGCAACCAATCTGAGGAAGATTGTTACTTCGAGGCTGTCGAAATCGTAGCTTTCTTCGCCTTCATAGTGAGCCGCAACAAGCTCTGTTGCAACATCCCAGCCGTTTTCATAATCACTGTCGGGAATATCAATGTTGTATTCTGCGGCAAGCTCCTGAAGACCGCCCTCACCGTAAAGGGGATCGTCAAGAATCTTGATGAGACCGTCAACTGCGGTTTTTACAAGATTATAATAACTCGCATCTTCCGCAATACCCATCTGTTCCATCTTGAATGAACGTTCAAGACGCCACTGAACACCCGCTTTGAGATAACCCTTTGCATAGTCGTTCATGCCCGCATTCATAAGATCAAGCTGCGCTTGTGAATAGCCCTTGACTGTTGCTGAAAGCTTATCGGTATCAATCTTTTGGACTGTCTGTGCTTCGTACTTAATTTCATCTTCAGTGATTTCAAATGTTCTGTACTGAAGAGGATACATAGTGAGCGAAGTTGTTGCAAAGTCATAAATTTTATTGCCGATTGTGCTTGTGTAAACGGTAGCATCGCTGCAATGTTCGTGGCCGGTGAGAACAAGCTTGATTCCCCAGTTTGCAAA
>JAEIGA010019129.1_pt1 | contig 10444 bp, 7 predicted proteins | sample 9270691 | NCBI WGS metagenome assembly JAEIGA01 (sample SAMN17057246, study PRJNA624740) | gut metagenome | biome: biome; isolation source: fecal sample | host: Bos grunniens | place: China: Xizang | collected 2019
CTCTGCCCCTTTGGGATCATCCCAGAACCCTGCAGCAGTGGTTTTCTCTTGCGCAGCCTCTACCTCGACCCTTTTTGAATCGATGTCAAAGACACCTCCCCAGCGTATCCAGACGCTGATGCAAATCTTTAATTTGCTCTATTGTAATCATACCTTGCTATCTATTTCAGGCTTCGGACATATGCATACACATCATCATATGAGTACCCTCTGCCCAAAGCAAATTTAATCGTTTTTATCCGTCTCTTCTCCACATCCTCCTCCTTCGAGAGAGATTGCCATTTTCTAAGTACCACCTCCTGCATCCTCTCTGAAATTTTCTCCTTGTCAATATCGCACAGAGCCTCTCTTATCACCTCAGAGGCGACCCCTTTCCTTCTCAATGCAAACTCTATCTTTCTGGCACCCCACCCTGCAAGAGATGACTTATCCCTCGCATAGGCAGCAGCATATCTTGAATCATCCAGATATCTATTGCTCTTCAAAGAGGATATGATCTCTTCTACAGCCTCCTCCGACAACAGATACCGCCTGAGTTTCTCCCTTATATCTGCACAGCAATACTCCCTTCGGGAGCATATAGCCTCCATTTTCGCCTGAGCGATCTTTATGTTATCTGCTACCTCCGACATTCTAAAAATAGTGACCTATATTGACGTACGCCCCAAATTTCTTATTGTGGTCAGCCCAATGTACATCCAGAGAGATAGGGCCAATGGCACTGTCATAGCCTACCTGGACACCTACTCCAAAAATGTCATCCATATATTCACTGTCAAAAAACTTATTTATATATGCAGCATCTCTAATGTAGTTAGGCATAACTGTCAAATACAAATTCTCAATCAAAAGGCACCTCACGTCCATCCTTAAAATGACTACATTGTTGTACATATATTCCAGATTGTTCACACCGACAAACGGAAGTTCCTGCTGGAAGTATCTTCCCATCACCCCTCCGCCATCGATAAAATTGGCATAGTGGTCGAAAATGGGGTAACACTCATCAAAATATGCATCCCTGCCAAAAACAAAAGATGCGTACACTTGAGGTATGACAGTCAGTCTTGACGTAACAGGAATATATGAAGTGAAAGATCCGTACGCCTGTCCTATATTCATCCTGCCTTGCTGGAAAGCACCGTCAAGACCTTTTCCAAACTGATAGAAATGCCAAGCACCGTTCAGGTTAAGATCGACACCTCTGCTCGGGAAAATATCCTTGTCCCTATTGTCAAAATCAAAATATCCAAATACCCCTATAGCGTTGATAGGGTGAAAGGCTATCTGGTCAATTTCTGTCTCACTGAAGATTTTGGGTGTCCTGTACATCTGCAAATCAACACCCAGACCTGAGCCCAAATACTTCGAATAGAATTGGGAAAGATACAGTTTTACATCCTGTCTGTCTGTCCTGAGGTGAGTATATGGGATCCCATGATTGTAGATATCGACATCACTCACCTTATAGGCATACTCAAGATTTACGTTAGGCCATGTCCCTGCAGCATATGAGACTGAAGCTCTGACCCAGGGGTTATAACTCAATTTTGCTGAAACTGTAGCTTTCAGCCCCCTCAATCTATACTCGTTCCAACCGAATCTGAAACCGATGGCAGCTGTCTCAAAAGAGTCAAATCTGAAACCAAGTCTGAAACTGTTGGGCTCATTCAAACTCATATCAAACTCAACATCATATTTTGAAGGGTCTGCCTCGCTCCTCCTTACATTATATATAATCTTGGAAAAGGCCTTAGTGCCGTACAGGACAGAGACAGCCTTGTCCAGATCACTTTTGGTTACACTCTTCAGTTCACCGAGACCTGTCTTCTTCTCCATCCAGTGGATCTCGCTTTCGGTAAAGTTTGGCCACAGATATTCATGGACATCCACTTTTGTTGTCACAAGATTGACAGCCTTCTCTCCATTGTATTTCTGGGTAAGATCCACACCATACCCATCCAGTTCTTTTTTAAGTGCCTTGAACTCATCCAGTTTTTTCAATGCCGTCCTGTAGCCGATATCCATTATGCTCTGGATACTCTTTTTATCAAAGCTCAATGTTCCATATCCTCCACCTTTAAGGTCAGGATTAAGGTAGATATTGCACATCTTCGAGTGCTCCTCCACCTGATTGCCGGTCATTATGGCAAACAACTGACCCAAAAGGCCAGGGAGAGCATCAAGTTTTTCGACATCATCAGTCAGACCACCGGAGAGATTCACACCAATAATGATATCTGCTCCCATCGCTTTACACACGTCCACAGGGAAGTTGTTCAGCATGCCTCCATCCACCAGCAGTTCATCTCCCACACGCACAGGGGTAAAGACACCAGGGATTGCCATACTTGCCCTCATTGCCACAGGGAGCTTACCATCTCTGTGTATCTTCTGTGTACCATTGATAGCATTGACAGAGACGCAGGCAAAAGGGATAGGAAGATTATTAAAATCTATGGAATCCTGATACCCTACTGCCAGACTGTTCATCATATTGAAGATGCTGTTACCGCTGATATAACCTCCAGGCAAACTGTTCATAAAGGCACTCTTGCCATTCGGGGCAAGGGGCTCACTTCCCTCATTTGACAATCCCATCTTCATCTTCTTGTCGATGTTGTTGGGGATATCGAAAGGGATCTCCACCAAAAATTGGGATGAGAGAGCTTTCTGGTCATAGGTAACCTCCCTGCGATCCATTTTGTTGCTCATATACAGACTCCAGTCCATATTGCTGATGATACTGTCCATCTCAGCCGAACTGTATCCCAAAGCATACAGGCCACCGATTATGGAGCCCATACTTGTACCGGCAACATAGTCAATAGGGATACCAACCTCCTCAATAACCTTTATAACTCCAATATGGGCAGCCCCCTTTGCACCGCCACCAGCCAGGACAAGACCCACCTTCGGCCTCCCTTTTTCTAAAGCATTATCATTTTGCGTTTCCGCGGCAAACGAGGCACAAGTTATCCTAGCCAGAAGCGCTATAAGTAATAAGAGTCTTTTAATCATCCACAAACTATTTTTATTTTCCCGCCAACATACCACAGGCAGCCAAGACATCCTCTCCACGAGAAGCCCTAAGTGTGGTAATTATACCGGCATCATTGAGTCTCTTCTTGAATGCCTCGATAACAGGAAGGGGCGAAGGGGAGAGATCCGAATCGGGAATCTTGTGGAATCTGATAAGATTTATCCTGCACTCCAGACCACTGAGAAGTCTCACGAGTGCATCTGCGTGCTTTTTGGTATCATTGATACCGGAGAACATAATGTACTCGAAGCTCACCCTGCGCTGCCCTGTAAAGTCGTACTGCTTAATAAGGCTGACTGTCTCCTCAATAGGGAAAGGCTTCTGCATAGGCATAAGTGAAAGCCTCTCATCAGCAAATGGGTCATGAAGGCTGACCGCCAGATGGCATTTACAGTCATCCAGATAGTTCTTCAGGGTGGGCAACACCCCTATGGTAGAGAGTGTAATCCTCTTGGGGCTCCATCCGAATCCCCATTCCGAGGTAAGGATCTCTATAGTCCTGAGTACAGCATTGTAATTGTCAAGAGGCTCACCCATACCCATAAACACAGCATTGGTGAGTTTGTCCGACTCATCTATCTCCAGGAACTGGGACAGAATCTGAGCTGCAGAGAGATGACCGTGAAATCCTTGCCTTCCGGTCATACAGAATTTGCATCCCATCTTGCAGCCCACCTGGGATGAGACACATATGGTATATCTGTCATCATCGGGGATCATAACAGTCTCTATACCACGATCCCCGACCATAAACAGATATTTCTTGGTTCCATCAGATGATATTATTTTCCCGGAGTATTCTGTGCGACCCACCTCATACTCCGCAGAGAGTTTTTCTCTGGCACTTTTGGACAGATTGGTCATATCGTCAATGCTCTTTACCCTCTTTTTGTATAGCCAGTCAGCAATCTGCTTGGCTGTAAAAGATGGTAGACCAAAGAGTGAAACGATATATTTCAGCTCCTGAAGATTATGTCCTAAAAGTGCTTTCTTCATCACCTTACTCAGTTACATTTTTGATTTGCTCACGAATCTTGGCTTCAATCTCCTCGGTAAGCTCAGGATTGTCGGTCAATAGCTGTTTGACAGCATCTCTTCCCTGGGCCAGTTTTGACTCGCCATAACTGAACCACGATCCGCTCTTCTTAATCACATCAAATTCCACGCCCAAATCGACGATCTCACCAATTTTAGAGATACCCTCACCGAAAACGATATCAAACTCAGCTTTACGGAAAGGTGGAGCCATCTTGTTCTTCACGATTTTGGCACGGGTACGGTTACCTGTTGCCTCTTCTCCATCCTTAAGCTGTGTCACTTTTCTCACATCAATACGTACTGATGCGTAGAATTTGAGCGCATTACCACCGGTAGTGGTCTCAGGGTTACCGAACATCACCCCAATCTTCTCACGAAGCTGGTTGATGAAGATACAGCATGTGTTGGTCTTGGCAATATTTGCAGTGAGTTTTCTCAGAGCCTGGCTCATAAGACGCGCATGAAGACCAACCCTCGAATCGCCCATCTCACCCTCAATCTCAGCCTTAGGGGTCAATGCTGCTACAGAGTCGATAACGATAATGTCGATGGCACCACTTCTGATAAGGTTGTCTGCCACCTCAAGTGCCTGCTCGCCATTGTCCGGCTGTGAAATCAATAGGGTATCCACATTGACACCCAGATTTTTAGCATAAGTTCTGTCAAATGCGTGCTCCGCATCGATGATAGCAGCAATGCCGCCATTTTTCTGGGCCTGCGCAATGGCATGGATTGCCAATGTAGTCTTACCACTGGACTCAGGTCCATAGATCTCAATCACTCTACCTCTGGGATACCCTCCGATTCCTAAAGCATGGTCCAATGCAATGGAGCCTGTGCCGATAGTGGAAACTTCCCATTCAGGCTGATCTCCCATCTTCATGATTGTCCCTTTACCAAAATCCTTTTCAATCTTCGCGATTGTCGCCTGAAGTGCTTTCAGCTTAGCCTCATTCACTTGTGCAGCCTGATTTTCAACAATTTCTTTTCCCATAATTTCATTCGTTTTATTCTATGCAAAGATAGTGATATTATTGCTATCTTTGCAACTATGATTGACCGCAATACAGTACAAAAAATTCTCGACACCGCAGAAATTGTGGATGTAGTGAGCGACTTCGTCACACTGAAACGCAGAGGGGCAAATTATATTGCCTGCTGCCCGTTCCACAATGAGAAGACCCCATCCTTTTCGGTATCCCCCTCCAAGGGGATTTTCAAATGCTTCGGATGCGGCAAAGCGGGAAGTGCGGTTACTTTCGTAATGGAGCATGAGCACCTCACCTACTCCGAGGCGCTCAAATATCTCGGCAAAAAATATGGGATCGAGGTGGTAGAGAAAGAGGAGACCGAAGAGGACACCCAGGAGAGGCTCCGCCACGAATCGCTCCTGGTAGTATCAGAGTTTGCAAGACAATTCTACACCGACACACTTTTCCATACCGACGCCGGGAGGGCTATAGGTCTCTCCTATTTCCGTCAGGCACGTGGCTTCTCCGACGAGACCATCAAAAAGTTCGGTCTGGGATTCTCTCCCGATCCACGCAAGATGGAAGGTACTACCACCCTTGCTGCCGCGGCGCAGAAAGCTGGATACAAAAGGGAGTATCTCATTGCCACAGGGCTGTGCATTGAGAGGAACGACAAATCCCTTGCAGACAAATTCTATGACAGGGTGATGTTCCCTATCCACTCCCTTAGCGGCAGGGTCATTGCCTTTGGCGGAAGGACACTTCTGACCGACAAGTCGGTGGCAAAATATGTAAACTCACCCGAGACCGAGATATACCACAAAAGCGACGTACTCTACGGCATCTATCAAGCCAAGAGTGCGATTGCGAAGCTGGGAAAATGCTATCTCGTAGAGGGTTACACTGATGTAATCTCATTCCACCAGGCAGGGATAGAGAACGTGGTGGCATCATCAGGCACCTCCCTAACACAGGGGCAGATAAGACTCATCAAGCGTTTTACAAACAAAATCACCGTCCTTTACGACGGGGACCCCGCAGGAATCAAAGCCTCGATCAGAGGTATCGATATGCTCCTCGAGGAGGGGATGGAGGTCAAAGTGGCCCTGTTCCCCGACGGGCACGACCCCGACTCGTTTGCACGGAGCCACTCTGTAGATCAGATTACCAAATTTCTGGATGAGGCCGAGACAGATTTCATCGATTTCAAATATGAACTTCTCGCAAAGGACATCGCGAAGGACCCCCTCCGCAAAGCGGGGCTCATAAAGGAGATAGTAAGGACCATATCCCTTATCCCCGACAGGATTGTAAGGACTGTATATATTGAGCAGAGCGCCCAGAAACTGGACGTAAAGCAGGAGATCCTCTCACAGGAGGTATCCAAAACCAGACGGGACAACATAATCTCAGGAGAAGACGCCAAGAGAAAGAGTGAAGAGCGGGAAGCCAGACGGAAGGAGCTCGAAAAGACCCTCCCCGCCGAAGAGGTACCACCACAGACCAACACACCACAGGCAGCACACATCGATCCGGAGGTACCATTCCTGGAACCATACGAGAAAGAGATATTGTACTATCTCGTAAAATTCGGAGAGCATATAATACACTTCGAAGAACATATGATAGTGGGGAGTGAACAACCTGTACAGGAGATTACCGTATCGAAATACATATCTGCCGAGCTGGAGTATGAGAAGTTCGAGCTGCAGAACTCTGTTCTGAAAAAAGTATATGACCTCTACTTCGAACACAAGGAGCAGGAGGGTAAAAACGGACAAATGGAGAAGTGGTTTGCAAACCACCCCGACAAACATATATCCCAGGCTGTCATCGACCTTATATATCAGAAACACTCTGTCAACATCAAAGAGTTCCAAAGGACACTTGTACCGGAAGAGAACCTCATCGGGAAATATGTCCCTAAGATTATCCTTGTCTACAAGACAAAAGTGATAGAGTACACCTACAACCTTCTGATCAAACAGCTCGGACAAGCCCAACAGGAGAACAATATCGAACTCCAGAATGAGCTGATGCAGCAGATACAGATACTGATGCCAATTAAAAATCAGTTCTCAAAAGAGCTTAAACGGCTCACATAGGGTTTACCCTGAGAGAAATATCTGTATATTTGCCCCCTTAAAACAGAAAACTTAAAAAATACTATAGAAGATTATGACAGAAAAGAATTACAAACGCTACCTGATCACATCAGCGCTCCCTTACGCAAACGGGCCCGTACACATTGGGCACCTTGCAGGTGTATATGTTCCAGCAGACATCTATGTAAGGTACCTGCGAATGTGCGGTAGGGATGTTCTTTTTATCGGCGGCTCAGATGAGCACGGCGTTCCCATCACCATCAAGGCCAAACAGCAGGGTTGCACCCCTCAAGATATAGTGGACAAATACCACGGCATCATCAAAGATGCATTTGAAGAGTTCGGCATCTCTTTCGACGTATACTCACGCACCAGTTCCAGCACTCACCGCAGAGTAGCTGCAGACTTCTTCAAAAAACTTTACGAAGAGGGCAAATTCATAGAGAAGGAGTCAGAACAGTACTATGACGAAGAGGCCAAACAGTTCCTTGCAGACAGATATATCGTAGGCACATGCCCAAAATGTGGAGCAGAGGGTGCTTACGGTGACCAGTGTGAGAAGTGCGGCAGCACACTCAGCCCGGATGAGCTCCTCAATCCACACTCATCACTTAGCGGCAATACCCCTATCAAGAAAAAGACCAAACACTGGTACCTCCCACTTGACCAATATGAACCTTGGCTCAAGGAGTGGATTCTTGACGGCCACAAAGAGTGGAAATCAAATGTATACGGCCAGTGCAAATCTTGGATTGACGGCGGACTTCAGCCACGTGCCGTGAGCCGTGACCTCGACTGGGGCGTACCTGTACCTGTAGAGGGAGCAGAGGGCAAAGTGCTCTATGTATGGTTTGATGCCCCTATCGGTTACATATCAAACACCATCGAGATCCGTCCTGAAGACTGGGAGACCTGGTGGAAAGACGAAGAGACCAAGATGGTACACTTCATCGGCAAGGACAACATCGTGTTCCACTGCATCGTATTCCCATCCATGCTCAAGGCTCACGGCGACTACATCCTACCGGAGAATGTCCCTGCCAACGAGTTCCTCAACCTCGAAGGTGACAAGATCTCCACTTCACGCAACTGGGCCATCTGGCTTCACGAATATCTCCGTGACTTCGAAGGACAGCAGGATGTCCTCCGCTATGTCCTTTGTGCAAATGCACCTGAGACCAAAGACAACGACTTCACTTGGAAGGACTTCCAGACCCGCAACAACTCCGAGCTTGTCGCCATCTACGGCAACTTCGTAAACCGCGCAGTAGTCCTCACACATAAATACTTCGGTGGCAAAGTCCCTGCAAACCTCAAACCAGAAGCCATCGACGCAGAGGTATTGGCACAGATTCCTGAACTCAAAAAGGCTATCCAGGAGAACCTTGAGAACTACCGCTTCAGAGAGGCCCTTAAAGAGGCAATGAACCTTGCCCGTCTCGGAAACAAATACCTAACTGAGACAGAGCCTTGGAAAGTAGCTAAAACAGATATGGAGAGGGTAGCATCTATCCTTGGAGTTTCTTTGGAAATTTGTGCAAACCTTGCATTTGCATTTGCTCCGTTCCTCCCATTCTCAACCAAGAAACTCTGCAATATGCTCAATATAGCTGAGGAGAAATTGATTTGGGACAATTTCGGCACCAAACTTCTCGAAGAGGGTCACACCCTTGGTGCCGCAGAGCTTTTGTTCAGCAAGATAGAAGATCCACAGATCGATGCACAACTCCAGAGACTTGAGGATATCCGCAAGAAAAACGAGGAGGCTGCCAAAGCAAAAGAACCTAAAGTGGCACCAGCCAAAGAGCAATGCACATTTGAGGATTTTGAAAAGATGGATATCCGCACAGCTACTGTACTTGAAGCTGAGAGGGTTCCAAAGACTGACAAACTCCTCAAACTCAAGATCGATACAGGTCTCGATGTAAGAACTATCGTATCGGGTATAGCAGAGTACTACACCCCTGAAGAGATGGTGGGCAAACAGATTAGCATCCTCGCAAATCTGGCTCCACGCAAGATCCGCGGCATCGAATCACAAGGCATGATTCTTATGGCCAAAGAGCTTGACGGCAAGATGCGTATCGTTACCCCTGAAGAGCGTCTGGGCAATGGTGCGACAATAGGATAAGCACCATCCGACACAATACAAAAAAAGGTAACCGAAAAATTCCGGTTACCTTTTTCTTTTATATAGTTATTAGGTTAAGTCCTCTACACAAGACCATTTTGACGGAGAAGTTCCATCTCCTCTTCAGAATACATCATCCCCTCAAAAAGTCCCAAAATTGGCTCCTTGAAAATAAGGAACAAAACAGTCAACACAAGCAAAACGTTGATTATACTCAAAATGATAATGATTCTTTTTCTTCTTTCCATAATAACAGGGTCTTCTTCATCTATAGTCACCACAGGATAGTCTGTAGTATCAATAATCATATCCTCTTCCTTGATAGGATTCTCTTCCAGAGAGATCTCATTTCCAACGATTGAAGACATCTCTTCAGAAATATCAAGTACCTGATCAGGGTTCTCATTAAGAATTTTTAGGGATATCGGCTCCAAGCCCATATCCTCTGCAAAAATTCCCAACCTTTTGTCAGCTACAAAAAAATAGTTCCCCTCCTTGGTTGACCTCATCTTGCCGAAACCGGGAATTTCAATATTTTTGCTCTGCTTGAGGTCCTCCTCAAATTTGGCAAGAAATGCCTTCACATCCTTCCTCGCCACATCCATAGTCACACCCTTCTCTTTTCTGTAACGTCTGGCCAGAAGCATATCATCCCAAGACTCCTTTTGCTGAAAAGAGACCCTTTTGGTAGGTGGAAAAATAGTATTTCCATCTTCAGAAAAATATGCAGGGAGGGATTCTATAATGAAACTTCCAAGACCCGGTAATGAAATGCGATTATAATCAAGGATCAACTCCTGAAGAATTCGGGAAAGTAGATTAAGATCCATATGATTTGGGGGGAAGTTTATTTGTAGTGCGTAGGGGAATCGAACCCCTATTACCGGCGTGAGAGGCCGGTTTCCTAACCATTAGAAGAACGCACCATGTCAATCATCTCTCGATTGCGGGTGCAAATATAGTGATTTTTCTTCAATCACAAAAAAAATTAAAAAAATGTAAAATTTTTTACAAAATATTTGGAAATGTGAATTGCAAATGCTTATCTTTGCAGTCCCAAAAGGGAAACAACATAAAATTCCTCTTTAGCTCAGTTGGTTAGAGCACCTGACTGTTAATCAGGGGGTCCTAGGTTCAAGTCCTAGAAGGGGAGCAA
>JAEIGA010019130.1_pt1 | contig 10443 bp, 8 predicted proteins | sample 9270691 | NCBI WGS metagenome assembly JAEIGA01 (sample SAMN17057246, study PRJNA624740) | gut metagenome | biome: biome; isolation source: fecal sample | host: Bos grunniens | place: China: Xizang | collected 2019
AATAGCTTTTAGTGTGTCAATGTTGGGGTAACCTTTGCCAAGTTCCCACTTTGAAACCGCCGTTCTCGAAACAAAAAGGCATTCGGCGAGTTCTTCTTGTGTAAGGTTTTTTCTTTTTCTAAGCTCTTGCAATTTTTCGTTAAATTCCATGGCCTGCTCCCAAAAAATAATTTACCTTTAAATTATACCACTTGGCCGCAAAAAATTCAACAACCCATAAAAACCGCCTATCCTAAGATAGGCGGTTTAACTTTATGCTTTACCGGCAGAACCAAAGAGTTCCATTTTGCGTTTTACCGATTCTTTAATTTTTTCAACCTTTAAATTTCTAATTTCAAGGTAAGAAAGGCCCTTTTCTAAGCCTTCCTTCATTGCTTCTTCACCTGCAAGGCAAAGGTCGGTAAAAATGTTCATTTTAGCAATACCGTACTTAATGGTGTTTCTAAAATCATCATCGGAAAGACCGCTACCGCCGTGAAGAACAAGGGGAGTGTCAACTCTGCTGCGAATTTCGCTTAAACGCTCTAAATTGAGCTGGGGCTTGTTTTTGGAAACGCCGTGTGCAGTACCTATAGCAATAGCTAAAGCGTCTACGCCGGTAGCGTTGATATATGCTTCGGCTTCGTCGGCTGTTGTGTACATTTCAGCGTTAGCGCCGTCATCGGTAGCAGCTTGGCCTACATGACCAATTTCACCTTCAACGGTAGCGCCGTAAGAATGGGCAATTTTAACGATTTCTTTTGTGTTTGCAATGTTGGTTTCATAATCTTCGGTAGAACCGTCGAACATAAGGGAAGAGAAACCGAGTTTTAATGCTTCAATACATCTGTCAAAGGTAAGACCGTGGTCGTAATGCATAACAACGGGAACCTTTGCTCTTTTTGCGGCCGCTAAAATTGAAGGCGCAATAAGTTTAAGTTCGCCAAAGGGTAAAAGAACTTCGGCAGTACCAATAATTACGGGGGAATTAGTTTCTTCTGCCGCCGCAATTACCGCTTCTAACATATCGGTATCGGTGGTGTTAAAAAGACCAACGGCGTAATTACCTTCTTGGGCCTTCTTTAAAACATCGTTTAAATTAACTAACATATTTTTTCCTTTCAAATTTAAAAGTTATTTTTTGCCCTCGCCAAAATTAGTGTTTTAATTGACAAATTCGCAAAAAATATGATATAATCGTCAAAACTAGCGCAGTACAAGGGGGCTTTTTATGACTAACGATTTAGCGATTAGTACAATTAAAGGGTTTACTATAAACGCAAACAAACTAAATGTAACCAAAAATTCGCCAATCAGGCTTAGTTCTCCCCACATTCACGACCTATGCGAAATATATGTAAATATTTCGGGCAATGTTTCTTTCGTTGTTGAAAAAAAACTTTACGACATTTCGGCGGGAGATATTATCATAACCAAGCCCTACGAATATCATCATTGTATATATAATGATGATACCTCTCACGAGCATTTCTGGATAATGTTTTCTCCCCACGAAAATCCGCTTCTTTTCGATTTTATGCTTAAAAGAAAACGCGGCACAAATAACCTTATAAGGCTTAGTGAAGAAAAGCGCAAAGAAATTTTAAAACTTTGCGAAAAACTAACTACCTATAATCTTTCTTCGGTTGCCACAATAAATTCTTTTTTTGAACTAATATCTTACATAGAGCAGGGCTACCAAGATAATGATGCATTGGCTTCAAATGCCAACATACCATCTCACATAACCGAAATTTTCGACTTTGTTAACAAAAATCACAAACAAATTAAAAATGTTAATGAAATTGCCTTAAAGTTTGGGGTAAGTGTAGCAACGGTTGAGCGCTACTTTAAAGGCTACCTTTCGGTAACACCCAGAAAGTATATCGAAAGTTTGAAACTTGCAACGGCCTGTAAACTGCTGCGCCAAAATCACAGCGTAACCTACGCTTGTTTTGAAAGTGGGTTTGATGATTTTTCACACTTTATAGCAAAGTTTAAAAAAGAATTTAAAACAACTCCGCTAAAATATAAAAAACACATTTTAAATCAAACAACAGAACTTTAAAAAATGGAGAACCATCGGTTTTTGCTGATGGTTCTCCTTAATTTTAAGGGAAAAACCTACTAATCGTTTACATCAATAATAATTTTAAAGGTTTTTTCTTTTCTCTTATCTAACATATCTAATACATAAGGTATTTCTTCAAAGTTAAATCTGTGAGAAACCATACCCTTTGTGGTAATTTTGCCTTCGCCCATAAGTTCAATCATTTCTCTGTAATCGGTAGGAACATACATAGTTGTACCCGAAAGAGATAATTCGTGTTGAACAAAGTCGGGAAGTTTAGGAATAATGTATTCGTTTTGTAAAACACCGATAACAACTACTCTGGAGCCTCTCTTAGCAACATCAAGAATGTTGTTTAATACATGACCCTTTTCGCCTACGCAGTCATAGAATACGTCAATACGGTCTTCAATATCTGCTATAGATTCGGTCTTAACGTCGATAATTCCGGTAGCGCCAAGGCTCTTAGCAAGGCCAAGTCTTTCGCTGTCCATATCGGCAACGTAAACCTTGCCTGCGCCAAGCGCAAAGCAACTCTGCATACAGAAAATACCAATAGGACCGGCGCCGATTACTAAAACTGTTTCGCCCTTTTGAATGTGTCCGCGTTTAGCGCCATGATATGCAACACAAGCGGGTTCTACAAGAGCGGCATCGTCTATGCTCATAGTATCGGGAATTTTAATTGCCATTTCGGAAGAAATGCAGAAATAGTCGCACATAGCGCCGTCAGCTTCAGCACCGGTGCAACGAAGTTCTTCGCAGAAGTTGTAAATCTTGTTTTTACAAGCGTCACATTTGCCGCAAACTAAGTGGGGAATAATGGTTACTCGTTCGCCAATTCTGTCGGCCGAAACATTTTTACCAACTGCTTCAACTACGCCCGAAATTTCGTGTCCTAAAACAACGGGGAAGGTAACGTAGGGGTGAAGACCTCTGTAAATTGTGGGGTCGGAACCGCAAATACCAATTCTCTTAACCGAAATTCTAACTTCGTCATCCTTAGGTTCGGGAATAACGTCTTCGGTAAGTCTTAATTTATAAGGTTCGTCAAGAACAATTTTTCTCATAATAATTCTCCTGAATTTTTAAAATTAAGCGCCTCTAACGCCTTCAATGTTTAAGAATTTGCAGAACATTGCTAATGCGTCGGCAACCTTGGGGTCGTGAATGAGTACGCCGTGGTGGATAACGCCAACATCTATCATCTTTTGTTCCCAATCTTCAACGTCATTTACCTTAATCCAAGCGTAAGCGCCGCGGGTCATAGGTCCAATGTTAACTGCTTCGCCGGTACCATAGAAAATGCTAAACTTGCCGCCGTATTCAACCATACGAGCGCAGGTAACGGGGCCGTCTTTCATTCTGAATTCCATAGAACCGTGGCAGGTGGGGCTCCAAAGACCAAGTCTTTCGTTCATCATAAGGGTCTTTTTGCAGTCGGCTGCGCAAAGTTCACAAGCAGCGTTGCCGCAGTGCCATGCAAGCCAAACAGTGGGTTCGGTGGGATGTAGGTCGGTCCAGTCAATAAAGTCGGCAGGAGTTTGGTTAAGTGCTAAGTTGTTAAGAATGAACATAGTAATAGCGCCCATAGTATCAACTTCGCAACCTACCGAGTAGCCTTGAGAGTTGAGGCGGGAGAAGGTAGAACAAGCAGCAATGTTATACTTGTGTTGTAAGGTTTCCCAACAGCTGGAAGCAATAACCTTACATTTATGTTCTTCGGCAAGTTTAATAAGGGTAAGTTCAAAACGAGCCTGATTTAAAATAGCGTTAGGAATTTCGTCGGCAATGCTGTCTGCTCCTGCGCGAATTTCGTTTGCAACTCTAATAACATCGGGGTCATCAAGTGCAATAGCGTCCATATATTCGTAAGCGGTAGCAAGGTCTACGGGGCAAACGGTTTGAGCAAACTTGTTCATTAAATCTTCTTCGCTATAGAACTGAGATTCAAATTTAGTGGGTCTAACGCCAACCTGAAGAATTCTTGCGCCAACAAACTTAGAAATAGCGTAGCAAGCGCGGGTAAAGGTTTCAACCTTTTCACTAAAAATAGCGTCTTCGGGGTTGCAGGTAGTAATATGTTCAAACTTAAAGCCTCTGCGTTTAAGGGCAGAACAGGTCATAAATTGACCGCACCAAGTATCGGTAGCACGGTTACCAAATTCGGAATAAGGGCCGCTCTTGGTAGCAAAATGAAGAACGGGAATGTCTTTGCGCATTTTAGCCATAAGTGCGCTAACGGCAATTTCCAAACCAAAGTTCATGTTACCGATAATAATACCTTGAACATCTTCTTTAATAAAGAGTTCTGCGGTTTTAATTCCTTCTTCAACGCTGCCAACACAACCGTCTTCGGTTAATTCTTCCGAAGGAACAACAATTTCAAGTCCGGGAATTTTAGCAAATGCTTCAAGGCAACGAGCACGCATTTTGCCGGCAAGTTTACCGGTGTAAGAGTTACCGTCCCAAGATTCCCATGTTGAGGGTACAAAACCAATTTTAACTTTTTCCATTATAAAACTCTCCTTTGAAATAATTTTTATAAAATTTAGGTTTAAAATAAACCTATTATTTCCTGTGCAACGCTATCAGCGTCGAGCCCCTGTTCCTTGTAAAGGTTATTGGGGGATGTAGATGAACCGTATTTGGTAGCACCTTTAGCAATAAATTTGCAGCTAATGTTGTTTTCAAGAACAAACCTTGCAACCGAGCCGGCAATACCGCTATGAACAATATGGTCTTCGTAGGTTATAATCAAACCTGTTTTAGCCGCCTGTATAACCTTTTCTTTATCAAGGTCTAAGGGGGTGCTTAAATTTAAAACGCCAATATCTATACCTTTTTCGTTTAGAATTTTGGCTACATAAGTGGCCTTGTGCGCCATATTTCCATAGGTTATAATAACGCCTTTTGTTCCGCGTTTTAGCCATTCACCCTGGCCGTATTTAAAGCCTAACTTTTCGCCCTTTTCGTCGCAAAGAATAGGCATTTTAGAACGGCCTGCAATAACGGCGGTTGCCTTTTTGGAACTTGCCGCATATCTAACGGCCGAAACGGCTTGGTTAGCATCGGCGGGAACAATAACCTCAAACCCTAAAAGGTTGGACATAAGGCTTAAATATTCAATAAACTGGTGTGTTTTACCGTCTTCGCCAACATCTAAACCTGCGTGGGTAGATAAAAGTTTAATAGGCGCCTTATTTAAATCGGCTATTCTGTTTTGGCTATATGCTTCTGCAATATTAAATACAGAGAAATCGGCCTGAAAGGCTACAACGCCGCTTTTAGCCATAGCTGCGGCAACGGTTACCGAGTTGTGTTCGGCAATTCCGCATTCTATAAATGCCTTTTCACGAACTCCCTTAATTCCCGAAAGTTTAACCGAAGCCTCTAAGTCGCAGTCGAGTGCGGCAAAAGGCACTTCGGGGAACTCTTTTGCCAAGTCGGCAAGTGCTTTTCCTAAACCGCTTCTAACATCTACCTTATCATCAAATGAGTAGGGGGTAGACTCGGTATAGGGAATTTCGGGGTAGGGATATTTTATAAATTCGCTTTTACCTTTAAATTCCTTTAAAACAGATAACTCTTCTTCATTTAGTTTAAAACGATTAAGGCTTAACTCTTTTAAATCGTTATCTATTAAACTGCCGTGGAAATTATAATCGTTTTCAATTTCGGGAATACCTTTTCCCATAATGGTATTTGCAATTATACAGGTAGGGGAGCAAATGTTCAAAACGGCTTCTTCAATTTCTTTAAAGTCGTGTCCGCAAATTTGCTTCACCTCAAAGCCGCACGAAGAATATTTTTCGGCTATCCTTTGTGCGCTAATGTCGGTAATAGTTCCACTTGCCTGTAATCCGTTAAAATCAACTATTGCAACTAAATTGTCAAGATTATGTTTTACAGCAAACTCTCTTGCTTCTTGCAGCTGGCCTTTTTCTTGTTCGCCATCACCCATAACAACATATACAGTGCCGGCTTCGCCCTTTAACTTTTTCGCTAAAGCAAAACCGCAGCCAACCGATAAACCTTGTCCAAGAGCGCCGCTGCACCATTCAATTCCTTCTACCTGTATCGAAGGGTGTCCTTCGTAAGGGGCGGCTTTTCTAAATAAGGAAATTGCCTCTTCTATATCGAAATAGCCCATATTTCCAAGAACGGAATATATTGCGGCAGAGGTGTGTCCGTGGCTGATAACAAGTCGGTCTTGGCTTTCCATAAAGGTTTTAAGAAAAGCGTATATGTCAACCGACGATAACGAACCGCCAATATGGCCCGAACCTGCATTTGAAATCATTCTTACAATGTCGTATCGGCATTTTTTCGCAAGAATTTCCAAATACTTTAAGTCAACATTTTTCGTACTATTCACCTACTTTTTGAAAATTTCTTTTTCGTAAGTTTCAATTTCTTCCTTGCCGTCTAAAATTTTAAATAAAATTTCGTAGGTTTTTTGATTATCGGGAAGAATAGAGTCAACCATGCCTGTTTCCTTTGCCTTATTTATGCCAAAAGGTAGGCAGTTGCCGGGTTCAAGGCCTACAACATATTCCTTTTGGTTTAACATCTTCCATTCGTTGAAATAGGGTAGTTGGTCTTTACGGTACTCTAAAGCAAGTCCCATTTCAAGTTTATCGTTTACAAAGGCAAGTTTAACTAAACCGTTTTCGCCTTCGTTCATATCGTGAGAATAGCAACGCTCGGCAATTCCTAAAACGGGGTCGCTAAACTCAAATGCTTTGGCCTTTTCAGCCTCTGCCTCGTCAGAAAGACCGGTTACGGTTTTAGAATTTGAAATAAAACGGCTTCCTTTATCAAGTAAGGGGTAACCCATGTTTATATGATAAAGCAACATTATCTCTTGGGGTAAAACGTTAAGGTTAGAAACGGTGTCTTTAAGTTTAAATTCCTTACTGCCAAGAGTAGTAGAAATTTCTCTTCTAAGTGTTAGGTGTTCGCCGTGTAAAACGGCTTCACGCATAAGGCCCGAAACCTTCATAACATATTCGCCGTCTACAAAGTCTTCAAAAACGCTAACCTGTTCTGCGGCGCAGTTAGAAATACGGCCGTGAATACCGTATTCGCGTTCACCGATTACGCTATGGGTAACCTTTTGAGGGCCGCCGACATTAAGTAGTCCGCAGGTGGTTAGCATACCCGCAAAAAAGTTATGTAACCAGTTCATGCCGTTGCTTTCGTAATAATCGGGCGAAACAACCCCCGTTTTCGACATATAGTTTACGGGGCAACCTCTGTATTCGGTCCAAGCAATGTCCATACCTCTTCCGGGAAGAACGGTAAACTGTAATCCTGCGCCGGTTTTAATCTCAATGGCTTCTACGCCCTTTGCCTTCCCGTCGGCAAAAACATATCTTCTTATTCCGCCAATTTGCGAAATGTTGCCGTATTTTGTACTGTCAATATTTTTATAATCCCAATACTTCATATTGTCCACCTTAAAGTTCTACAACGCGCTTTTCTTTGTGAGATTTAAGTGCTGCTGTAAGTAATTCGTGAGACTGCTTTGTTTCTTCAAGGGTAAAGCAACCAAACTCAACCTTTTCGCCTGTAAGTTCCTTAATAAAGGAACACCACATTTGTAAAATAGCGTCGGTAAAGCCGAATTCAAAAATGCCGCCTGTAATGGTTGCAAATTGGGGCTTGTAACCAATGTTTAGTTTACACCAAGCTTGTTCTTTACCAACCGCCTGAGTATAAGAGAAAATATTGGGTTCGTTTGTTGTGAATTTAGCGGAACATTCAAGTCCGTGAATTTCAATATACCATTCGTCGGTAGAACCGGGCGACATACGCTTGGTTTCTACAAACATGGGGAAACGGTCGTTATTTTTATCTACTGTGTTGCAAATAAGGGTTGCGTTGTCCCAAGTTTCGCAAGGAACCATATTTCCTTTTCCGTCGGGTCTTTCGGTAGCAATGTTCGAAAGCATAGCGTAAACATCAAGAGGTTTCCAACCAACGTGGAAGGGAACATGTTGGGTATGAATACCCAAGTCACCCATACAACCGTATTCACCGTTGATGTTAATCATACGCTTCCAGTTAATGGGTTTGGTAAGGTCCATATCGCTACTGTGGTTAAAACCAATTTTAACCTCAATAATCTTTTTAAATCTGTTTTCTTTAATCCATTTAATAAGTTCTTGACAAGCGGGGTAGAAGGGGAATTCACTTGCACATCTAACAACTACTTCGGGGTGGTTAGCGGCTGCCGCTAAAATCTTTTCGTTTGCGGCGTAGTCTATGCCAAATGGCTTTTCGCCAAGAAGATGTTTACCTGCGTTTATAATATCGCTGTAAACCTCGCCGTGAAGGTTATGGGGAAGTGCGCAGTAAACTGCGTCTACATCTTCTCTTGCTAATAACTCTTTATAATCGTCGGTAGAAAAGGTAATAGAACTAAAATTATCGGTAAACCATTTAACTGCATCGGCGTTGCGGTCGCAAACTGCAACAATTTCGGGAACGGCAATATCGTCGGTTAAATGGCACCAACGAGCCGCAGCCGAAGCGAATTCACGGCCCATAAGACCGCAGCCAATAATTCCAAATCTAATCTTCTTACTCATATTAGTCTCCTTTATATATCGATTTTACTGCGTTATACATTTTTTCGTATTTATAAAATAGTTCGCTGTATTCGTCGTGTGCCTTTTGGTTTGGCATAAATACGCTGTTGCATCTAACAAGGTTTTTAACTGCGGTAGGTATATCGCTATATACCCCCATAGCAACGCTTCCAAAAATGGCCATAGCAAGTGTTCCCGTTTGGGGAATCTCAAGCCTTTTAATCGGAATTCCTAACATATCGGCCTTTAACGAGAGTATTTTATCGCTGTTCGACATACCGCCTGCTACATACATTTCGTTTAAGGTAAAACCTGCTTTTTCTAAACATTTTAAATTTACCTTAATTTCGTAATTCAAACCCTCAATAACGCTTCGTGTTAAATCTTCGCGGGATGTTGTAAGGCTTAGTCCTACAATTGCGCCTACCGAATTGTCGTCCATATAAGGTGTGGCAGCGCCTGCAAAGTGGGGCATAAAGAATATTCCCGTAGGCTTGTCGCCCAAATTTCCAAGAAGTTGGTCGTAGTCATTTACGCCAACAATTTTTCTGTACCAATCAAATGTAGTACCCGCCGTTTTGTTAAATGCGTAGGTAACATATTTGTTTTCAAGCATATAGGGAATACAAGCAAGGTTAGAGCTCTTCATTGTGTCGTTTAAAAGCGGTCGGTCAAAACAAGGAACAACACATTCGTTAGAACCCATACCGTCTAGAGCAATTCCGTCGTAAATAATACCGGCTCCTATTGCAGCGCAACTTTGGTCGTGCCCACCGGCTAACAACTTAACCGATTCAGGTAGCCCCGTAAGTTCCGATATTCTGGTATCTATTTCGCCAACAAATGTGCCCGAAGGAACTAGGGGTGGGAGTAAATCTTCATTTATATTTGTAAAACCTAAAATCTCCTTCGACCAACACTTATCCTTAATATCGAACATTTGGGTTCTTGCGGCAAGTGAATAGTCAATATGAAAATCTGCCCCTAATTTAACAAGTATAAAATCTGCAAACATGCAAAGTTTATAGGCTTTTTTATAAATTGCGGGGTAGTTTTCTCTAATCCAAAGTAGTTTTGGGAGCGAATACATTGGGTTTAAAGTAGTTCCGGTTATGGAATAGATTTTGTCGTTCTTATCTGCCATAGCCTTGCACTCTTCGGTTCCTCTCGGGTCGCTATACGAAAGGGAACTGCAAAGCACGTTACGGTCCTCATCTAAGAGAACAAACATTTCTCCAAACGAGGTAACGCTAAGGGTAGCAAGTTCGGAAAGATTATGTTTTTTGGTAATATCATTTATAGATTCAACAACAGCGCTGAAAATGATATTGGGGTCGATTTCAGAAAATTCATTGTTATAAGTAAACGAATAAGGTCGGTAGGCTGAATATTTAAGACTGCCGCGGTCGTCAACAACCGACACCTTACAGCCCGAACTACCTACATCTATGCCCATAAATAGCAAAAGACATCATCTCCCACTTTATATGTTTATTACTATTTATAATATAACATATAAAATTTCAAATTTTATTGGTGTTTTCTGCAAAAAACATTGTATTTTCTGCAACGCCTCCGTTAGTTAAATTTTTATCAAATTTCACCCCGCAAAAAAACAAAAACCGCCTGCCTTTCGGTAAGCGGTTTTAGGGTATAACTATTTAACCTTAGCAATATCGCCTTCGGTTAAATCGGCTTCAATAAGGTTGTTAATTTCGGCAGTATAATCATCTTCAACAATGCGCGCCTTCATTTTTTTAAAAGGAGAGCAAAGCATTGCCAAAAAGTCTTTCCATG
>JAEIGA010019131.1_pt1 | contig 10443 bp, 8 predicted proteins | sample 9270691 | NCBI WGS metagenome assembly JAEIGA01 (sample SAMN17057246, study PRJNA624740) | gut metagenome | biome: biome; isolation source: fecal sample | host: Bos grunniens | place: China: Xizang | collected 2019
ATTGTAAGAATAAGACAGCTTGGACAAAAATTAGGATTTGAGAAAATAATTATAAAGAATAATGTTATAATTGCGTTCTTTATATCAAATCCATTATCTCAATACTATAAGAGCACTATATTTTCAAGAGTATTGGAGAATATGTCAAAACATCCTTCTCTTTTTGAGTTGAAGCAGAATGATAATAAGTTGAGGATTTTTGTGAGAAATATCGAGACCTTGTCTAAGGCATACGAAACATTAAAGAAACTTTAATATGGCTAACCTTCTTATAGATATAGGAAATACAACTCTCAAGGCTTCTTGGGCAGAAGGAATGACGTTAGGAAAAACCTTCAGATACCAGGGAGAAAAGAAGATGTCTTTCATTTTATCTCAGACTTCTAAACAGAAGCCTGAAATTATGGTGATAAGTAATGTAAGATCTTTTTCCAATCAAGAAGTGGAACGTCTTAGAGGGGAGTGTGGTCATCTTATAATTATAAACGAAGAAGTTTTGAAGGAGAGAAATCTACCTTCTTATCTGACACCTGACAGGGCTGCTTCAGTAATTGCATCAAGATATCTTTTCAAGGGTAAGGGATGTATTATATTTGATTTTGGTGCAACATTGACTGTTGATAAAATTGATGCAGAAGGAAATTATCTCGGGGGTAATGTTTCTCTTGGTTGCAGGACACGTTTCAAGGCTCTGAACAGATATTCAAAGAACTTACCTCTAGTAGATTTTGATGATGATGTTCCGTCTCTTGGAAATTCAGTTATAACAGCTATGAAATCTGGTGTAATTTCAGGTATGTTGTTTGAAATTAATGGCTATTTGTCTGATAATACAGAAAATATATCTGTTTTCACAGGTGGTGATGCGAATTATTTTGCAAAACGGATGAAAAACTGCATCTTTGCAGTTTGTAATCTCGTACTTATGGGATTGGCACTAATAGCATTTGAATATGATCAAAGGAATTAAAAGAATATTAACACTAGTAATTTTTGCTATTATAAGTATTTGTGCTTCAGCACAGGAGGGTACTTATAGTGGATATTCTCCTTATTCTGTATTTGGTATAGGTAATATTTCGAAAGAGGGAACTGCTTATAACAAGAGTATGGGTGGTGTAGGAATCGCTACCCGTAACAAGCGTTTTATCAATATTATGAACCCTGCAGCTGTTACTGCAAGAGACTCACTCTCATTCATGGGAAATTTTGGTCTCACACAGAGCAATAATATTTACAAGCAGGGAGATATTAAATCAGCACACAATACCTTCAATATATCTGATTTTGTGATGAGTTTCCCTATCTATAAATCTTCTGCATTTATGGTAGGTATCACTCCTTACAGTGATATGGGATATGACTTTTCTCATGTAATTACAGATAAGAATATAATTGGAAACACAGGAAGCATTACATACGATTCTTATGGTATAGGTAGTGTTTATCAGATTTTTGCTGGTGCTGGAGTTACTTTCTGGAAGAGATTGTCTCTTGGAGCTGAAGTACTTTTCATGTTTGGTAATCTTGATAAGGTTACGAATATGAATTTCTCAGATGCTTCTTACAGATCTCTAAACAGTGGAAATAAACTTACTGTAAGAGGAATTACTGGAAAATTCGGCCTTCAATATGAGCAGAAGCTAGGTGGTAATGTATCAATGATACTTGGTGCCACATATAGAATGGGTTCTAAGGTAAGAGGATATGCTACAGATTATAGATTCGCAACTCAGTCATCTGTAGTCGATACTCTCGGATATAATGTTGATACTTTAAAGAAGGCAGGATTGCAGTTTGCAGATGAGATTGGAGTAGGTATTTCTATTAAAGGTGGAGAGAAATGGAGTGCAGAATTTAACTATACCAGATCAGATTGGAGCAAGTCTGGTATGGATTCTGCAGTAGGCTTCTCTTCAGTTGGTGAATCAGTCTTTTCTACTACCGTCTCAAATTCATACAGAGCAGGATTTGAAATAGTTCCAAATCGTAATGATGTCAGATACTATTTCAGAAGATGTGCTTATCGCGCAGGTGTTTATTACGACCAGGCCTACTACAAGCTAGATGGAAATAATGTTAATTCTATCGGTATGACGTTAGGTATCACTCTGCCAGTTTATAAGTGGTATAACGGAATTTCATTGGGAGTTGATTTTGGTCAGCGTGCAAGCAAAAGGAATAATATGATACGTGAAAGATATGCTACATTCAATGTGGGATTCAATATTCACGACATATGGTTCCAGAAACCTAGATATAATTAAACTATTTAAATATGAAGAAGATCGTATTATTTATTTCAATCTTGGTTGCTTCTGTATTGTTCAGCAGCAACTCTTCTGCACAGGGAAAATTTGGTCCTGATAGTGCTGAATGTATTAAGTATCTTTCTTACTACACTGAGTATTACAAGCAGAAAAACTATGATTCTGCTCTTCCTAACTGGAGAAAGGCTTATGCTCTTTGTCCTCCAACTTCAAGATACTCACTTCTTTCAGACGGAACTACCCTTCTTAGAAGAGAGATTACAAAGACTACTAATACAGCTGAGCATAAGAAGGCTCTTATTGACTCTCTTATGGTAATTTACCAGCAGCGTGTAGATCTTTGGCCTAAGTATAGAACTTCTTCTTTGAACAACATGGCTCTTGACATGTATAACTACATGAAGAATGATTCAGAGGCTATTTACAAGGGTCTTGGTGAGGTTATCGCACAGAATGGTACAGCTACAAAGCCAAATATCTTTGTATTCCACTTCAATGCCGCTTGCGATCTTTATCAGAAGGGTGATTTGACAGAGGATGACGTTATGAGCGCTTATGAGAATAATGTTAATATCCTTTCTCAGATCCCTACTAAGAATGAAATTGAGGTTAAGTTGATTGAGAAGTCAGCTTCAGATCTTGAGAAGCTCTTCATCGAGACAGGTGTAGCTAGCTGTGAGAAGCTTCTTGCTACATACACTCCTAAGTATGAGGCTAATCCAGATGATCTTGATCTTGCTAAGTCAATCGCTAGAATGCTTGGTAAGGCAGAGGATTGTAATAATAACGACCTTTATCTTAACGCTGTAAATACAATTTACAAGCACGATCCATCTTACACTTCAGCTTACTATCTCTTCAGATTGTATTCTGCTAAGGGTGATATTGAAAACGCTATCAAGTATATCGAGGAAGCTATCAACAGCCCTGAGTCAGATACTGAGACTGATGCTGGATATTGGTTTGAGCTTGCTTCAGTATGTATGAATAACAATATGAACAGTAAGGCTTATTCTGCAGCTGAGAAGGCAATTGATATGTCTGATACATTTGATGGTAAGGCTTATATGTTGATCGGTCAGCTTTGGGCTTCTGCACCATGTGGTGGTGAGATCGGAAGTAGAGCTAAGTTCTGGGTAGCAACTGACTATATGGTTAAGGCTAAGAACGCTGATCCATCATTGGCTGAGGCTGCTGATAGAGCAATCGGACAGTACCGCGCATACTTCCCTAAGACTGATGTAGCGTTTATGTACGACTTGACAAACGGTCAGGGTTATACAGTATCTTGCGGTGGTATGAGAGCTTCTACTACAGTAAGAACTAACAGATAATAGTGAGGAAAATTTCACATATTATACGAATGATTGCAACCGCTTTGGCGGTTGCTTTCGTCGTTTATTCCTGCAAAGGAAAATTGGGTACAACTGATGCTAAATCATTAGAGGAAGTTCCTATGCAGACTGTTGACGGAATGTTTGTCGTGCATTCTGAGAATGGAAAGGTCCAGATGAGAATGGAAGCATCATTGATGGAGAGATACCAGAATGATTCTGTATCTTATGAATTGTTTCCGAAGGGATTTTCAGTTTTTGCATATACTGATGAGGGTCTTCTTGAGACTCAGATAGTTTCAGATGTTGCAAAGCATTTGAAATTTGATGATGGAAGAGAAACTTGGGAAGCATTTGGTAATGTGGTAGTTAAGAATCTGATTAAACAAGAGGTAATGGAGACAGATACTCTTTATTGGGATCAGAAGAATGAGAAAATCTACACACATTGTTATGTTAAAATGTATTCTCCTAGCGGTTTTATGCAGGGATATGGAATGGAATCCGACCAGCGTGCGCGTAATTCAGTGATATTCCGTCCATTTAATAGTTATGGTGTAGTTGTGAAGGATAGTACCGAGGTTTTAATTGATTCTATTAACTTTATCGGTCCCTTACGAAAAAAATAACGGAAAATTTACTATATTCGCACCCCAATATTTTTTGCTAATAATTTAAAATCAAATAAAAATGGCAGTTCTAGAAACAATCCGTGTTAAGTTTGGAGTGGTGATAACAGTGCTTATCGCTGTGGCGTTGTTGTCGTTTATTGTTGATCCAAGCACCCTCCAGTCTGTAACAGCATCTATGTCATCAAAGTATGATGTAGGTGAAATCGATGGAAAAGCTATCTCGTATACTGATTTTCAGGAGGAGGTTGACAAGTATACTACTCTTACAGAGTTGATGTCTGGTTCTTCTGTTCAGAATGAGCAGCAGCAGATTTCTATCAGAAACACAGCGTGGGAGTCTCTCGTAAACAAGTATCTTTTCGTTAAGAACGCAAAGAAGGCAGGTCTTACAGTAGGAGAGGAGGAAATGTTGGCAATCATCGCTGGTGAGATTGAGTCACCGCTTATCAGCCAGAACCCTATGTTCTTCGGTGAGAACGGTCAGTTCTCTAAGGATGTACTCGTTCAGTTCCTTAACTCTATCGATTCTGATGCTACTGGTGGTGCAAAGCTTTATTGGGATAACCTTCAGAGCACAGCTCAGACTCAGCAGTACTATGCTAAGTATATGTCTCTCTTTACTCAGAGTGACATCGTTAATAAGCTTCAGCTTACTGACGCACTCGCAGGAAACAACAATACTTTCAATGTAGAGTTTGTAATGGTTCCTTTCGGTTATGCTAAGGATACTACAATCGTAGTTGCTGACGCTGACATCAAGAAGTATTATGAGTCACACAAGAAGTTCTACAAGCAGCAGGCTGGTAGAGATATCGAGTATGTAGTTTATGAGGTTAAACCTTCAGCTGCTGACGTAGCTGCTGCAAATGAGGCTTTCGCTAAGGTTTACGATGAGTTCACTACTACTGAGAACATGAAGAGCTTCCTTCTTGCAAACTCTGATAGAAAGTTCGACAACACTTGGTATAAGGAAGGTGAGTTGAACAAGATTTCTAAGGAGGTTAACGACTTCGCATTCACTAAGGGTGCTACTGTATCAGAGGCTATCACTAAGGGTAATACATTCTCAGCTGTAAGAATTATTGCTAGCGCAATGGTTCCAGATTCTGTATATGTTAAGTATGTACCTGCAGCTTCTGAGAATGTTGACAGCCTTCTTAATGTTGCTGAGCCAATGTGGATTACTCAGACTCCAGGTTTCGAGGATCTCATGACAGCTAAGGTTGGTTCACAGGTTAAGCTTGGCGGTTTCGTATTCAACGTTTTGAAGACTACAACTCCAGTTGCTAAGAAGAGAGTTGCAATTCTTGAGAAAAACGCTGAGGCTAGCAAGGAGACTGTAAACGGTTACTATGCACAGGCTAACACTCTTGCAACAATGGCTGCTGGTAAGTATGATACATTCCGCAAGGCTGTTGATTCGCTTGGTGTATATGCTCATCCAGTAAGCAAGATGGCTGAGGGAACAAGCAGACTTGGTGCTGTTGATGGAACAAAGGAGATTACAAGATGGGCTTTCGAGGCTAAGAAGGGTCAGGTTTCTTCTATCTTCACAATCAACAACAACTACTTCGTTGTAGCAGCTGTTACAGGAATTCACGAGGAGGGTTACACTCCAGTTAATGAGGTTGCTTCATCTATCAGAAATATTCTCTACAGCAAGCAGTATGCTGAGAAGAAGTCAGCTGAGGTTAAGGAGAGCATCGAGGGTCTTACTGACCTTGCTGCTATCGCTGAGAAGCTCGGTACAACTGTAAGCACTAAGGATGGTGTAGCATTCTCATCATTCTCTTCAATGGGTCTTGACCCAATGTTCATCGGTGCAGCTTACGCTTCTGAGGACAATGTAATCTGCGGTCCTGTAGCTGGTAACAATGGTGTGTATGTTTACAAGGTAACTGGTCGCGAGACTCAGAGCCACTATACTGAGGAGAGTGCAAAGCAGCACAGCGCGCAGAGATCTCAGTACTCATCACAGATGGTTGTTCCAGTAATGATGGATGATGCTGATGTTAAGGATAATAGAGCACGTTTCTATTAATAGATAACACATAATACAAAAATGGGATGATCATCGCGATCATCCCATTTTTTTGTATTTAGTATTTGATTATACGTTGAAAAGGAAGTGCATGATGTCTCCATCCTGTACGACATATTCCTTACCCTCTACACCAAGTTTTCCTGCCGCTCTACAAGCCGCTTCTGACTTGAGTTCGATAAAGTCCTCATACTTGATGACTTCGGCTCTGATAAAGCCTTTTTCGAAGTCTGTATGGATTACGCTGGCAGCTCTTGGAGCCTTATCACCTTTGTTGATTGTCCAAGCGCGGCACTCTTCCACTCCTACTGTGAAATATGTTCTAAGGTTAAGGAGTGAATATGCGTGCTGGATAAGTCTGATTACACCTGATTCCTCAAGTCCCATCTCCTCAAGGAACATCTGGCGCTCCTCATAGCTCTCAAGTTCTGCGATATCTGACTCGATCTTAGCGGAGATAATAAGGATGTCAGCCTCTTCGTCTTTAGTTGCTTCGCGAACTCTCTCTACATACTCGTTTCCGTCTTTTGCAGATGATTCATCTACGTTGCAAACGTACATTACCGGCTTGTTTGTAAGAAGGTAAAGTTCCTTAGCCATCTGCTCTTCCTCAGCGTTTTCAGGCTTTACAGTACGGCATGACTTACCCTGCATAAGGACGTCTCTATACTTGAGAAGAAGCTCGTAAAGTTTCTTTGCATTCTTGTCTCCACCTGTTGTAGCCTGCTTCTGTACTTTCTGGATACGGTTTTCTACAGTCTCGAGGTCCTTAAGCTGGAGTTCGCAGTCGATAACTTCCTTGTCGCGAACCGGGTCTACACTACCGTCCACATGAACGATGTTAGGATCATCGAAGCATCTGAGAACATGAAGGATTGCATCAGTTTCACGGATGTTTGCGAGGAACTGGTTTCCAAGTCCCTCACCTTTGCTGGCACCCTTTACAAGACCTGCGATATCTACGATTTCTACGGTTGCAGGAACCACTCTCTTAGGATTACAAAGTCCTTCAAGTACTTCAAGTCTCTTATCAGGGACATTGGTTGATCCGATATTTGGTTCAATTGTACAGAAAGGGAAGTTTGCGCTCTGTGCTCTACCCGAGCTCACGCAGTTAAAAAGTGTTGATTTTCCTACGTTAGGAAGGCCTACAATGCCGCATTTAAGTGCCATATATATTATTCTTTAAATTTTTCAGGGCGCAAATTTACTCAATATTTTTATATTTGCCATAGTGTCATTTTATAGCTTATGAGGAGAGTGATTTTAGTGCTGTTGGTATGTGCTGCCGGAGTGTGTGCGCATGCTCAGGAAAGTGATTCTTTATTAGTGATATTCTGGAATCTTGAAAACTTTTTTGATTGGAGGGATCAGGGTACAGGGGAGTCTGATTGCGAGTTTTCTTCGCGAGGTTCAAGGTCTTGGACCAAATCCAGGTTTTATTCTAAATGCAATACCATTTCCAAGTCTGTTTTCTGGTTATCTGATAAGTATGGAAAGATGCCGGATGCTGTAGGACTGTGTGAAATAGAGAACAAAGGTGTGCTTAAACGTCTATTGTCATCTACTCTTCTACGTAAATATGATTACGATATAATTCATTTTGATTCAAGAGACAGGAGAGGAATAGATGTGGCTATTCTATATAGAAAATCTACTTTTCAGCTCCTTTCTACATCTTTGAAGACTCCTGTGTATAATGGCGTAGAAATGTCTACAAGAGATATGCTTCATGCGCAGATGAGGTGCATTCCGTCTGGTGATACATTGGAATTTATTGTGTGTCATCACCCTTCCAAATATGGTGGATCCGAGCTATCTCAAGGACGGAGATATTCAGCTATGGAATCTCTTGCTGAGTTGTGTGATTCAATAAGATCCGACAAACAGATAGTTATGGGTGATTTTAATGATATTCCTTCTGCTGAACAATTTGATATAGTTGCAGGTAAGCTTGTAAATAAGGCAGAAAGTTTTTCTATCAGAGGCGAGGGAACTATTCGTTATAAGGGGAAATGGGATATGATAGATATGTTTATGGTGTCTCCATTATTAGATAGATATAGTACCATGGAAATAGGATATATCCCATTTTTAATGATTTATGATAAGTCTTATCCGGGTGAAAAACCCTTGCGAACTTATTCGGGTCCAAAGTATCTTGGTGGAGTAAGCGATCATTGTCCTATAATATTAAAAATATTATTACCTTTGAGAGATTTTAGATGACTCCATAGTTGATATAAAACGCTAAACAAAATATTATGAAACAGAAAATCGCAGAAAAATTCCAGACTATTTATCAGACAGATGGTGAGTTCTTTGCATCTGCCGGACGTATCAACCTTATCGGTGAGCACACCGACTATAATGGCGGCTTCGTTTTTCCAGGTGCTATTGACAAAGGAATGATTGCAGAAATCAAGCTTAACGGTACAGACAAGGTTCATGCATTTGCTCTTGATCTTGATGAGTACTGTGAGTTTGGTCTTAATGAGGAGGATGTTCCTACACAGGGTTGGGCACGTTATATCTTTGGTGTATGTCGTGAGATCCAGAAGAGAGGTGGCGTCATTGCTGGTTTTGATACAGTATTTGCCGGTGATGTTCCGCTCGGAGCAGGTATGTCTTCATCAGCTGCTCTTGAGAGTACTTTTGCATATGCTCTTAACGAACTTTTCAACCTTAATATTGATAAGTTCGAACTTGCACGCATTGGCCAGAGTACAGAACATAATTATGTAGGCGTCAAGTGTGGTATCATGGACCAGTTCGCTTCCGTATTTGGTAAGGCAGGACATCTTATGCGTCTTGATTGCCGCTCAATGGAGTTTGAATATTTCCCGTTTGCACCGGATCAGAACGGTTATAAGGTAGTGCTTCTTAACTCATGTGTAAAACACGAACTAGTAGGTTCTCCATACAATGACCGTCGCAATTCTTGTGAGCGCGTGGCTAAAGTGCTTGGTCAGGAGTTCCTCCGTGGTGCTACAATGGAGCAGCTTGAGGCTATCAAGGACCAGATTTCTGAGGAGGATTACCTTCGCGCACGTTATGTGATCGGTGAGGAAAAGAGAGTTCTTGATGTTTGCGAGGCTCTTGAGAAGGGTGACTACGAGACAGTAGGAGCACGTATGTATGAGACTCACTGGGGTATGTCTAAGGATTATGAGGTGTCTTGTGAAGAACTTGATTTCCTTGCTACAGTTGCCAAGGAGTGTGGCGTAACAGGTTCACGTATCATGGGTGGTGGTTTCGGTGGTTGTACAATCAACCTCGTAAAGGCTGAGCTTTATGATGCATTTATCGAAAAAGCAAAGGCCGCATTTGCAGAGAAATACGGTCATGAGCCTATCGAAATTCCTGTAGTGATCAGTGATGGAGCACGCAAACTCGCGTAAATAGACTATATTAAATACTTAAAAAGGAAGTTGATTTGCCGTCAACTTCCTTTTTAAGTATATATAGTCATACTAGTCGCATTATCCGTAAAATCGATGATTAATGAAATCTTTCCCCTGTCCCATCCGTAAAATAGCCTAAATTACGGATGACTACCGCTTTTTGATGTGCGCCCAGATATTTTAATGCGGGATTTTTTCTAATATGCTCTGTATTGTTGGTTAACGTTCATCAATATGTACCTGCAACTATTCTTGGAATCTTTTCTGCTTGGAATTTTATATCTATGTGCAGTCTTTTTCTGAAGCTTAAATAAATAGTACACCTTGTGATAGTTTAGAGCGAAACTCGCCTAAGGTGTCTTGAAAATCAATCAAAATGCAGTTTAGTATGACACCTTGAGCGACTTTTGGGCAATTCTAGCCTAAGGTGTTAGCAGAGATGTCGTTATTGATGATGTTGTAATCTGGATTTTAAGCCATTACGGATGATAGCCAGTCGGCGTCGATTCGAGCGAATCCGTCGGCTGGTTTTATTTGTGGGTTGCGCTCAAGGATGCCTGCGCAGTCCTGGTATACATTCCAGCCTACATTTACTCCTAGCATCTGGCCGTCGAGTCCATACATGAATGTAAGTATGCGCTCGTCGTTCTCTCCTTCTGATTTATAGAAATGGAAGGTTGCTGCAAGGAATTCTTCTTTCTTCTCCTGTCCAACGATCTTCTGGACCATTTCTAGCTTAGTTACGTATTTACACATTTCAAG
>JAEIGA010019132.1_pt1 | contig 10443 bp, 6 predicted proteins | sample 9270691 | NCBI WGS metagenome assembly JAEIGA01 (sample SAMN17057246, study PRJNA624740) | gut metagenome | biome: biome; isolation source: fecal sample | host: Bos grunniens | place: China: Xizang | collected 2019
ATGGCTCTTTTATTTTTCATTCTCAAAATTATGGCGTAACGATTTGCATTTTAAGCAAATTTTGCTACTTTTGTCCCAAATTTTCTTTTCAGAAACTACAACTAAGCAACAACTATAACATTATTAACCATAATTATGAGAAAGCTTTTTACTTTAATGGTTGCTATTTGCGGTCTTCTCCTTGCAGCGTGCGAGACCGAGAATGGCATCAAAAAGGGCGAAATCTTCATCACATCGGAGACTAACATCGAGGTTGGCCTCTATGCTGGTGAGTTCGTAATCGACTACGCAGTCAAGGGCTACGAAGATGTCGATGCAACAATCACAACCACATCGGAGTGGCTTCGCGTAAAGGAGAATCGTCTGGGCAAGGCTACAATCCAGTATGAGGAGAACACCTCGGGCGGTATGCGTCAGGCTGCCGTGATGCTCAGCTACGAGGGTTCAACAGCAACGGTCGTAGTGTCGCAGTCAAACGAGGCAGTAACCCCCATCCTCACACTTAAGAGCGAGGAGAATGTGGCAATTGACCGCTGCGGCCAGATGGTCGTTATCAGCTACTCGCTCGAGAACACCAACCCCGTGGACTATGTCTATGCAAAGACCTCTGCCGACTGGATCTACTCTATCGAGTGTAAGGGTGGCAAGGTGACTCTCGGCGTGGCTACAAACACATCGGGCAAGGAGCGCGAGACAGTCATCACCGTGGGCTATGGCTCGGCATCATTCACCGTGAACATCAAGCAGGCGGGCGAGGGTGAGATTAACTTCAAAGCACCACTTCTCTGGGGTGACTACTATGGCGACGCCCTCACACCAGGTGCTGCAAACTACTGGTTCTTCCTCTCTGACAGAGGTTTCGACACCGACGGCAACTCATACCCCAACGCTACATACTATCGTATTGATGCGTATGGTCCTCTTGCAAAGACTACAGGCATCGTGCCCATCCCCGATGGTACATATACCTACGACCCCAACGACACCTACGCGCAGTGGACATTCACAGCTGAGTGGAGCGGTCACTGGGTGACTGATGCCAACGCAAACCGCGATGCTATCCTCAAGTTCGAGGAGGGTACACTCGTTGTCGAGGGCAACAAAATTACGCTTACGGCGAAGATTAACGGCGAGGTGCACAATGTGGTATTCGAGGGCGAGAACGCACTACTCGACTGCCAGAACGATGTATCGGTGCTCACAACACTTGAGGGCGACTACGAGGCTGACCTCTCTGACCACTACATGGTCTACGAGTGCTATGGCGACTACTACGAGTTTGGCGCATTCAACTGGATGTTCGTAATCATGCCTAACGATGGCTCGGGCGACTGCATGCAGCTCGATGTTATCACTGGCCACAACGACAAGGAGAGCGGCTTCGCGGGCGACTATGTCGCATCGGATGTACTGAAGAGGTGGTCATTCATCCCCGGCTGGACAGATGGCTACAACATGCAGTGCAGCTGGTACTTCAACAACAGCGAGAGCGAGCAGGCACCATTCCGTGGTGGCGAGGTATCGGTAGTTGACAATGGCGACGGCACAATGACCGTAGACATCAATGTAACCGACGACCGCCGCAACAACATCACAGGCTCTTGGACTGGCGTGCCCGAGGCTTACACAACACGCAGCATCGTAGTATTCAACAAGTAACAACAACTAAAACTAAATAACCAATGAAAAAGATTTTAAGCATTGTTGCCATTCTCTCGCTCTTCGTGGGCATTGGCTGTACGGAGAAGCCAGGCGAGAAAAAGGGCGAAACAACATTTACACTCAACCAGACCGAGGTAAATGCTCCAGCTGAGGGTATGGATGTAGAGATAACCTACGACGTTAAGAACCCCCAGAGCGGCTCAGTAGTGCTCACTGAGTGCAAGGACAACTGGATTAAGAACCTCAGCACAGCGACCTACGGCATGATTAAGTTCACCGTAGCGCCCAACTACAAGAAGGAGGCTCGCGAGACTAAGATTAAGGTGCTCTACACAGGCGCAAAGAACGGCGAGGAGATCGTGGTAAAGCAGGAGGCATCGGATGTTGAGGCCTTTACCTACAGCATCCTTTCAAACGAGTCTACAGCGCTCTCTATCGAGGTGACACCCGCCGATAAGGAGACTGCATACATCTGCCGCACATACACCAAGGCACACATGGATGCCTTCGGTCTTATCTACGACGAGGGTATCATCAACTACGACCTCGACGCTATTGCAGATGAGGCCTATGCAGCATCACAGACCCTGCTCAACTACTTGCAGAACATCGCTCGTAAGGGTCAGGCTATCGTAGATTTCACAGAGCTCGTGCCCGACACTGAGTATGTTGTATATTGCTACCACATCAACCTCTCGAATGGTCAGCCTACTGACGGCGAGGTTTACACCGAGACCATCCGCACCGCAAAGGTTCAGAACATCGACGAGAACATCTCTATGAGTTTCGAGGTTAAGGGTGCTCATGTAACACAAACTGTGACAACTAAGTACCCCGAGACATACTACTACACCGAGTGCTGGTCTATGAATGACTTCAAGGCATACTTCGGCTCGAGCGCTACACCCGAGGAGATCTTCCCACGCCGCTGGAACGAGCAGGTTACAATGAAGCGCGACATGGGCTACCAGCCTGCGACAATCATCGCCGACCTCTGCAAGCAGGGCACACAGACTATCGAGTACAACGAGCTTAAGGCCGATACAGAGTATGTATTCTATGTGTTCGCCGTAGACCCTGAGACTGCATTTACTGCTACAGACATCGTTACAGAGAGTGTTTACACAAGCAATGCTACAGACTCTGGCGTGACAATCGCTATCGAGGTTAAGAACATCTTCTACACCACAGCCGACATCTACTTCACTGCAAGCGATGCTACCGCTACATTCCGCCGCACAGTGCTCACTAAGGAGCAGTATCAGGCATGTGGCTCAACAGACGCTGAGCGCTTCGCAGCATTCGAGGCTAATGGCTATGTAAACAGCTACACTGCAACAGGTTACACCGACCTTAACTACACCAAGGGTCAGGCAGGTGTTACTTTCGTAGCGATAGCATTTGGCGTTGAGGGCGAGACACCCAACACTCGCATCTTCTCTAAGGAGTTCACATTCCTTTCTGACACTCCTGGCACATCGAACATCACACTCAGCTACACCGAGTTCTACACATTGTCGGAGGTTGCAGCAGTAGATGCTGAGCACTGGGGCAGCTACACCGCATACGAGAACTACGCTCTTGTGCCTATGACCATCAGTGGCGTAGAGGAGGGTGACGAGGTTTACTACATGCTCGACACTCGTCCTTTGGATTGGTACTCAAAGCAGTCGCAGTGGTTGAGCGAGGTAGCACAGAGCAGCCACCTCAAGAACCACTACAGCAACTGCTACATGCAGCTTGAGTACGAGAAGGAGTATATCATCGTTGCGGTGGCAAAGGATAAGAACGGCAACTTCGGTACGCTCTTCACAACAGAGCTCTACCTCTATAAGAGCGACGCTGCTGACGCGGCAAACTACTCATATGTCGAGGTTAAGTAGTCTGCTATAATATAGCAAATTGATAGAGGGGTTGTCCTATATGGGGCAACCCCTTTTTGCATGTCGAAAAAACCACATTTTCTGTCCTTACTGATAGCTTCAGTTTGATAACGAAAAACCAATTTTTTCAATCAGACACAAAAATCCAATCGCTAAAAACGCATATCTCAATTTCATAACTCGCTGACTATCTGCATTTTACCCCCCCCTTGCAAAATTTAGTTATAGATTTTTTTGGAAAATAAAGGAAAAATTCACTAATTTTGTGACAGTTACGGATGAGAGGAGTGTAGATAATGTATGAGGCAGAGTGGATATAGTGGGGCTTTTACCCCCTCTCTGAAACACACTACACGATGAGGAAATCTACAAACTCATACATATTCTAAATTACAATTATGCGTAAAAATTTACTTCAGCTAATGGCTGTGCTTTTTGCAGCGTTTAGCATTACGGCGTGTCACCAGGACACTAACGACATCACACCCGTGACAAACGAGGTGCGATTTATGATTGGTACAGAGAGTTGCATGAGCACTCGCGCAATCAGCGACGGTACTGGCGCTACACAGTTGTCGTGGGCAGTATTCAACGACCATGGCGAGTTGATTCACAAGAAGGCTACAAAGAATGATGTTACTGGCCTTCTCACCGAGAACGGCTTCACAATGTCTATCTCGCTTGCTAAGGGTCAGACCTACCGCGTAGCATTCTGGGCACAGAACCCCGAGTGTGAGGCTTACACCATCTCTGACGACATGAAGGTAACTATCGACTATGCTGGCGTGAACAACGACGAGCTTCGCGACGCCTTCACAGCCGTAACAGAGCCATTCACCGTTGATGGCGACAATGTCGTATCGGTAGTTCTCCGTCGCCCATTCGCACAGGTTAATGTGGGCGCATACCCATGGGATATGCAGTATGCAGTGGAGTCTGGTCTCACCGTGACAAAGTCTGCAGCAAAGGTTGAGGGCGTAGCAAATGTTATCAACCTCTTCGATGGCTCGGTAGAGGGCGAGGTAGATGTTGAGTACACATTCAACGCTATTCCCGAGGAGGACCTCTTGGTGGATGTTGACGAGAACGGCGAGCCCGAGGTTTACGAATATCTCTCTATGTCATATCTCTTGGCTGACACTACCCCATCATCACACAAGATGTCATTCACATTTACCGACGAGAGCGAGACTGCCCAGGCAGCATTCCTCTACTCAGGTCTTGAGTTTGTGCCCATCCAGCGCAACTGGCGTACAAACATCGTAGGTCAGATTCTCACTGGCGACATCTCGTTCAACATCAAGGTTGATCCTATCTACGAGAACGAGCAGGTACACAGCGGTGGCCTCTACTACAACTTCACCGAGGACACTCTTATCGAGAATAAGGTATTTGCGTTCAACACCAACGAGGCTGCAACATTCACTTCGGAGAATAACAACAAGCTTACATTCAACAATGTAACATTCTCTGGTAAGGTGCAGTATATCGCATTTGGCGACTACATCAAGAAGGATGGCGCTGTAGTTGTTCCCTTCACAAACGAGCTTAACAATGTCGTAGCGAAGGATATGATGATTACCCACTCTAAGGGTATCACAAATGTTGAGCCTATCGACTACATGGCACCACTTATCTTCTTGCGTGGCGAGAGCGTTATCAACGACTGCGTATTCACAGGTGCATACTGCCGTCCCGACCTCCCATTGTATGAGGACTACTGGAAGGACTTGCACGAGGTATTGCCCTACGACTGCGGCGTGCCTAACGATGGCGTAGCAACATTCAACAACTGCGAGATTTCAAGAATGTATGCTTGGAGCCATGTGAAGATTACTATCCTCAACAGCCACATCGAGTATATCCGTTGCAGCACTCACAACCAGACTATGAAGGATGCTCACCTCACTATCGGCGAGGGTACTGAGGTTGACACAATCTTCGTATCAAGCTCTAACTTGGCAAAGAGATACAAGGATGAGGCGGGTAATTATCACTGGGATCCAAGTAATATGTGGTCACCATCACTCATCATTAAGTCAGGAGCAAAGGTTAAGGTGTTGGATATGAATGGTCGCAGCCGCTACGATAGCAATGGCAACCTTGATGTTATCATCGAGGAGGGTGCGGTTGTTGAGCAGATCATCAACGCACAAGACGGTGAGTTTTAATTCATAAGATATTCTAAAAGTCCCCCCCTAAACTTTTATAGATGATAAAACGAATTCTGAACATAGCCCTGCTCGCACTGCTCCTCGTGGCGTGCGAGCAGGACAATCTTATAACGCAACAGCCTCAGACTGAAGTTGAAGTAACATTCAATTTTGAGTTTGAGGATGTTGCCGTTACACGCGCCATAAGCGACGGCACAACTGCCGACGAGCTTATGTATGCGATATTTAACGCAAAAAACAACGAGCTTGTAATAAGCAAAGCCACGAAAAAGGATGCTACGGGTGCTACAACCACGGAGGGTCTTACCACGAGCATGACGCTTACTGGAGGTGTCAAATACAAGGCCGTATTCTGGTTGCAGTCGAGCCTCTCGGATGCCTACACCGTATCCGACGACATGAAGGTGACGGTGTCGTATGCAAGCGAGTGTAACGACGAGAGGCGCGATGCCTTCTATGGTGTATCAAAGGAGTTCACCATTGACGACAGCAGCGTGGGCGTGATATTGCGCCGCCCCTTTGCACAGCTAAACGCTGGTACCTACCCCTTCGACTGGGAGTATGTGGAGGAGTTTCACGGCTTCGACATCACAAAGTCGTGCGTTCGTGTGCGCAATGTAGCACACACCATCGACCTCTCTACAGGCGAGCTCTCGGACTTCGGCAGTGCATCGTTTAAGCCTGGTGCCCTACCCACTGAGAGTCTCAAGGCCGATGTGGATGAGAATGGCGTTATGGAGGATTACACCTATGTGGCGATGGCCTACCTCTTGGCCGACACCACTCCCTCGACACACAGCGCCGAGTTCTTCTTCCTCAACGACCAGAACGAGGCTGTGATGTTCGAGAACGAAAAGACAAACAGCGTAACCCTCGAGCGTAACTGCCGCACCGACTTTGTGGGTCAGGTGGTAACGCATAATGGCAAGCTCAACATTCGCGACTATGTGGATGAGCCAAACACCGATTATGGCTATGTCTACTTCAATGTCGAGGAGGATACGACTATGGAAAATACCATCTACAATATGTCGAGCCACGAGACGGGACTTCAGTTTGCAAGCGTATCGGGTCAGACAATCACCTACAACAACATGCTCTTCACGGGCGACATCTGGGTGATAGAGTTGGGCGAGTATCGTGGTGGCGCATATGTCAACTACAACAACATCCTAAACAATGTAGAGTTGCGCAACCTCTCAACATCATCGTGCATCGAGTGTCACGAGTGGTACTTCTCGCCCGCCGTTATCGCATATGGCAAAACCGTGCTCAACGACTGCGTGATGAAGGGCGCTACGACAATTCGCCAGCCCGTGACCGATAAGCATGGCGTAACTCACGAGGTTATACCCTGCGACATTGGCGTGCGCAACGAGTCGGATGCTTGGTTCTATGGCGGAGAGTACGGAACAGTCTTCGCATGGACACACGCCGTAGTGGAGCTCTACGACACGAAGATTGACACACTCTATTGCGGAACATGCGACTCTACCAAGCACTCATGGATGACAATCGGTGCAGGTACCACGATTGACAAAGTTATTTGCTGTGAGCCCCGCTGCCCATACGGCACAAAGGAGTACTCTACAACAATGACCATCAAGAGTGGCGCTACAGTGGGCTCCTTGCAGCTTGTGTCGACAGATGTAGAGTTCCTGATTATTGAGGATGGTGCAAAGGTTGGTCCTATCACCTGCGAGGGCGTTGAGTACACTTACGAGGAGCTACGCTCAGCAATGGGCCTATAATAGACTTGGATTATGAATAGAAGCAATACGCAATTTAGCACATACAACAATGCGAGGTACTACCTTGCGATTGTGATGTTAGCACTTGCGATGTTTATCCCTACCGCGGGCGCTATGGCACAGAGCCATAAGATTGATGACGATGCCCAGATGCGTGAGGAGATGCGCATACATTACCGTGTGGCAAAGACATTTCTCGATAAGTCGTACATGGGAAACGACACGACATTTCAACGCATAGTTGAATGGGCAAAGGAGCGCCAACAGGATTCGATGGTCGATGTTGTCTCTGTGGAGTTTTGTGGCGCCTGCTCCCCCGAGGGTAGTGTACCATTCAACCACTACCTCAGTAGCACACGCCTTACCCGCTTGGAGAACTATGTGCGTCAGCGCGTAGATATATCTGAAGATATAATCGTGCGCAACGACAACTACATCGCCTGGGGAGAGTTAGAGCAGATGGTCGAGGAGTCGGACATCGAGAATAAGGAGGAGATATTGGCTATCTTGCGCAGTGAGAATACCTCAACTGGCGAGCAACTCGACAGCCGCATCCATGCACTCAAGGCTATGGATAATGGCAAGACATGGCGCTTGATTTTCAATCGCTACTTTGCACATCTGCGTAATGCCTACATGGTCATCGTAACGCAGAAGAGCGAGCTGGCTAAGCAGTACGACAACCGTCTAAGAGAGATGCTCTCACCCATACCAGTCGCTATGCCCGCTCGTTGTAGCAGTGTTGCGGTGAGCCCCGCGTCACTCTTAACGCCAGCAGTAGCCGCGGCAGCCGCAAAGCAGTCGCACTACATGTATGTTAAGACCAACCTTGTGGGCTTGGCGCTGCTCAATGCAAATGTCGGCGTGGAGTTCGATTTGGGCAACTACCTATCGTTAAATCTGCCCATATCCTACTCTGCGATTAACTACTTCACGTCTACCATCAAGTTCCGTAACTTCTCCGTACAGCCCGAGTTGCGCGTATGGCCCATGAAGAACAACGATGGTCTCTTCGTAGGTGCGCATATGGGCTTTGCCTACTACAACTTTGCTTTTAATGGCGATTGGCGCTATCAGGACCACAACGGCACCTCTCCCACACTCGGTGGAGGCCTCTCGTTGGGTTATCGCCTACCCATAAGCGCGAATAAGAATTGGAAGTTGGAGTTTGCCGTTGGTGCTGGTTACTATCCGCTACACTACGATGTCTTCCACAACCTCAAGGATGTCAAGGAGGGCTTGTTGTACGAGACACGAAATGGCAACTACATCGGTTTGGACAATGTGACCATTGGCATCTCATACCGCATTCCCTACAAGAAAAACCCTAACCGCTAAAAGTGAAGTAGTATGAGAACATTACAATATATAATGATATCGGTATGCCTATTGTGTGGTCTATCTGTGTCATCGTGCGATGTTCACGAGTTTCCAGACCCTAAGCCCAAGGAGATGGAGTTTACTCTAAAACTGAACTACGACACTAACCTACCACTATATAAGGTCGTGGAGTATGAGGAGGAGACACGAAGCGCATTGGCCGAGGAGTATAATGTGCGCCATATCATCGAAGTCTTCGACGCCGAGGCTGAGGGCGCTGAGGCACGCATGGAGCTATACCACTTTGAGTATATCAATGACGACATCGCGGAGCTAAACACCGCAGTTACCCTATCAATTCTTCCTGGTAACTACAACTTTGTTGTGTGGACCGACTATGTTAAGGCTGATAATAACGCCAGCCTACACTACGACACCAACCACTTTGAGGAGATAGCTCTGCAGGGCGAGACTCACGCGGGTAGCGACGACTTCCGTGACGCCTTCCGTGGCACTGTCATCTCGGAGGTCTCTGCCGATGTTGTCGAGGCTACGGTTGAGATGGGCCGCCCCATGGCAAAGTTCAACTTCGTATCTGTGGATGTCGAGGACTTCATCGTAAAGATAGCATCGGAGGGTATCTCACCAACAGGCGTGGATGTAGATTTGAACGAGTATAAGGCCGTATTCCGCTATCAGGGATTTATGCCCTACTCATACAATATGTTCACCGACAAACCAGCAGATTCAAAGGTGGGCGTATCGTTTGAATCGTCGCTGCGCAGCCTCAACGACAGCGAGGCGGAGCTCGGCTTCGACTATGTATTTGTCAACGGTAGCGAGTCTACAATGGTTGTATCGGTTGAGATATACGACCACGAGGAGCGCCTAATATCAAGCTTTAAGCCTATTGAGGTGCCCCTTGTGCGCAGTAAGCTCACTACGATCAAGGCTCGTTTCCTCACATCGGAGGCCGAGGGAGGCGTTGCAATCGCCCCCGACTACGATGGCGAGTATAATGTACAAATAGATTAGTTCGACACAACCCGCTTATAAAGATGGCTCTCGTTAGCATGTGCTAACGAGAGCTGTTTTTTTGTCTATACTTTATATATGGCAATGTTATATAAGCGGCAGAAGATTCTCTTCCATAACATGCAACCTAATTTGTTGTCAGAAGGGGTTAGGCTTGGTCTATCGCAAAAGAAGATCCCCACGGGATAGTACATAATAGTACAGCCCGTGGGGTCTTACTTTTGGGATGGGGCGAGAATGACCCCTTATCACAACAAATTACAAGTTCATAAACAACTCATGATACTTGTTATACTTCTCCATCATGCCATCCATGTCGCGGAGACGGAAGCAGAGGTTGTTGAGGTACTCGATAGTTGCACCATCAGCGGGGTTGAGCTCGTGTGCACGCTCGAGCCATGGAATAGCCTCAGCGTAGATGTTGTTAATCTTTGCGTACTCAGCCTCGTACTGCTCGTATGAGAGGTTAGAGTTAGAGTTGAGAACCTCAACCTGAGCGTTAGCCTTCTCGATTACGAAGTAGCCAGTGTAGAAGTTAGGCTCGAAGTCTGTAGGACGAAGCTCTACGCACTTCTCGAATGACTTGATACACTCGTCGTAGTTCTTGAGAGCGTTGAA
>JAEIGA010019133.1_pt1 | contig 10442 bp, 11 predicted proteins | sample 9270691 | NCBI WGS metagenome assembly JAEIGA01 (sample SAMN17057246, study PRJNA624740) | gut metagenome | biome: biome; isolation source: fecal sample | host: Bos grunniens | place: China: Xizang | collected 2019
GAAAATGATCAACACTGCGATCACTGCGATCAGACCCATACGGTTGATGATCCACGTAATGGTTGTAAAACGTAAAAAGGATGCCAGCAAATAGAAGACAAGAATGATCACACCGCCTTTTAACAGTGTCCATGCTTTTGTATTTTGAACCCAGCATAAAATCTTGTATATAAGGAAAGAGAGAAGCAGAATCTCGATGATATTCGTAAACGTGATCATCTTCGGAACGAACGCGATCCACGAATACATGCGCGCTAAATATTCTGTCATCTCAACACCTCCATCCTAACTCTTAATGTTCCTGTTTTTTATCTGTTTTTACAGTCTTTCTTGTATAAATGCGCTGAACTTTCACATCCGGTGCAGATACTGCGATCTTCGGAACTGCTTTTACATAATAGTGGTATTCATCATCTTCATACTGCAGATACTCTGTTCTTGTATAGTCTACAGCAAATACGAAGAATTGATATACAAGTGCCAATACCACTGCAATAACCATTCCGATCACCATAGAAGCGATGCTGATCGTCAGCTCAAATTTCATGTCTCCTACAAAGATCACGATGAGCTGTGTGATCACACCCGCGATGATCGCGATCGGCCAGGCATGGTCCACCGGAAGATTCTTAATGATATACACAACCAGTACCGCTGCCGCAAATGCTGCGATCATAACCCACATCAATTCATTGGCAAATAAACTTTTCGCGATCTGGATGAAACGTGTCGCCATCTCCGACACAGAACTGCCTGCCAGTACACCTGCATTCTGTTTCAGATACATAATAATATAATACATGCAGATACCGGAGCTGACCGGAATAATGGAAACAATGCTTCCGGAAAGTCCTACAAGGATCGGTACCACATACGGAATGTTAAAGAAAAACATCATCGGTGTGAGTAAAAGTAAATAGCCATCCCCCGGACGGAATCCGTAATACAGTAAGATCACTGCCATCATAAATACTGCAATGATCAGTGCAATCTCAAGAGACACCTGCACAACATGTGCTAAAAGCAGACAGCCGGCAAAGAATGCAGTCACACCATATGGTACAATAGATGCCACCAGTCCCATGATCACAGGGATCAGCGGGTTCTTCAAACGTGCCATGAAACCCACATTGGAATTGATCAGATAGAACGCCAGATATCCAACCGCAAATTTGATCAGCGGAATAATATATAAACTATACTTTCCATAAAAGCGTCTCAATTTCTCTTTAAATACTAAAAGCTCCATCATGACTGACGTCCCTCCTCATTTCCTTTCTGCTCCGACGGCGATGTATACTTTTTCTCCAGTCTGCGCAGTTTTGCCTGATATACTTTCAGGCTCTTCGATGCCATATTGTAACGTTTCGAATACACGATCAACGTCACCAGCATATAGAAAACCAGTCCGATCAAATAGATAAGACCGATATATTTGGCAGAAGATAATAAAATAGAAATATCCATTGTATTAAAAATATCCTCAATCTGATAAAGAATCCACATTCCCACAAACATCAGACATGTAAATGTATATGTAATAAAAGAACGGATCATATGGCTTCCGATGTAATCACTCTTAAAGTATCGAGTAACCGGAAACACATCCTTATCTGCCTTTTTTTCATACATTGCAATTCCTGTCATCAGTCTGATCTTATCTTCATTCAGCATAAAAATCTCCCCAATTATCCAGTATCATTCATTCTATTATAATAAAAATACGGACACAATACAATCGTTTTAATTCAGGTTTTTCGTGAAATTTGTAAGTCTTTCCGTCATGATCCCGCCTAAAATACCAATTACCGCACCAGCAATACATCCGGCAAGCAAAAGTGTCGGAAGATACACAAACACACCCATTGTCTGTACAATGACAGACGCAAATATCATCTGGCCGATGTTATGGAAAATACCGCCCAGAATGCTGATCCCCACATGAGAAAATAAATGATATCTCTTAGCAAGTGCCATAACAAAAAGACTGAGTAAACTTCCGGACAGTCCATAGATCATACTATAGGGATTACCGAATGAAAAACCGATCAGTACAACTCGCAAAACGGTCACACAGACTGTTCCCGGTATTCCCACCAGATATAGTCCCACGATCGTTACAAGATTCGCCAGTCCAATCTTTACACCCGGAACCGGAAATGGGATCGGGATCAGAGATTCGATAAAACTCATAACCATAGCCAGTGCAATTAAGATTCCGTATAAAGCGACTCTCCTCGCTGTTTTCTTCTCTTTTCTCATTGTTTCCTTCCCTCTCCTCCCCTTCGGTTTTCTTGACTTTATATGTCGCATTTGTTAGAATGAAACGAAGCTAAGAACACGAAAGTTTGGTATATCTATGAATAAACATACATTTCACCGGTTACGATCATCTGCCTGCGCGATCCTCGGAATGGCTGTGCTCTGCCTATCCGGATGTGGAGATCAACGTCTTCCTGCAAGTACACAGGATCCTATCCAGCGCACAGATTTTCTGTTAAATACTTTTGTTGATATCAAAATATATGACTCTAAGGATACTACTATCTTAGACGATGCAATGGCCATTTGTAAAGCCTTAGAAGCCCGCTTCAGTCGAACATTGGAAGACAGCGAGATTTACCTCATGAATCACCGCAGTGACAAAGAGCAGGTTTTTGAACTTTCCGAGCAGACTGCAGAGCTTTTGTCCCTTTCATTGAACTACTGTGAACAGTCAAATGGCTCCTTTGATATTACGATCGAACCGGTCAGCTCTCTTTGGGATTTTACCTCCGGAGAATCCTTGCTTCCCGATCCTCTTTTGCTTGAAGACGCGGTCGAGAAGGTTGGTCATGAAAATCTATTATTAACCGATCAGACATTGACGTTTCTTTCCCCTGATACAACACTCGATCTTGGTGCGACCGCCAAAGGTTACATTGCCGATGAGATCAAGGAGCATCTGATCGAACGCGGTGTGAAAAGCGCGATCATCAATTTAGGCGGAAATGTTCTTTGTATCGGTTCAAAGCCGAATGGAGAACCATTTAAGATTGGATTAAAAAAACCCTTTGCCGAAGGTTCTGAGACATTTGCAATTGCAAATATTACTGATATGTCAGTTGTGACATCCGGCGTTTATGAGCGATATTTTGAATTAGATGGAAAGCATTATCATCACATACTAAATCCGGAAACAGGTTATCCGTATGAAAATGGATTGCTCTCTGTAACAATCCTTTCCAACTCTTCTGCTGACGGAGACGGCCTTTCTACCACTTGTTTCTCTCTTGGCCTGGAAGCCGGTATGGAACTGATCAATTCTCTGGACGGCGTTTACGGATGCTTTATTGATGCAGACTACAATATTTATTATTCGGACGGAATGGAGGAGTTTCTGAATGAAGCGTGAGTTATATCTTGTACTGACAATCCTCCTCGCCGTATGTGGTTTCACTTTTGCAAATCGTATGTTATTTTCGAAACCAGGCGCAAAAGTGGAAGTTTCTGTTATCACAGCGGACTCCTCTAAAACCATTTTGGAAACATTTGATCTGTCTCAAAATGTAACTTACACAATTTCTTCAGAATCTCAGGGTACGAATATCCTGAATATTCAAGGGGGAACTGCCTGGATCTCAGAAGCAGATTGTCCGAATCAGGACTGTGTGAAACAAGGAAAAATTTCCATGAACGGAGAAATGCTGGTGTGTCTGCCACATCGAGTGACCGTTTCAATCATTGAAGAATAAAAAGAGACGTTCTTCCCGCCTGGGTGGAACGTCTCTTTTACTATTATCCGCTTATGCATGAAGGCCCATAACTTCCATCTCAGCATTCAGCGCGTCCTCACAGGAACGCATCGCCAGAATGGACATCTCTAACAGTTTTGCAAGCTCCCAGCCAAGTTTATCCGCACCTTCGGAAATAATCTCTCTGGAACATCCTGCTGCAAAACGTTTGTCTTTGAATTTCTTCTTTAAGCTGGATACTTCCATATCCTGTGTGCTCTTGGACGGGCGCATCTTTGCTGCTGCCCAGATGAGACCTGTTAATTCATCTGTTGCGTACAGCACCTTCTCCATCTCATGATCCGGGCTCTGCTTTACTTCCGGACGATGGCCGAAACCATGGCTGCAAACTGCATGGATCACCTCTTCTTCTGCACCGCCTTCTGCAAGCAAACGCGGAGCTACAAGACAATGCTCCTCCGGATACTCTTCAAAATCGATATCATGAAGAATTCCAACCACTTCCCAGAAGTCCGCTTCATCACCATATCCAAGTTCAGTCGCGAACCATTTCAATACACCACCTACGGTCAGACCATGAAGTACATGAAAATCTTCTTTGTTGTGTTTTCTTAAAAGAGCAATGGCGCTCTCTCTTGTCAGTTCTGTATGCATCCTGCATTTCCTCCCCAAATAAATCCTTAATTTGCATTATAACAGAACAGAAAATGGTTTAAAAGCTTTTTTGTACAAAATTTCAAATCCCATAAACCTACTTGCTCTGTGGTCACGATTGGATAACTAGAGATCAAATCTTCGCCGACGCAATAGTCAATCTGACCGACCGACATTCCAAGCTCTACCGGAGCGTGCAAAGATCGCACAATCTTCTTTCTTATTTTTACCGGTTCATCTTTTCTCATCAAAACCCTCATCTTCATTCCTTCCGGATAACAGATTCTCAATCCGGCAGTTTTTTGCGTTCCGTTTTCTACCGATATTGGGTCTAAACGAATCTCTTCTTGCCGGATTTCATAATAATCAAATGTTTTGTTTCCATATGAAATCAACGTTCTCATATCCTTCCATTTGTACGTTTTATGCGGGGGCCATCCACATGCCAAAAGTACAGCAATAAACAGCTTTTCTCCTTTTTGAACTGCTCCGACATAACAGTATCCGGCCCCGTTGGTATAACCGGTTTTTCCGGAAATGGCTCCTTCCATTGTGGTCAACAGTGCATTATGGTTGATACAAGAAAACGTTCGAGTTCGCTCCAAGTCAGAAAACGTATGGGAAGGGGCTTTTGTGATTTCCAGGAACATTTCACTCTTTGGCGATTGTTTGATGCAGTAACGCATGATCTGTGCCAGTTCTTCTGCTGTTGTTGAATGATACGTCCCGGTTGTTTTGTCTGTTCCGTCTAATCCATTCGGTGTCACAAAATATGTATTGGAGCAGCCAATGTCACGCGCCTTCTGATTCATCATATCCGCAAACCGTTCTGCACTTCCTCCCACGTGTTCTGCGATGGCAACTGCAGAATCGTTGTGGGATTCTAACATCAGAGAATACAGTAAGTCCTCCATACGGTAGGTTTCATCCTTCCGGATATTTAGCTGCACATCCGGCATTGAGGCAGCATAATCGGACACTGTTACCATGTCATCCAGAGAAGCATTTTCGAGAGCCAGGATACAAGTCATGATCTTGGTCGTACTGGCCATTGGAAGGACTGTATCTTCCTCTTTTCCGTATAAAACTCTTCCGGTATCTCCGTCAATCAGAACAGCCGATTGGGCAAATAGCCGAGGCTCGGAAATTACAGATTTCTCTTGTTCTGTATATGCCGATGCATTCGATGTTGTATACAATATCATAAATACAGTGAGCAATATCCCACATATACATTTACTGGTTTTCATTCTCATGATCCGGACATTTTTTACAATATATGCACTCTTGCTATCTAAAATTTCCTATGGTAGAATTCTCTTTATGAAAACGACATTTACTTATACGATCACTCCGGCTGACGCCGGCAAGAAAATATCACAATTCTTATCGGAGCAAGGCTATTCCAGCCGCCTTCGATTGCATCTCCGTACCACACCGGATTGTATTTTTATTGGAGAAACTGCTGTATTCTCCAATCATATTCTGGAAGATGGCGATATCCTGAGAGTAGAATTAATTGAAAAAAAAGGTTCGGAAGCAATCGTTCCGGTTCCCATGACTCTGGACATTCTTTTCGAGGATGATCATGTCATGGTAATCAATAAACCTGCAGGAATGCCTGTTCATCCATCTCAAGGCAATTATGGAAACACACTGGCCAACGGAATCGCTGCATATATGGAAGAAAAAGGCGTTGATTTTGTCTTCCGTGCTGTCAACCGTCTGGACCGCGACACGTCAGGACTTCTGATCATAGCAAAAAACATGCTCAGTTCCTGTATTCTCTCCGATCAGGTTAAGGACCATGCGATCCATCGGGAATATGCTGCTATTGTATGTGGTAAAATCGATGAGCATGGGACCATCGACGCTCCGATCGCAAGAAAAGATGGTTCTACGATTGAACGTGTTGTTGATCCGGATCGAGGAGAATCTGCCATCACACACTATAAAACTCTGGCTTACAACGACCAGGCAGATCTGTCCTTCGTTCGACTTCTTTTAGAGACCGGAAGGACCCACCAGATCCGTGTTCATATGAAACATATCGGTCATCCACTGCCGGGTGATTTTCTTTATAATCCGGACTATCGTTACATGGAACGTCAAGCGCTTCATTCCGTGTATCTAAGGTTTACCCACCCGATCACGAATGAAACCATGGAGTTTCACGCTCCGCTGCCAAACGATATGGCAGCTTTGTTTCCGAATATCTCTTGTCAAAAAACGGAAGTATTTACCTGATAACCGGGTAAACACTTCCGTTTCGTGTTCTATGGATTCACTCGTTCTCCAACTTTTTGATATTTCGTTTTTAGCAGCCACTTCTGATCGATCACTTTTAATTCTTCTCCAAATCGAATGTGAAGTCTTACGGAACCGGTCATCTGCTCGATCTGTTCGATCGTTCCTTTTCCGAATTTTGGATGCTTGATCACTTCTCCGACCTGAAACTGTACCACGCGGTTCTTCTGATCCTGATACTCTTTTTCACGTCGATATGTATCACGGATCGGGATTGTCTTATCGTGGATCGGATTCCTCAAGACTTTTTCATAATCCGGTTTCATCAAAGCTTCTCCGGCTTTATAATATGGCGTCGGAACTGCGCCCACCAGCGAACAGCAATACTTCCATGCACTTCCGTGAATCCCCGGCTGCCACAAATATTCCTTTGGAATCTGGTAATGAGACTGCATATAGTGTGCGTACTCATGCTTATAGAGATCCTGGCGGTCTTCTTTGCTCAATGGATGTTCTACCGAGCGCCCTGCAAACAGCAATGAAAAATGAAAATGTTCCTCTTCGTCGATCCCGGCTTTTGTATAAGAACCAAGAAGATCGGTATCAAATCCAAATGTAAGCGGAACTTTGGCGCCGTTAAGATGAAACTTTCGGTCCAACTCACGATATAAGGCCTGTATCTCTGCAGTCAGGATCGGAATTTCTTTTTGTAATGCACGGATCAGATCTGTATTTTCCAGTACGTTCATATTACGGTTTTCTAAGTCCTTTCGGATAATGATTTTTCAGTACACCACGGTCAGCTTTGCCAAATCCAAGAGAGTATCCGTCACATGTTACCAATACCCATCCTTTAAGATTGCCGGCTTCCTCCGGAATAGACAGGGTCTCTCCTTTGAGATAACGATCTGCCTGCTCTCCGGAACCGATTTCCAGAGACTTTTTCACTGCATCCTCTTTCAAGAAAAGAGCCAGAGCATGAGACGGCTCCAAACGTCCTTTTTTCAGTGTTCCGACGTGAAGACCAGGACGCAGAACCTTTAATCCGGCCATATCAGGCATTTCTGCCGGGATCAAATATAAATTTTCTCCGAATGTCAGAACACGTCTTCCATTCTGAAGGATCCCTCTGTCAAGGATCATTTCATCACAAAAGCTGTCGAAATCACTCAGGTCTGTTCCTTTGTTCTTTCCGGCATTTTTTCCACTTTTCTTTGTGGTTTTTACATGGTTTTCCGCAATGGTTTCCACAGACTCCCCAGCGCTGTCCCTCATAGAACGCTGTCCTTTTACGAGAAGGGCTAAAAAATGACCTTCCCCATCTACTTTATGTGGCCAAATACGGACTGTGTCTTGAATCTTCGCCTCTAGAGCTGCTGCACGATCTTTGCACCACTCCGGATGTCCCTCTGCGAAATGTTCTGCACAAATTGGACGTTCTACATGGAATTCCGGATGACGTTCTAAAAATCGTTCCACTGCCTGTTCATTTTCTTCAGGTGAAAATGTGCATGTGGAGTATGCGATCCTTCCGCCGTCACGCAGCATCTTCGCCGCACAGTCCAGGATCCCGTCCTGACGGTTAGCACAAAGCGTCACATGATCCGGACTCCATTCATTACGGGCATTTTCATCTTTTCGGAACATACCTTCTCCGGAACACGGTGCATCAACTACAATTCCGTCAAAAAATTCTGTGAATGTATTTACAAGCCCTGCCGGCTCCATATTGGTCACAACTGCATTGGCAATTCCCATTCGTTCCACGTTTTGAGCAAGAATCTTTGCACGGGCCGGATGGATCTCGTTGCACACCAAAAGTCCCTTCTGCTCCATCTTACCTGCCAGATGGGTGCTCTTTCCGCCCGGAGCTGCGCAGAGATCTAAGATCCGCTCGCCAGGCTTCGGCTCCAAAGCCTCCGCAACAGACATGGCACTTGGCTCCTGAATATAATAGACACCCGCCTCATGGTACGGATGTTTGCCCGGACGCATCGTTTCATCATAATAAAATCCCTCTTTTGCCCACGGGATCTTCTTCCATCCACGTACATATTCCGGGATCACATCTTTGCATTTCAACGGATTGATACGCAGTCCAAAACTGCGCACATGGTCATAGCTATCAAAAAATGTTTCCGCTTCCTCTACCAGCAGCTTCTGCATCTTTTCAACAAAAGCGGCGGGAAGTCCTGTTCCTGTCATCTTCTCCATGTTCAATTACCTGTTATTTTCAGTATCACATTTTTGTCCTCGTATATGCTAACAATAGGAGGTGCAAAATGGACATGTTACTTTCTTACGTTATTATCCCCGGACTGACATTTTTGCTGCCCGGTCAAACAAACTGGTTTACATCCAACTTTTCCGTTGCTGGAGCATATTTCCCCCAAAGCATTCTGTTGGTAATCTGGGCCATTGTCATTGCCCGATTTTACCATACTTTCCTAAAACGCACAATCGGTCAGACCAAGTCTTTTCTGAAAACAGATAAAGAACTGATCCTGACCGATGTGTCTGCTTATTTACTCGTAGGTTCTGTATTCCTGCCTTACCGCCCGCAAACCTACCCTTTTATTTCTTATCTTCATCTCATCATGGCATTTACAGCAACTGTTGTTTTTTATTTATCGGTTACCATGATGGCCGGAAGACTTTATCTTCTGGCACCGGATCTGTTTTCCTGTCCCATTGCATTTCTGGTGTTAGCGATTGCCTGCACCTTTATTTTGCTCATACTCTGTGACTTTATCATCTCCAGTGCATTGGAAATCTTTCTTACTATATTTTCCTGTGCATGGCTGCAGCTATTTGACCGCAGGATCCGTATCTTAGCCAGACGTAAGCATCTGCAAAGACGACTGCAGCATCTTTAGAATCTAAATAAAGTATCCAGAAGTCCGCGTCCTAAAGCAGCACCAAGATTTCCGCCCAGTTTCTTACCGAATTTACCACCCACGGAGCTTCCGATGGTATTGCCAATCTCACGACCGATGGTTCCCGTCGCAGTCTTCGCCACACTCTTTACTGCAGTTTTTGTCTTTTTCGCCTTGCGCTCTGCTTCTCTTTCTGCTGCAGCTCTCTGACGTTCCACCTCTTTCTCTTCCAGTTTTCTCTGTTTCTCCTCTGCCTTCGCCTGAAGTGCATCTTCTTTGGCCTGCTGCTCTGCAGCATCTTCCGCTGCGATACGTTTTGTAAGCAGTTCATACGCAGAATCTCGATCTTCTACCGCTTCATATTTGATATAAAGATTGTTCTGCTGGATCTGACGGGTTCTTGTCATCTCATCGATCGGTCCCATCTGGCTCTTCGGTGGTAAGATCTTTGCACGCTCAACCATAGACGGACGACCCTCACGGTCTAAGAAGGAAACCAGTGCTTCACCGATACCGAGACCGGAGATCGCCTCCATGGTATCAAACTCCGGATTTTCACGGAAGGACTCTGCTGCCGCTTTTACTTTTTTCTTCTCCGCCGGTGTGTACGCATGAAGTGCATGCTGAACTTTATTTCCCAACTGAGCAAGGACATCATTCGGGATATCAGACGGATTCTGTGTGATAAAATAAATACCTACGCCCTTGGAACGGATCAGTTTCACAACCTGCTCAATTTTCTGTAACAGGGCTTTCGGGGCGTCTTCAAACAATAAATGAGCCTCGTCAAAGAAGAATACCATCCTCGGCTTCTCTGCATCTCCTGCCTCCGGAAGTGTCTCGAACAACTCAGACATCATCCAAAGCATAAACGTGGAATACATAGTCGGATTGTTGATCAGGCTCTGACAATCCAAAATGTTGATCATAC
>JAEIGA010019134.1_pt1 | contig 10442 bp, 6 predicted proteins | sample 9270691 | NCBI WGS metagenome assembly JAEIGA01 (sample SAMN17057246, study PRJNA624740) | gut metagenome | biome: biome; isolation source: fecal sample | host: Bos grunniens | place: China: Xizang | collected 2019
CTCAAGATCTTCGAGTTCACTGGAAAGATCCTCGGCCGCTCTTTCGCAGACTTCATCGCATTCAGCGCACCTGAGGCAATCGTTCTCTTCGGAGGTCTTGCTCGCGCTAAGGAGTTCCTTACAGAGCCAATCCTTGAGGCAATGAATTCTCATGTACTTCCTATGTGGAGAGGAAAAGTGGAACTTGTTTATTCACAGCTCAAGGAGTCTGATGCTGCCATCCTCGGCGCTTCCGCTCTTGCTTGGGAGTTGTAATAACTATCCATATAAAATGAATCAACCTTATCCGAGTCAGTCTCGTGATGAGGTTGATTTTTTATATATCATCCATTGTGCCGTGTAGTATGGAATCATTATGAGTAACTGGCTTTGTGGAATCTGCCCCACGAAAAGTGACCAGGCAAGTATGAAGTCAGACAAGACGAAAAGCATTGCTCCGATCCTATAGAGAAGACTTTTTTGAAGCAGAGCCAGAACAAGCATCGCGCATATCATTACTGCATATATCGCCGTTCCGGTTCGAAGCAATCCCGCAGGAGCATGAGGTACGATCATCGTGTAAGCTGCAGCAAGGAGAACCACTGCACAGAATAGGACTTCTGCTACATATTCCTTCTTCAAATCTTCCGTTTTACGCCCTTTTTTGAGACTTTGTGCGAAATATATGATAAACCATATATGTGACACCGCAAAACACCCCATTTGGGCCATTAAATTGCCAGCAGAGCCAAAGTAATCTCCTGCTGCAGAGAATGCCAGTGCAAGAGTTATCTGCCATGGGCATAACCATAGTCCGGCAAGGCACAGAATGGCTACTGGAACAGCTATCTTGTGCTGTAATTCAAGTGGGGTGAAATATAGTGCAGCACTGCATAGAAAAAGACCCGTCGCCGCTATGGAGACGGGTCTTCTCAAATTATCTGTAAGTCTCAGCAGACTCATCATTATCTTCTTGTGCGCTTTGCAGGCTTGTTCTTCTTGTCTGCTTTTGGAGAAACCGGACGAGAAGACTTCATCTTCTTGATGACCTCCTGCTTAGCTGTGAAGCCGCTCTGTGCCTTGTGACCCTTGTCACTCTTTGCGATTGTGATAGGGAACTGCATAGGCATGTTTGGAATGGCAACAGGCTGGTATGTAGCATACTCGTAGTAGATGTATCCCATCATAGAATATGTTGCGAGTTTCTGGCCATTGAAGATAAGGTCAAGACCTTTGAGCTCTGTTGAAGTCGCTCCGCTGGCAATTGGCAGAGCCTCAGCCATTGCAGAACCGTCCAACATTACAGGGCTCATATTCTTACCGTCTTCGGCATATCCGCACATTCCGAATACATAAGTACCGTCGTTAAGCAGGCTGCTTTCACGAACCTCAAGCTTACCGTTGTTATAGTATCCGATGAATCCGAGGTAGTCTCCTGCTGCCTTGTCGAGTTCGAAGAACTCTGTCTCAACGTCTGTGATCAGCTCGCCTTCTCCGCACTCCCATCCCTTGATGAGGTACATGAAGTTGTTGTCTAGCTGCTCTACAGTCACATTGTAAGTGATGTCCTTCTCATCGCCGTACTTCATGTTTACTTCTGCGTTGTCCTCGAAGATCCAGAAGCCCTTGCCTGAGAATGTGTAGTTGCCGATCCATGCCTCATATTCAGGTGTGCTTGCCTCCTCCTCGACTACTACGACGTCGCTCACTGAGTATGTCTGAGTGTGTGACGCATCGTGGTTGAATCCGAATGCAAGGAAATAGTACTCTCCTGAGCTGATACGAGGCATCATATATACGTTGTTCTGAGGATTAGCTGCATCGTATACATATGTGTAATCTGTAATCGGATCACCTGCATATGCTACATAGTACTGGATAGTTGCAATCTGCTGGATGATGTACATCTGGAATGCATCCACAGTTGCAAGCACAGGACCGTCCTCTTCCTCCTGGATATCGAAGCCGTTAGGGTATGCCTCGTTGAAGCTGTCAACCCACTCTTTGCTTACGTAATCCCATACGAAGAGTGGAGACTCGTTCTTTGACTCAATGCTGATCACCTCCATGTTGTCCTCTCTGTTTGGAAGGCGAGTGATCTGCCACTCGTCTGTCTGTGTGAGAACATATGGATTCACGTTAGTTGTGAATGTAACCGACTTAGACTCTACATTATTATAGAGCTTTACATCTTCTGTGATGGCAAAGACGATATATTTATACTTTGTACCAGCCTCGAGACCATCAACAGTGATTGTACGGTTCTTTACAGACTTGAGGCCCTTAACAGTTCCTGCAGCGAGGAATTCTGTATATTTCTCCATGATGAGATCGTTGGTGCTCTTTGTGTCTTCTGCAACAAAGCCATACCAGGTCACTTCATCCGGACCGTCATGCTTGACATTGATCTTAGCATAGTCAACTCCGACCTCAGACACTCTCAGAGAGAATGCGAAGCTGGAATTTGTGATATCGTCACCCTGAGGTGCCTTCTCACATGAAACAGACAGCGCTGCTACGATAATGCTAGCAAGGAAAAGGAGTTTTTTCATCTTATATTTAAATTTATGTGTTTATTAGAGAATAGGAGTCTGCGACTCGGCTGACTTGGTGTCAGGGTTGACCTTCATGTCTGTTGGAAGGCTCTCCTTGACGTATACCTGCTCCTCCATGTTATCTGAGCTTGTAAGTGTGAGAGAGCTTCCTGTAGCCTTGTATTTATATGAGCTTCCCCATGGAGTGCCGTTGCTGTATGTTCCTGTCAGGACACCGGACTCTGCCTCGCAGTTACCAGTGTACAAGTCATATCTCTTATCCTGGCTACCTGTTTTCTGGTAGAGAGCAAATGTCTTGTCCGAGTTGAGTACAAGATACACATCAACATCAGCGTTGAGCTCTGTTCCGTCCACTGTAGTGACATCAAGATGCCATGTGCCCACAAGAGCACGATCCAAAGAGGCCTCATCTTTCTGGCATGAAACAGCCATGCATACGGCTGCAGCCAGAGTCAAAATTATATTTGCAATTCTTTTCATATTCATTGATTTAGAGCCAACCGCCGTTATCGCTTGATACTCCTCTTGAGAGGATAGAGATTGTCTTTGTTATATACATACCTCCAACGATTCCATCATCCTTTGGCAATGTCACGATGTCACCGTTGCCTGTCCAGTCACCACTCTGTGTGCCTGCAACCTTATCACCACCTGCGATAGCCTTGATTGTGATCTTAGCAGAACCGATCTTGCTTGGCTCGATGACGAGCTTTCCGTTCTCGATCTTTGGCTTGGATGTAATGCCGAGAGCCTTCATGTCAGCGCTGCTCATCTCTACAGATGCATAGTTCATTCTATCTGCTGCGCCTCCGAAGAAGTTCTTGAGTGAGTAGCGTCCTTCCTCGCCGACCTTCACCATAAGGCTAGGAGTTCCCTCGATGTTCATCATGAACTTCCATGCATCGATAGAACCTGTACCCATCTGGTGCTGATATGTGCTGTATGGTCTCATTGGCAACTCTGCTCCTGTCGATGCGTCATATCCAAGGAACTTGTAGCCTGCAGAAAGTCTGCTGTCAAGGTCGTTTACTGACGAAAGAAGCATAGCTGTGAACTCATCTCTAGTGAATGTCTTTCCAAGCTTCTTTGCATATGAAAGACCAAGAGCAGCCACACCGCTGACATGAGGACATGCCATTGATGTTCCGTCCATATATGCATAGTCACCGTAGTCTGTTCTAACCTCGCTGATGAATGTAGAGAGGATGCGGCTTCTGCTTGTCTCAGGGTTGAGGTAGTAGTCTCCACCAGGAGCAGCGATGTTACATCCAGGACCATAGTTTGTATATGATGCTGGGAGACCGTCTGGACCAAGACCAGTAACGCAGATGCAGTCCATGAGCGCACCTGGGTAGCTTGCTGAGCCGTAGCTGTCGTTACCTGCTGCGAAGATCACGAGTGGTCCGTCGATGATCTTTGTTCTGTTCTTGTCAACCTGTGCGAATCTCTCTGTATCGAGGAAGTAACGGATCGCGAAGTACTCGATGCTGTAGTTCTGATAGTACTCGTAGTCAGAGCCGTATGTTCCGTTCTGATATCCGAATGAACACTGTGCGATGTGTGCTCCGTTATCTGCAGCATATACGAAAGCGATAGCTGCTGCTGATGTGTTGCTGGATGCTCCGCCTGTGAAGATCTGGCAGCTCATAAGTCTTACACCGTCACCATTGCCTGTACCACCTGCAACACCGCAGACTCCGACACCGTTGTTGTTTACTGCTCCTACGATTCCGGCAACGTGAGTTCCGTGGCCAGTCTCATTTGCTGCCTTCCAGAAGATGTTGCTGTTGTTCTGGTCGCAGTTCCATCCGTAAACGTCATCAATATAACCATTCTTGTCATCGTCCACGCCAGGTGCTCCGTTCTTCTCTGCAGCATTTACCCACATGTTGTCCTTGAGGTCTTCGTGAGTATACTTTACAGGACCGTCCACGATAGCTACGACGATTTCGTTGTCACCGGCAGTGAGTTCTCTCCATACATCAGATACTCCGATATCCTCTCCAGCTACAGCTGCAGTTGATATAATCTTGCTACCTGTGTTGCGATAGTGCCACTGATCGTCAAGTCTAGGGTCGTTGAATACGTTGTCATTGACTTCTGCCTGAGCATCTGCAGGAGCTGCGCTTCTTGTGTCTGAACCGTAAGTGATGAGCTTGTTGTACTGTACTCTTGACACCTCGCCGAATTCAGCAAGCTTAGCTGCTGCGCGGTCAAGTCCCATGCCGTCGAACTCCATGATGAACCATCTGTCGAGCTGATGCTTGCGCATGTACTTCTCGTTCTGCTCTGTCATTGTGAAGACAGGCTTGAAGCTCTTCACGTCCATTCCTTCAGGAGCCTGAGCTGAGATTGCCATACCGCTATGGATGTTTGCGGCTGCCTCCTTGCTGAGGTAGAGAAGAAGCGAACCTTCCTCAGATCCAGCAGGAGTGTTGATTATTTTGGTCATCACAGAACCCTCAGGTGCATTTCCTTTTTCAGGAGCGTTCTCTATCACTTCATTCACGCATGATGTAGCGAAGAGTGCAGCTGAAAGAATCAGTGACTGTCCTATTTTTGAAATGTATGACATATTATTGATCTTTATCTTGTTATCGTTTCTGATGCTTACTCTGCCTTGGTTGCGTATACATGCACGATGTCGTGCTCGATGTCAACCTTCTTAAGGTTCTTTGTGATGCTGTTGATCTCCGGCATTCTTACGCAGTTTGCTGCGTTTACAGAACTCAATGTCTGGCCTATGACAGCCTTCTTAGAAGTGCTCTTCTTAAGACCGTCCAAGAGCGGTGAACCCTTTCTGACAAGAAGAAGGTCTCCGTGAGTGTCTCCGATCACATCAGCAAGATATTCCTGGTTGCCATACTTCTGGTATCCTCCAAGAATAAGTGCCCAGAAGATGTTTTCAGTCTTGTTGTCCATGACAGCGATGATGTCCTCATGAACGAAACCTGCAACGAGCATATCTGTTCTTTCCTTGTTGTCAGCATCCTCATATACGTCATATACATAACCGTTCTGGCTCAATGATGCAACCTTAGGAGTGTATGTATACTCATATCTCATTGTAGGGATGATGTTGGTAGAATCCTTGATTGTCACCTTGTCAAGCTTGTTCTCAGTAGTGTACATGAGACCGTCCTTGTAGTCAAATGTGATTGACGGATTCTCCTTGAGTGATGGGAAGAGGCCAGAAGCCTTCATCTTGCCGTCCTCAAGAGTGAACTTCACGCTGCTTGCTCTGTCATTTCCTCTGATGGTTCTGCCAGTAGCGTATGTGTCAAAGATATCTACAGAAACTGGGATCCACTCGCTTGAAGTGATAGCATCAGCTGATGGCTGCTGTGCGAGGAGGTCCTCATAGTAGTATGCCTTCTTCATCATATCAGGTGTTCCCTCAGTAGAGAACTCGTGAGTGATGAAGCCGCTGCGGTATGCATTTCCGGCATAGATCACGAATGTATAGCTTGTACCTGCAAGGAGGGTGTTGCCCACTACTCCGGAAATCTCGCTTGTGTTGAGTCTCTTGAGAGTTGCACTGTCAACTGAACCATACATCATGAGCTCCTTCTTGATCTGCTCCTCGTATGTCTTGTAGTATGAAGTAGGGTAGTAGTTGATCATCGCATGTGTGATCTCCTTACCTCTGATCCAGTACTGGAATGAGTTCTCTGCAGAGTAGTTCTCGAGCGGGTTCTCAGAAGCGTATCTGTCAGACACGATCACACCGAAGTCGATGTCGATCTCCTTAGTGTCGCCAGGCTTAACGTATCCGAACTCGATAGAAGAGTACTCCTTGTAGTTGCCTGCCTTATCGAATGCACAAGCGATAAGAGTATAGATGCTTGTCTTAGCCTTGTCAGCTGCAGGTCTGATGTTGTAGACGTCAGCTGAAGCCTTGCCTGTAGCTCTGGTGAACTCGAGTGCTGAGCTGGAAGTCTGAACCTCCTTCACCTTTCCATCTATCTCGATTTCGCTGATGCTACCTTCGAAGAGAGCGTATTTTACTTTTGCAACGTCCTTTGCAAGATCGAATGTCACTGGGACCTCACCGTTAGCATTTGTCTCCTCGCTCTGAAGGCTGATGCCATAGTCAGCAGCCTCGTAGCCAGGAAGAACGAAACGGAACTTTCCAGATGAGTTTGTGAAGTAGTAGTAGCCGCCCATTCCAAGAAGAATACCGTTCTTAGGGAATGTCACGATACCGTCCTTAAGTGTACCGTAGAGGAGGTTGCTTGCGCTGCCGAATACTTCAGTAACGTCAGAAGCGATCATGAGGTCGCCCATTGACGGATCGCTGAATCCGGTCTTCTGTGCAGGGAACCAAACCTTGTTAGGGTCAGTCGCGTTGAGATAGATATCTGCCTTCTCGTCGATATAAGAGCTGTATGATGCTACAAGTGCAGGGTCGTTTCCGGCATCATCTCCCTCAACAAGTCTTGTGAAATACTCTGCTGAGTATACATTGTTGAGACGATAGAAGCCCTTCTGGTCCTTACGCTCGTAAACGTCTACCTCAGTCTCAAGGTAACGGCCTTCCCATGCAAACATATCTGAGAAGACAGCATCTCTCCAAATACCTTTGCCACTGACCTTCTCCCACTCGAACATCTGTACTGAGAAGCTGATCGAGCTTGCGTTGTTTGCAACCGATGAAACATATTTAGGATCATCGATGTACAATGTACAATGGTATGTATTTCCTTCCTTGATGCCAGGGAAGTTTACCTCGATAGTAGTCTCGTACTGACCTTCCTCGAAGTAAAGTTCGCCGAACTCGAATACATCATCTGCAGAAGTTGGAACTTCTCTGTAAGATGTATCTGAAATCGCCTCCTTCTCAAGATAGTATGTTTCGTACTTATATGTTATATCTTCCTCTTTTTCGGCATTGCTTCTTCTGACAATGAACTCAAGCGAAGTCTTGTCTATTCCCTTTTCGAGAGTGTGAGTCTTTGCATTTGCCTGCTCCTCAAGGAAGTATACCCCCATACAGTCTTCTGGATTCTGAGCAACCTGCTCTATTTCCTTTGCACATGAAGCGAAGGAAAGAACGGCTGCCGCAGCCAGGATGTATCTGATGTTAATTGCTTTCATTATTTATATGGTATATTTTATCCTCTGATTATTCCCAAAGTGTGAGTTTCTCTGTAGGGTCCGGATTGTTCTTCTCCGGATGCTGGATACCCTTGTTTGACTGGTATTCGCCTCGAGTGACTACGATGTTCCACTGAGGTGAACGTCCTTCGCTGTTGTATCTTGCGATAGAAGGGATGTTAGTGCCCTCATATCCTCTTGTGATACCCTGGTCAAGACGCTTGTAGTCGTAGATGAGGATACCCTCTCCCCAGAACTCGATTCTCTTCTGGAGCATCATCTCCTTGATGAATGCCTCCTTGCTGAGAGTCTTGAGGTAGCAGTCATAGCTTGTATATCTGTAAGACTGCATGAAGTCGTTGAGGAGGTTCTGTGCAGATGCAAGGCCCTCTGTTGCAAGCTTAGCCTCCATCTCGATGAAGTACATCTCCTCAATACGCATCAGACAGCAGTCTGCACAGTTTCCTACAGTGTAGTCCATAACGTTTCCATCAGCTGGACGGAACTTGATGCTCTGGTAGCCTACTGCAGGATAGTTGTACATAGAACCGTACATGAAGCCATACTGCTCTTCTGCAGAACCTGCAAGCTGATAGTTGTAGTACTCCATCTTGTCTGGGTCGATCCATGAGTGCTTTCTGAAGTCATCATCGCTGATCTGAGAGTAGAGTGCCTGGTTTACACCGAGCTGAGTCCACACTGCATATCCGTAGATCGCCTCGCAAGATCTGTGAGCTACGCTGGCTACGAGGTTTGAAAGGTTCTCTGCTGATACTGTGAGTCCCCAGATCCATGAGTTGTTTGAGCTACCGTCGTTGAATCCGTTTCTTGGATCCTCCCACTGTGACTGAGTAAGAGGAGAGTGCATACCGCGGTTGATCGCCATGCGGGCATATTTTGCAGCCTCCGCGTAAGCTCTCTCGCTTGTCATGTCATAAACGGCAGGGTCTGGAACCTGATTAGGATACTCTGCGTAAGTAGCACCTAATTCAAGGTACGCGCGTGCGTAGAGACCGTAAACGGCTGTAAGACCTGGAGTTGTATATGACTCAACAGCGTTTGCGAGGTACTCCTCAGCCTTTGCCAAGTCAGAGAAGATGAACTTGTACATCTCTTCTCTTGTTGCTCTTGGATTGAACTTCGCATCCTCTTCTGTTGTCTTCTCTGTTACAATCGGAACGGTAAGACCCATCATCTCTGAAGTGATGGTAGTATATTTATTTGTCTTAGGCTCGTACAGACGTGCAAGGTCAATGTAGAACATTGCTCTGTAAGCATATGCCTGTCCGAGAACCTTGATCGCGTCCTCACTGGTGTTCTCGTCAACTTCTCCGATGATAGAGATGATCTCATTGGCGAGCTTGATCCACTTGTAGTACAGATCCCAGAAGTATGCACACCAGATATAATCCGATCCCTGAGATGAGTTCTGCATCCATGAACCGAACCAGTAGTAGTTCATTTCGCCGAGAACAGCAAGGTCCTCAAGCATTGATTCTGTTGCCAACTGAATTGCTGCCATACCATAGTCGCAGTGGATACCGTATGATGAATAATATCCGCTTGCGCCTGAGTTCATCATGGCTGCAGGAATACCGCTCAACATGTATGTGAGCGCCTGCTCTGATCCCTCGAGCTGGTCCTTTGTTACTGTACTTCCCTTAGGGAAGGTCTCTTTTACGCAGGATACAGGCAAGAGTGCTACAAACAGTATCGCTATTGTCTTGATAAGTGTGTTTTTCATTTTCTCTGCGTTTCAAATTAGAAAGTTAAGTTAATACCTCCTGAGATTGTCCTTACAGGAGAGTTTACAGCGCTGTTTGTTGTTCCGCTGAAACTGAAACGCGGATCAAATCCCTGTCTCTTTGACCAGTAGACGATGTTGTCGCATGCGACATATAGTCTGAGTCTGCTGATGTGCATCCTCTGTGTCATTCTTTCAGGGAAAGTGTATCCGACCTGTGCATTCTGGAAGTTCAGGTAGCTTGCGTCAGTGAGGAATCGGTCTGACGATGATGCTGTATACTGGTCCTGGTACTGGAAACGAGGAATGTCTGAGTCCTTGTTGTCGTGTGACCACGCCTTGAATACGTCCTTATGGAAGTTTGTACCAGGGTTTGACGATACTGGAGATCCCATGAATCCTGAGTATCCCGAGTCGTAAGAAAGACCTCCTACTGAGTATGTGAATGAGGCCGAAACGTCAAATCCACGATATTCGAATGAAGTACCGAATCCACCGTAGAAGTCCGGTGTAGGCGCTCCGCAGAGGTACTGTGTCGCGTCAGTATATTCCGAAGTCGTAGTCTGACCGATGACGTTGCCGTCCTTGTCTGTCACATCCATGTACCAGAGGGATTTACCTGTCTCCTTGTCAACGCCTGCGTATTTCTGCATGTAGAATGTGTTGAGAGGAAGACCCTCGCCGACAAAGCGTGTTCCGCTGGCGTAACCCTCATATCCTTCGACAGTCTTGGTCTTCTTGTCTGAAGGGAGCATGGTGATCTTGTTGGTATAGTGGGTGAGGTTGAGATATACATCCCATCTGAGGTCTCTTGTCCTCATGATGCCTATGTTGGCAGAGAGCTCGACTCCGGAGTTTCTCATGTCTCCGATGTTGTCGTAGTATCCGCTGTAACCAAGTGAGGTAGGAGTGGTGAAGAAGAAAAGCATGTCGGAAGTCTTCCTGTAGAAGTACTCTACTGTTCCGGTAACTTTTCCTCTGAGAACCTCGAAGTCGATACCTGCGTTGAAGTTGGTGTTTGTCTCCCAGGTGATGTTCTCGTTACCCTTTACGCCGAAGCTGATCGC
>JAEIGA010019135.1_pt1 | contig 10442 bp, 6 predicted proteins | sample 9270691 | NCBI WGS metagenome assembly JAEIGA01 (sample SAMN17057246, study PRJNA624740) | gut metagenome | biome: biome; isolation source: fecal sample | host: Bos grunniens | place: China: Xizang | collected 2019
ATACATAATCATCCGCAACCTGTTGTGTGGCACTCGCTGCAGAGAAAGAGTCGATCACATTTGCAATTTTCACGCTGGAGTACCCAAGCCTTTTTGCTACGATTGCAATCGTATCCGTGTTTCGTTTCCCTTTCAAAAGAGGGAACGAATCAATTTCTTCCGCCAACCATGTAGGCACAGGGATGCTTGTGAAGTAATGCCCTTCCGCATCAACAACAAGCTGGTTATTCTCCGTTGCAAAAAGGCGCTTAACATTGTCGCCGTATGTCTTAGCTACACTTTCGTCGGATGTCATATAGATGCCGCTGTTCCCGTGCTTGAAACTGTTGAATTTCTCGTTGGGAGTCCCGTGATAGCCTTCAACTGTATATCCAGCCTTCTTCGCCGCCTCATCCACCATCTTCTGTGCGGTCTCCATGTCGCCACGGTTGACGGCGTCGAGATATTCTGTGTCCTTCATGCTGTACTTGACAGAATTATCCTGCTGTGCTACACTTTCTGCAGAGGCAGTTTGCGCCCCATTGAAACCACCGGTTTTCCGGAGGTTTTCGGGCGGAGCTGCCTTTTTGTTTTTATCCTCGTTGAGTTGGAGGCTATAGACATATTCCCCGCCTCGTTTCTTCCTAACGTTCGCCAACAGATCAAACACCTTGTTGTCGATCTGCACCTTCTTAACGAAGTAATCCCAGTAACCGACGCCCTGATGAGCCGTGGTATTCTTCCCCTTCTCCGGCTTGCTCCCATTATAGGTAGCATTCTCCACGAGATCGAAAATGTCTCCAGAGGCTCCTGCGTTAATCTTCGCATCACGACCTGCATCGTCCGAGCGGTTGTCACCATAGATGTTCTTGCGAACATCTACAGGGCTGAACTTTGCGTAATACGCATGACCGTTTCGGGTAAACTTCGCTGTTCTGCCGCTGTACTCCTGAGTCATCAAGTCCATGAACAGACTCTTCCGATCAGCCCAGCTCAGAGTTTTCACTTCCTCGTTAGTCTCGTACACCTCGACACCATCTGCGGTATAACCCTTCAGGCTGTACTTCACACCGTCCTCCGGGTCGGTGTTTTTCTTTTCCAGCGCCTTTTCCACTTTGTCCACGATCTCCGGCACGCTCTTCTCGCGTCTGGCCTCAAGGATGGCGTCCTCTTCCAGACCTTCCTCGATCAGCTCTGCCATAGATCCGAATGCGTCGCCCTTCTTGGGCAGCGTCATGGTGACAGAGCCCTGCGGGGCAGCCACACCGTTGTCGTAGGTGGAGAAGTCCTCCAGCACCTTGTAGTAGTTCTCATGGCCGGCGAAGTCGTCGAACTTGGGAATGTAGTCGTTCTCCTCGCACCACGCCAGATACTCATTGGCTGCAGTCTTGGCGTCGCCGGTGCGCAGCAGGGCCTCGTTGAAGTTGAAGTCCTTGCCGGTGATCTTGGTACCGTCGGCCTTGCGAGTGTTCTGAACCTTGGTGTAGTCCGTGTACTTGTCGATGTTGTTCATCACGGCCACGATGTGATTCAGGCTGCTCTTGTGATACGGGATGATCATGCGGATATTCTCGTCATCCAGCATCTTCATGATGTGCTCATAGCTGACGCCCACCGCAATGGTGCCGCAGTGCTGGGAGTAGCCGGGGGTGTTCTGGATCTGGATCGCCAGCTCGTAGCCGGTCTTGCCGCTGCCCTTCACCTTTACGTCAGATCCGAAGGACTGCCCGTCGAACCAGAAGTAGTCGCCGTTCTTATCCAGACCAACAGCCACGCCGTCAGGAGCCACAGCGGGAACCAGAGACATGTTCATCTTGATGCCGGTCATACCGAACTGCTTGACGAAGATTGCCTCCTTGGTGTATGCGTGGGCCGGCAGCTTCTTGGCTGCCAGATCAGCCACCATCTGCATGTAGTCGAACACCAGCCGGGGGATGTAATCGCTGAAGGACTGGATGCGAACACCGCCCACAGCATAGGCTCTGCCGGGGGTGAAGTTGTTCTTCTGCAGGATCTCGCCCAGATACTGCACGTCGGAGAACGCCGCCTTGGGGCCGCCTGCGCCCTTGCTGGAGTTGTACAGTTTCAGCACCGCGGGATTCTTCACCTTCACCGCGCCGAATCCGTCCGTGTTCATGAAGTCGCTTCTGGACATCAACTTGCGATCCTTGGGAGTGTTCAGCAGGTGCTTGGCAATCTTGTGGGCCACGGTCTGCTTGCCGTTCTCCCGCATGATCTGCTTCAGCTTTTCGATACCGGGCTGCAGCTGCGCGTTGGAGAGGGTGTGCAGACCCGTTCCGCTGTCCTTGTACACACCGCTACCGACGAAGTCGAAGTGATGTGCCTTTGCGCTTGTGTCCTCGGGGAGGAGCTGACGCACAATGTCGTTGTACTGGGTAACGAAGGTGTCTGCCACCTTTGCCTGCCGATAGCGCTTGGAGTCCACGAAGCACAGCGCACAGGCGGTCTCAAAGCCGCTCTCGCGGATGATGTCATTCACCTTGGCGATATCCGCCTCTTCCAGACTGAGGTTGTCCATGATGCCGCGGTCGATCATTTCCTTGAACACGGCGTCCAGCGTTCTGCGCTTCTTGCACACGAGGCTGAAGTCCAGATTCATGGCATACTCGCCGTTGGCCTTGACCACAGAGAACACAGGCTTGCCCTTGTTGTCTCTGACCACCTCCGCATTGCTCCACGCACCGAAGGGGGCGTACTTGTCCTTGTACTTCTGGAGCAGATCATAGTGCTCGTCCAGCTGCTTCACAATGTCGGAAGCATCTTCCCGGGAAAGCTGTCCCTTGGAGACGCGGAGTTCCAGCCACCGCTTCAGCTCTGCTCTGCCGAAAGCCTCATAGGTCTTCAGGCTGAACTGTGCGCTGCCGTTCTCGTCCATCATGGCAACGGGATTGCCCACAGAGGTCTCAAGTACGGTCGTGCCGTCAGCGTCGGTGATGGCAGTGATGCGACCGTCCTTGCTTCGGGAGATCTGCTCCGCCTGCTCCACTTTGCCAGCAGCCGCTACGAAAGCATCCTTCCACAGCTGCTCGGCCCGCTCCAGCTGCTCCACAGTTGCGCCGAACTCGTTCTGAGTGGCCTTGTCCATCTTCTTCCGGTCACCCTTGAACGCGCGTTTAATTTTCTCGATGAACTCGCGCACCACGTCGAAGAACTTCTGTCCCATCGTCCGGGCTTTCTCGTCCTTCTTGGCATTTCTCACGAAGTCGCTCAGAACCTTGTCGTCGGTCAGCAAACGCTCTGCAAACCGCGCCGCGATCTCGTCCATAGACTCTTCGGTGGTCAGGTCTACCCGTCCGCCGCTGCGGTCATAGTAGCTCTGCTGCTGCCGCTGTACCGCCGTGTTGCTACCAGTCACATCCCATGCGGAAATGGTCTGCACCGCATAATTGCGGAACGCCGTGTACTCCGCAGGAGCCAGATCCTGCAGGCGGTGGGTGATCTCGTGCCGCACGACGGTCATAATCGGCTGCGTGGTGTTCACGTCAATGTGGATGGTACCGTCAGATGCCCGGTAGTAACCGTTGGCGTTCTGCTCTGCGGGGATCTCCTCGATGATGATCTTCGTGCCGACGGCCTTGCCGATTCTCTGCAGCGTGTCTGCGGTTTTGGTGTCCAGTTTGGCAGAGTATTCGTTCTGGATAAGGCCGCCTTCCTTGCCCCACACCGTTGCGCCTTTGACCTCCGCATTCTTCATACTCAGAATGCTGTCCATCCGTCCGGCGTTGTAGGCAGCCTCCTGAATGTTATCCATCAGGCTCACCTTCTCGCGGGGGACGTTGGTCATGCCGGTTTCGTATGCACTCTGGAACCGGCTCACAATTTCGTCGGTACTCATGCTGGGGGAGGATTCGGCAATCTCCATGAACGCCTTTGCGCCGGACTGTCCGTATCTGGCCGCCTTGCGGTCAACGTCAGTCTTGTACGCGGTCTTCTGAGCCACCACATTCTGCCGCACGGGATTCTCCACGCTCATCACGTTGTACGGCACGCTCTCGCTTGCCGTCTTTGCCGTCTGGCTGGCCGCAGGATCGATTCCATTCTCCCGGGCGACAACTTCCCTTGCCACGCTCTCAAGCGTCTCCTGCGGCTCTGCAGCGGGCTCTTCGAGCGCCTTTCGTCTCGCTGCGTCGTTGGCCTCCGTCCGCTCTTCCTGCTGCCTTGCAATCTCGTTCTGTGCCACTACACGGCCAATCTCCGCACTGGAGACCGTTTTGCCCGCGTCCAGCTTCTCCTTCACCTGCGCGGCGGTCTTGTACGCGTCGCTGTCGGGTGCATAGGTAAGACCTTCCTCCACGACATCTGCTTCATAGCCCTGATAGTCGGTGCCAATCTTGCTCAGTTTGTTCACCTGAGACTTATTGGCTGCCACGTTCATCACAGCGCCGGGAACGTCCATTGCGCCGAATGTCAACGTAGAAGACAGCGCGGTGTCGCCCAATCGCTCCAGCACCTCGCTGGCGTCGTAGGCCCACTCGCCCTTCTACAACTTGTTGGCGACCTGAGCGCCGCTGATGGTAACGCCTTCCTGTGCCACTTCCTGCAAGACGTTGCTGGCCACACCGGGGAATCTGCGCTTCAGCTCAGACACGACCAGACCCAGCAGAGAGTCAAAGCCCTCTGTGCGCTGGAACACCTTCATGCTCTTCAGCAGATCGTCCACCTGCAGCGCTTCGAGACCAGCGTTGGCACCGCCGACTGCCATGCCGATTGCACCGGCAACTTCCGGGGAAATGCCAAGCTCCAGCATTTCCTGATAAGCAAGGCCGCCCTCAATCTCAAGGTTGGAAACGGCAGATCCGGCAGCAATACCAGCCGCAAATGCTCCCGGCATGGTGACGACCTCTTCCGGGATCAGCACCTGCGGGCCAAGCTGGCCAGCAATACCAGCAGCACCAGCTGCGGTTGTGGCAAAAGCCAGAGTGCGGGGGTTCGTAAACTGCCGCGCCTGCTGGCCCAGTTGCTCCATCATGCCGGACAGGCCGCCCTTCAGCAGACCGTCAGCCTCGAAAGCGTACTCGTCTCCGGCCAGAATCTGCTTGTACTTGTCTGCCTCGTTGCTGTCGCCCATCATCTGAGAAAAGCTCTCTTCGCCGTACAGAGAGTTGTAGTAGCCGCGCTTCAGAGATCCGATGGTTGCATCCCACCAAGATGCGTCGCGGGGCTGTCCGATCTTGTCCTTGTACTTATCGACGAAGGCGTTGTACTCGTCGATGGCTGCATTGTACTGCTCGGACATCGGCTCATACTCATCATACAGGGCGTTGTAATCCGCGATCATCTGGTTGTACTGCTGCGCAGCAGCGTTGTATTGTGCAGCCAACTCTTCGGTGGGATTCTGGTCGAAGTCCGATTCCATCTCCATCAGCTGCTGCATCATATCGCTGATAGCGGCGCTACGCTCCTCCAGCTCCTCCGTGATAGTCTTGCCGGTTTGGCGCTTGGCGGTCAGCGCAGACTCCGCGGATGTCGCCGCTTTGTGCAGCTCCTCGGCCTTGCTGTCATAACCGGAATTGTCCCACCAATCCAGCTCGGCGCGGATCTCGTCGATCTGAGCTCTAACGTCTCGCTCCTCAGCTGCGATGCTGGCACTGTTGGTTGCACCGCTGCTTCGCATGCCGGACAACTCGCGTCGCAGTTCTACACGCCTATTTTCCAATGCCTGCAGTCGCTGGGAGAGTGTATCAGGGTCGTTCTTTCCATACGCGGTAGTGTTGTTGTCGGAGACATTGTTGGTCGTGGTCGCTGTTTTCTTCTGCACCGAAGCACGCCGTTCCTCCGCATACTTGTGCAGAGACTCAGGAATCTCGCGCCGACTGCTGGTGGAGATGGCAGATTCATTTTCCTTCCGGATGGGGGACGAGGCCGAAGCCTCGTCCTCCTTATTCTGCTTCTTCCGCTGTTCTGACTCACGCCGTTCCTCCGCGTATCGGCGAAGGCTTTCGGGTATTTCTCGTGTTTTGCTGTACAGCGTCATTCAAAGACCTCCTGTCACTGAATCAAATGCATGGACTGATAGATGCTATTGTTCATGCTCTGCCGGAGCTTTTCGTACCAGTTAAGATGGCTCCAGCCCTTAGCCCACACCACTTTACCGTCATCGTCGATGTCTACCGCTCCTACGCCGTACAGACTGTCCACGTACAGAGCAGCTTCGTCCGATTTCAGCGCAGAAGTGTCATACGTTCTGCTCTGCTTTTTCAGAGTACCGGCCTTATATGCCTTGTACGCCTCGGATGCGCTCATGCCGCCTGCCGCAGCGCTGGAATTCTTGCCCCACTTACCATCCGGATCAGCGCCGACAATTCCCTGCATCTTCTTAATGATCTCTGCATCAATGCCCTCGTTGCCAGCATAAGCGCCGGAACCAGCCTCCTCGGAGTCACCGTCCTTGCCGCTGCCGGAACCACCGGAACCCTTGCCAGAACCGCCAGAAGAAGACCCGCCAGAAGAACCACCGGAGGAAGAACCACCGCCGCCGGAAGTCACGCCGTTAGCCTTCAGGCTGGCGATCATAGCCGCAGCCTTCTCTGCAGAGAGGCCGGCAGCCTGCAGCATCGCGTCGTCAGGCATCACGCCGGCAGAGATCAGATCCAGAGCCCGGTTGTAGGCGGTATCACTGGCATCCCGATCATTGACCAGACTATCCTGCTCGACGCCGTAGTTCCACTCCTTCTCACGCCACTCGTTATTCAGAGTATCCTGAGAGACACCGTAGTCCCATTCCTTCTCGCGCCATGCGTCGTTGATGTCGTCGCGTCCGATCTGATAGTCAAACGACGTCTGCCACTGATAGTCGCCCATAGCGTCGCGGTACCGGGTGTACGCAAAGTCACGGTCATCACGCCAGTCGCTCATGGTGTCGCGGTAGCGGTTGTACTGGGTGTTGTCCATGTCCTGCAGCAGGCCCATATCGCGCACCTTGCTGTCGATGTCCTGCAGGTACATCTCATAGGCCAGCTGGTACAGCTCGGGGATCTTGTCGCCCATCTGCGCGGCGTAATAGTTGTTGGCCTGCTGGGCAGCGGTGACGGCGTAGCTGTTCATGCCGCCGGCGTTGGCTGCAGCAGAGGCCAGCGTGTCATTCATGGCCCGGTTGCCTTCACGCTGGTACTGGGACTGATACTGCTGATACAAGGGGTCAGCCGCGGCGTCGTAGCTGAAGTCCTCCCGGGTCAGAATCTCGTTCAGCAGATCGTCGATCCGGCTGTCGTACTGGCTGGTGTATGTAGGCTGGCTGACATTGTAGTTGTAAGTCGGCTTCTGCACCTGTGCGCCGTACTGATTCCACAGCTCTGCGTAGATCTCCGCGCTGGTCTTGCCGCGATTGTCGCCACCCTGCGCCGCCACCTTCTGCTCGCGCATATTCAGCGCATTGGTAACCGCATCCCAGTTGCCAGCCATCGCCGCGTCGATCGCGTCCTGATGGAAGTTGGTACCGGCGTACTGCTTCCACGGGTCAACAGGCAGATACTGGCTGTAGTTGTTGGTGGTGGTCTGCTTGCCCTTGTAGCCGGAGTTATTGATCTTGTCGTTTCTGGCCTGCTCATACTGCGCCGCCGCGGTGTAGTCTCCCTTGGCGACGGCGTCATTGATTTTGGCTTGCCAGTCGGTATTCAGCAGCTCATTTTCGTCTTTATAGATTGCCATTTACTCACTCCTTACCTTTGTGATTACACATCGCTTCCAGTGAAGAACTCTCGCACGAATGTCCGCAGCAGGCACTCGCCCTTACCGCTGATGCGGATCTCCACACTGTCACACCGGGCGGGAACAACCGGCACGCTGATCGTCCGGGCTCTCTCGCTGTAAGCGGTGTAAACCAGCTGCCACGATGCGTCGATATCCCGCTTCACCTCGATGGCCAGACTGCTGCCGGCAGCCATCTCCAGCCGCAGGTGGAACTTGGAGTAGCCCTTCCGCTCGTTCACCGTCTCGTTGAATGGACAGAAGGTAACGCTCCACGCCACATCGCTCCGGTCGGAGTCGCCATCTACTCGCAGCAGCTGGCCACCGGCGGTCAGAAAATACACATAGCCGTCATGGAAGGCCATGTCCACGCAGTGTGTATCGTCCTCCTGCACCCACAGTCCACGCAGCACGTCGTAGACGAAGACCCGCCACGCATTGCCCTCTCTCATGGAGATGTAATACTTGCTGCCATCGCTCTCTGCGCAGGCTTCGGAGAAGCGCCGCATACCGAACTTTTCACTCACCAGCTCCGGCACGCCGCCGGTGTAGGCGTACACGCCGCCCACGCCCTTGTAGTACAGCGTCTCATTGATGCAGCGGATGGATCGCTCGCTGCCCGCCTGCACGCCGTAGACCTGCGCGGTGACGATCTGGTAGTTGCTGGGCTTGCTGCCGTACAGCTTGTGCAGCGTATTCTCCTTGAAGAAGCAGATGTGGCTGGAGAAGGGCACGCAGCCGGTGAACTCCCCGTCGCTGCCTACGTCGATGTAGTAGCTGTCGCCGGTCAGACCGTCGAATACGTTGAAGTTGAAGGGATCGCCGTACTTGCTGGCGTAGATGGTGTTGCCCTTGGTGCCCCACAGACGGTAGTTGCTCTCGCACACAAATTCCAGCTCCGGCACCTCGCGCTTCAATGTGATGCTGCCGGTCTCCGTGCCCGCCGTGAAGGAGTTGTCGTAGAAGGTCAGCGTATCGCCGCTCACGCCCCGGATGATGATGGTCTTGTTATTCTCGGGATGCACCGCGCACCCGGAGATCACCACCGCATCGCCCACACGGAAAGGGAACGTCACGCCGGACGCCTTGATGGTGGAGCCGGTGAAGACCATGCCCGCAGCGCTGGCGCTGGCCTCCATGCTGCCGAACTCACCGGTCTCCACGTTGTAGTACGCCTTGTCCGGGAAGATCAGGATGTAGTTGCCCACCGTGGCCATCTGCTTGCGGCCTGCCGTCACGGTGCCCACATGGGTGCCACGATAGATGGCGGTGGTTCCGTCGATCACCAGCAGACCCTCCTTGGCGTGCATGGAGGTGGGTGCGCCGTAGTTGCCCACGCCCACACGGGCAAACCGCTGAGCCACGCAGGGGAACTGCGCCGTGGAGATGTTCTTCGTCTCGGAGAACTCGCCCTCAGCATGCCCCTCGCCGCAGTTGATACCCCGGAAGCTCACCACATACTTCTTGGACTTGTTGTTGGTCACATTCAGAAAAGGAAGCACTTCATCACCCCATTACATTTCTGAAATTGCCCGTCTGCCGCGGAGGAGCGTTCCGGATATGCCAGATTTTGTACTGGTCAAGCCGCTCCTGAAACAGCAGGATCGTGTTGTTGTAGTCGCTGTACTCTCGGTTGTAGAAGTCGATCATCGCAGACACATACAGGTGATACACCTCGTCATAAGGTGCAGGCACCAGCAGCGGCGTGTCCGCATCATCCGGCAGGATGTACGCCGGCGCATCATCGTGCAGCACCTCGCGGCTGATCAGCCCCTCCAGCGTGTTGATCCATCTGTACTTGTCGTCATTGGAGTATGCGTTGGGCTTCACCCGATCCACATAGTCAATGACGGTGTTCATAGTTGCCATAACAGCCCTCCTTAACCTTTCCAGCGGCTCTTGGTCTTTCTTACGTCAACATGGGTGAACGTAGAATACAGGCCAATACCGCCGGTGTTGGGCAGCAACGTCTCCGCATAGGCATATACATCCTTGGGAGTAACACCCTTGATAGAGATGTCTGCCGCCGTACCGTACTGGTGCTGAGAGTAGGTGGCGCCATCCACAGCCTTGTTCTTGCTGACCGTGCGATACCCGCTATTGATCGTGATGGGCTTCTTGAAATGGTCGCGGATCTTCTGCAGCACCTCCACCAGCTCCGGAGCGATGAACACAGGGTCGCTGCCATCGCTGCAGGCGAACTCCTTCACCTTGAAGTTGGCAGACAGCTTCTTGTTGCCGTCCTTGGCCTTGCTGTAAACCTTCACGCTTGCGCCGTTCATTCGTCACCAGTCCTTTCGATCATCTCGATGCCGTCCTGAATCTCGACGATGGCATTCTTCACGCTCTCGGCATCCACGCGGCCCTCCACCACAATGTAGGTCACCACGCTCACCAGAGCGGTCACAGCACCGGCCACCTCGCTCACCTCGGTAGCCTCAGCACCCAGCGCCATTGCCACACCGGTGGCGATGCCAGCCAGAGCCATCCACAGCTTGCGGCTGCTCAGTTTTCTCAGAATCTCACTCATTTTCAGCCCCACCTTTCTTCACCTTGGATACGGTGATCCAAGCGGTGAGGGCCAGCTCAGCCAGCCCTCCGCCCAGCACGCAGCTCACCAGCGTGTCCGGGATACCGCCCGTTGTTTCATAAAGGTCGATCATCTTCAGGACAAAGGCCACCAGCAGACAGCCAAGCACCAGAAGAATCACTTTGCTGGTCTTGATCTTCAGCATCTCGGCCCTCACCTCACAGTC
>JAEIGA010019136.1_pt1 | contig 10442 bp, 11 predicted proteins | sample 9270691 | NCBI WGS metagenome assembly JAEIGA01 (sample SAMN17057246, study PRJNA624740) | gut metagenome | biome: biome; isolation source: fecal sample | host: Bos grunniens | place: China: Xizang | collected 2019
TGAGTTACGTCATGTTGATATTGCCCAACACCAATTGCTTTTGGTTCAATTTTAACAAGTTCTGCAAGTGGATCTTGTAAACGACGTGCAATTGATACAGCTGAACGTTCTTCAACTTCGTAATCAGGGAATTCTTCTCTTGCAAGATCAGATGCAGAATATACAGATGCACCAGCTTCATTTACAATAACATATTTAACATCACGTTCTAATTTCTTTAATTGAGCAGCAACGAAAGCTTCTGTTTCACGGCTAGCAGTACCATTACCAACAGTAACAATTTGTACTTGATGTGACTCAACTAAGTCTAAGAAAATACTTACTGCATTATCATATCTACCTGCAGGTACATTTTCACCTGGGTATTTTTGGTGAGGATACATAACACTCTTTTCTAAAACCTTACCAGTTGCATCAACAACTGCAAGTTTACATCCAGTTCTAAACGCAGGGTCAACACCTAAAACAACTTTACCCTTCATAGGAGGTTGTAATAAGTAGTTACGTAAGTTTTCACCGAAAATATGAATTGCTTGATCTTCTGCTTTATCTTTTAATTCTGAACGAATTTCACGAACAATCGCAGGTTTAATTAAACGATCATATGCATCAATAATTGCTTCAGTTACATAAGATACAGTAATGCCTTTTGGTTCTGTAATAAATTCATCAGTTAAGTGTTTTAAAACTAAATCTCTATTTTCAACAATTGATACTTTAATAACTTTTTCAGCTTCTGCACGGTTAATTGCAAGAATTCTATGAAGTTTAACAGTTTTAATTGGTTCTTCATATTCATAGTACATTTCATATACTTTCTTTTCATCAAGTTCTGCATCTTTTAATTCAGATTTTAAACTTGCATCAGTTGTGAAGTTATTTCTAATCCATGTTCTAAATTTAGGTTCATCAGATACGATTTCCGCAATAATATCTTTAGCACCTTGAATAGCAGCTTCAACATCTTTAACGATAACGTCTTCTTTCTTAAGAGCTTCTAGTTCTTCTTTAGTTTTGCCTTCTAAATCAGTAACATATTTTTTAGCTTCTTCTAAAACATCACCTTCAAGCGGATATGAAAGCATATATTCTGCAAGAGGTTCTAAACCTTTTTTCTTAGCATCTGTTGCTCTTGTTTTCTTCTTTTCTTTGAAAGGACGATAGATATCTTCTACTTCAGAAAGTTTAGTTGCAACAATAATTGCATTTTTAATTTCTTCAGTAAGTTTTCCTTTTTCTTCAATCAGTCTCATAACGTCTTCTTTACGTTCTGCTAACTTTTGTCCATAGTCCCATTCTTGATATATTGCACGAATTTGTTCTTCGTCTAAGTTTCCTGTAACTTCTTTACGGTAACGAGCAATGAATGGTACAGTTGCACCTTCTTCAATTAATCCAAGTACCGCTTTGATTTGTGACACTCTAACATTTTGTTCTCTTGAAATTTTTCCAAGTAGAGCGTCATTAATGTAATTATTTTCCATATTTTTCCTCCAGCACAGCTTTATAAAATAAAGCATTATTTTGTTAGTTATTATACGAACGATAACTATAATATTATATCACAAATGCCCCTTTTTTTCAATTGATTAGGCAAGAAAAATAGACTCATAAAATGAGTCTATTTGCTTATTATTTGATAAATTTTTTCATAAATATTATTGACAAATTTGCTTCTTACTTCTTCTCTTATTCCATTTTCTTCAATCGTAAATTCATGAATTTGTCCATTATATCTAATTCCTACATACGCAAGTCCACAAGTTGTTTCATTACTCCCACAATTTCCAGTAATTGAAACACATAAAGCTGATCCAGTTTCATAAAACAACCCTTCAACCATTTCTTTTGCAACCACACTAGAATATACACTATATTTTTCAAGTGTTTCTTTTTTAACATGCACATATTTTATTTTAGCTTGTTCACTATAAGTTACAAAGCTTTCTTCTAAAATATTAGATGCACCAGGTACACTTACAAGTGCGCTTACTAATGCCCCTCCAGTACATGATTCTACAAAGCTAACTTTTATATTATGCTCTTGTAAATAATTTGATACGTTTAATATTAATTCATTGTTAATCATTTTATCACCATTTCAATTATACCATATTACTTTTATTTTTTATTGATTTTTGATATAATTAATCAAAAGAGGTTTTACTATGAATACAATCAAAGGCGAACATAAATTAGAACTCATCATCAACAAAAGTTCTTTTATAACATATCTAAAAAATGTAACAACTGTTGAAGATGCAAAAGACTATATTACCTATATTAAACTGCTTCATCCAGATGCAACTCATCACGTAACAGCTTATACTATTGGCAAAACCGGTGAATATGGACATTCATCAGATGATGGTGAACCAAGCGGTACTGCAGGATTACCTGTTTTAGATGTTTTTAGAAAAAATGATATCACAAACTTTGTTTGTGTTGTAGTAAGATATTTTGGTGGAATAAAGTTAGGGGCAGGTGGATTAATACGTGCTTATTCAAAATCCGCATCAAGCACACTTGCCTTAACTGAAATTGTTCCAATTATTGAATATACTACTTTTAAAGCAACCTTTGATTATTCATTATTTGATCTGCTTGAAAATAGACTTAAAAATTATGAAATAATAGAGAAATCTTTTTCAAGTCAAGTAACATTAACTATAAAAGTACCAAAAGATGAATTAAATACTGTAATATCAAATCTACAAACAATTACAAATGGACTAATAAAAATAGTGAAATAATAAATATTTCACTATTTTTCTTTTTTATTTCCTTTTAATAATGGATATAACCATATAGTATTTGTATTATTAATATAATCACGATATCCCGGTTTATTTTTAAGTTGACGTTTTTCAAGCATTGGAATACTTACAAACTGGAATAACAAGAAGATTGAAACAGGACATGCAGCCATAACCAATATTATTTCAAATCTACTTTCACGACTAATAAATGTTAACCAAATACTTACCCAAAATAAAATTTCACCAAAATAATTTGGATGGCGTGAATATTTCCATAACCCCTTATTCATAATTGCACCATGTACTTTATTTGTCTTTCTAAATTTGTACATTTGCATATCAGAAATAAGTTCAATAATTGTTGCGCCTAACATTAATACAAATCCGATGATTGTTGCAGCATTCAAACTACCAGGATTTTTCATAACTTTTTCTAAAAAGAAAAAGCCTGGTATTAATCCAATATAAACAATTATTGTTGGGAATAGTTCAATTCCAAATAAATTTATTAAAAAGAATGTTTTTGGATGTTTATCTTTAAATCCTTGATAACGCCAATCTTGTGCATTTAAATTTTTGAAGTTTATCGCCCAGTTTAAAGTGAGTCTAATTGACCAAATTATAACAAGAACTAAAAATATAATTGCAAGTGGATGAAAATTATTTGTAAGAATCATAAATGCAAGTACAAGAAATACTGGTGCTACACTCCAATAAGGATCGTATATAGATGCATTTTTAAAAATACAACTAAAAATATAAACAATTAAAGTTGCAATTATATCAAGAATTAATAAAGTAAGTAATACTTGATTTTTTAAGCTTGCAGGGAATAAAAAATAAATTCCTATTACACTCGCTAGACTTATTAAATATATTAAAGTTATTATTATAATACCAACTGTTTTATTATTTTTCATAAAATTTTTCTCCAATTCTTAAATATTATACCATACTTCTTCTTTTCTTCTTTTTAATTTGCTTAAAGTAGTAATTTATGATAAAATACTAAAGAGGTGATTTAATGAATTCAAACCCCTTATTTAATCACGAAAAACATTACCTTACTTTAAATAACTATTTAAAAAGCATTTATAGTAAGAAAGTATTTAAAATATCTTTAAATGGGAACTTTAGTTGCCCAAATCGAGATGGTAAAATAAGTACCACAGGATGTATCTTTTGTTCAGAAAAAGGCAGTGGCGATTTTGCTGGAAACCCTTTTAAACCTATTAAAGAACAATTTCAAGAAATCAAAAATATGATGCATCAAAAATGGAATGATGGATATTATATTGCATATTTTCAAGCAAATACAAATACATATGGAACGTTAGAAAAACTAAAGAAAACTTACTCACAAATTGTTGATAATAACTATATTATTGATGAAAACGTTAAAATACTAAGCATTGCTACACGTCCTGATTGTATAAACGATGAAATTGTCAAATACTTAAGCGAACTAAATAAAATCATTCCTGTTTGGGTTGAACTTGGTTTTCAAACAATGCATGAATCAACTTCTATTCTTATTAATAGAGGTTATACTAACGATGTGTTTGAAAAGGCTCTATCTTTACTAAAACAAAATAATATTACAACAATTGTTCATATTATAAACGGACTTCCTAATGAAACAAAAGATATGATGATTGATACTGTAAAATACTTAAATAGTTTAGGAATTGATGGCATTAAAATTCATATGTTACACATTATGAAAAATACACCACTTGAAAACTATTTCAAAGCAAAACCTTTTAAAGTACTTTCATTAGAAGAATATGTTGATATTGTTACAACTCAACTACGCTACATTAATCCAAACACTGTAATTCATAGAGTTACTGGCGATTCTCCAAAAGACTTACTTATTGAGCCATTATGGACATTAAAGAAGTTTGTTGTAATAAATGAAATTGATAAACTAATGAGAAAAGAAAATATCTTTCAAGGTGATTTATGTATAAAATTGTAGAGTTTTCTAAAGTTTTAATGAAAGATTTTATTGTATCTTTAAACAAAGAAAATATTATTTGTGTTGATGCAACACTAGGCAATGGATTTGATAGTTTATTTTTATCGAAGTTAATAAACAATAATGGTACTATTTATGCCTATGATATTCAACAAGAAAGTATTAATAATAGTACAAAACTTTTTAAAGAAAATAACGTTGATAATGTCATAATAAATCTTAAAAGTCATGAATTTATAAATGAAGAAAATATTGACCTTGCAATATTTAATCTTGGTTTTTTACCAGGTTCAAACAAAGAAATCAAAACTAATGCAAAAACTACTCTTAATGCAATAAAAAACTTACTACCAAGAATGAATAACGATAATATGTTAATAATTATTTGTTTATATGTTGGTCATAATGAAGGCCTTTATGAAAGTATTGTTGTAGATGAGTACTTAAAAAACTTACCTTCAAAAGAATACTTAATTTGCAAGTATCAAAACTATAACAGGCCAACTTCACCTTATATTTTAACTATATCTTTAAATAAACTAAAAAAATAAGCCTCAAAGGCTTATTTTTGTTTTAATAGTTCTAATAATTCTTTAATGTGATTAAGCGTAAATGTTGGTTTAATATTACCATTAGTAATATCATTAACTGTTGCTTCACCTGATAAAACACAAAGGCTAGTAACACCTGCATTAATTGCAGACATAATATCAGTATATAGTCTATCTCCAATAACAAGTGTTTCTTCTTTTTTAAAACCATATTTATTCATAACAAAATTTATCATGGTTGGTTCAGGTTTACCAATAAACTTTGGATATTTACCTGTTGCGTTTTTAATCATTGTTGCCATTGATCCACAATCCGGAACATAGCCAAAACTTACAGGGCATACTAAATCTGGGTTTGTCGCAATATATTCAACATCTTGTAATAAAACTTCACAAGTATTTCTTAATTTTTCACTGGTAAGTTCTGTATCAAATCCAAGTAAAACAACATCTATGTTTTCTTCTACTTTTTCAGTAATATTATATCCATTTTCTTTTAATTCATTAACAAGAGATTTTGTTCCTTGACAATATATTTTTGAACTCTTATGTTCTTTTTCTAAATATAATGATGTTGCTTGTGTTGATGTAAAGAAATCATCATAATCAGCATTTATGCCAAGGCTTTTTAATTTTTCAATATATGCAAAAACTGATTTAGAAGAATTGTTTGTAATAAAAATATATTTACCACCACGGCTTTTTATTTCTTCAAGAAATTCTATTACTCCTTCAAATAATTCATTTTCTTGATAAATAGTTCCATCCATATCTAAAAGAAATAACTTCTTGTTTTTTAGTTCATCAATCTTTTTTCCAAAGTAATCATTCATATTAATAAAACCTCTTCTATTATTCTTATATATTATATCATAAATGATATTAAAAGAAATAAAAAAGACCTTATCTTTGAATACTCTAAGATAAGGTCTTTTATTAAATTTCAGATATTTTCTTTCCAATAAGTTTCTCTGGATTAATGTGGGAGTCTTTTTTAGTTACTTTTAAGAAAACATGAACACCACACTCAGGATCAATTTCTGTTGTACCACTTACACCAATTTTATCTCCTTGATTTACAGTTGCTCCAACAGTTACAGTTACTTCACTTAAGCCATAATAGTATGTTTTTAAAGAATTAGCATGTTCTAAAACAACATATTTACCATATAATGGACTTTCTTTAATTTCTAATACTTTTCCACTAAAGACACTAGTTACATCAAATAATGTATTATCTTTATTTGCAAAACTAGTTCCATTACTTGTTCTATATGAATTATTATATTTAATTAAAGCTAATTCTTGATCTTCAACAGAAGCATTTTTATCGTAATATTTTCTTACGACATTATATCCCATTGTTTCATTAAATGGTAATTTAAATACTTCTTCAGGTTTTACATCAACATTTCCGGAATCATCCGGATTTGGATTTTCTGAAGGAATATCAACATTTGGAGTATCATTTGGACGATTAGCACTTGTATCTACTGATTTTGCAATAACTAAAGAAACAAGTAAAACAGACGCTAGTCCAACAAAGAAGAAAAACTGAAATTTATTTTGTCCTATTTTTTTGATTAAATTCTTCACTGTATCACCTCATGATTAGTATGATACAGTTTTTTTATTTTATACAATTATATTTGAAAAATAATAAAAATAGAAGCTGCAATTGCAGTTAATGAAGCAGAAACTAAGAAGTCAAGTGCCATTGCAAGAAAAACATAAAATACTCTTATTGCAAACACTTCACCTTTTTTAAATATTTGATGAATATTTGACTTTAAGAAAATAAGCATACAAAAAGGAAGTAATAAAAGAAAGAACACTAAATAAATAATTGCAAGATATTTTTCCATATTATAACTTTGAAGCCTTTATATCTTTAATATTTTTCGCAAGATCTCTTTCTATTTTTGCATAGTCCATTGTTCTTGCGTAGTTCTTTTCTTTTTGTTCTTTTCTAGTGTTTTCTAAATGTAAGATAGCATCATTTAAAGTTGCACCAATTCCTACTTCTTGAGCAATTACTGTAATAACATTATCACTATATTCTAAAAGACCACTTACTATTTTATAAAAATATTCTTCGTTATTATTAATTCTTTTAACAAATCCTTCTTTAATAGGAACAACGATAGGAATATGATTTTCTAAAATTGCAAGTTGCCCATTGTTACCTTCAACAACAACATATTCAGTTTCGCCTTCAAATATAACGCCTTTAGGGTTAACAATTGATAACTTCATTATTTATTCATCATACTTTCTGCTTTTTTAATTACATCATCAATTGTACCTGCGAATCTAAATGCTTCTTCTGGCAAGTGATCGTGTTTGCCTTCAAGAATTTCTTTAAATCCTCTTACAGTTTCTTTTACAGGAACGTAAACACCAGGTTCACCAGTAAATTGTTCAGCTGAATATGTATTTTGTGATAAGAATAATCTTATTCTACGTGCTCTTGCAACTAAAGCCTTATCTTCATCACCAAGTTCATCCATACCTAATATCGCAATGATATCAAGTAACTCGTTATAGCGTTGAATTGTCTTTTGTACTCCACGAGCTACCTCATAGTGTTCTTTACCAACAACTTCTTCAGAAAGTGCTCTTGAAGTGGATGCAAGTGGGTCAACCGCAGGATAAATCCCTTCTTCACTTATTTTTCTTGAAAGGTTAGTAGTTGCATCTAAGTGGTTAAATGTTGTAGCTGGAGCTGGGTCAGTATAGTCATCAGCTGGAACATAAATTGCTTGAATTGATGTAATTGAACCATCTTTTGTTGATGTGATTCTTTCTTGCAATGCACCCATTTCAGTTGCAAGGGTTGGTTGATAACCTACAGCTGACGGAGTTCTTCCAAGCATCGCACTTACTTCACTACCTGCTTGAGTGAAACGGAAAATGTTATCGATAAATAATAGAACGTCTTGTCCTTCTACATCTCTAAAATATTCTGCCATTGTTAGTCCAGTTAAAGCAACACGCATTCTTGCACCAGGTGGTTCATTCATTTGACCAAAAACTAAAGCAGTTTTGTCAATTACACCTGTATCAGTCATTTCAAAGTATAAGTCATTACCTTCTCTAGTTCTTTCACCAACTCCCGCAAAAACACTTATACCACCGTGTTCTTGGGCAACGTTATGAATTAACTCTTGAATTAATACTGTTTTACCAACACCGGCACCACCAAATAGACCAATTTTACCCCCTTTAATATATGGAGCAAGTAAGTCGATTACTTTAATACCGGTTTCTAAGATTTCAACTTTACCAGATAATTCTGATAAACTTGGAGCATTTCTATGAATTGGTTTATGAAGTTCATTTTTATCAATTTCAGGACGACCATCAATTGGTTTACCTAAAACGTTAAACATTCTACCAAGTGTTGCACGACCAACTGGAACTGTTATTGGAGCATTAGTATTTAATACTTCCATTCCTCGTTTTAACCCATCAGTTGAATCCATCGCAATACATCTTACTGTATTATCACCATTATGCATTGCAATTTCTAAGACTAAATCAATTTCAACTCCGTTATTATCGCTCTTAGATTGTTTAATTTCTAAAGCAGTATTAATTGCAGGTAAATGTCCGGCTTCGAATTTAACATCAACTACTGGTCCCATAACTTGGACTATTATTCCTTTATTTAAACTCATAATTACCTCCAATTACTCATTTATGACACTAGCACCACCGACAATATCTGTAAGTTCAAGTGTAATTGCAGATTGTCTTGCACGGTTATATAGAAGTTCGAGTGTACTAATTACTTCCATTGCATTGTCAGTTGCACTCTTCATTGAATTCATACGCGATGCATGTTCGCTAGCCTTTGAATCTAATAAATAGCCATAAATTGTATTTTCAATATATATTGGTAGTGCAGTATCTAAAATTTCTTTTACACCACCATCAAACTCATATATTTTTGTTTTATCGTTTTCTTTAATTTTTGGAACAGGTAGTACTGTTTCCGAAACAACTTTTTGAATTAAAGTATTTACATAGTGATTATAAATAACAACTACTTTATCAAAACTATGTTCAAGATAATTTGTTACAAGATTTCTTATAACATCTTCAACCATACTAAATTCAATGTCGTCTTTAATATTAATAACCTTATCAACAAGTAAAGGATATTTCATTTTCTCGACATATTTGTAAGCTTTTAAACCAATTGGTAAAACAATATATTCTTGTTTTAAATCGTTTATTTGTTTTGTTAATTCCTTACAAACATTCGAATTAAATGGACCTGCAAGCCCTCTATCACAAGCTACAACAACAAAACATACTTTTTTTTCTTCTCTTTTTGCAAGTAAAGGATGTTGCATACTTTCATCACTTAAAGATAAATTCGAAATAATATCGCGAGCTTTTTCAATAAATGGACGATACTCTTTGATAGTTTTTTCAGCTTGACGAAGACGTGATGCACTAACCATATTCATTGCTTTTGTAATTTGTGCTGTTTTCTTCGTTGCATTAATTCTAATCATTACTTGTCTAGACTGACCTGCCATATAATCCTCCTTTCATTAAGGTTTAAATTCCTCTAAATTTTTCAAATAACTCTGTCATTAATTCTTCTTTTGGTAAACTACCTGTTAAAGAAATTTCATTAATAACTTTTTGACCAAGTTCATCAAAATCAACAAATCTAAATAATTGTGTTTCGTATTCTTTTAATTTTGATATTTCAACTTTGTCTAAATATCCCTTTGTAAGGGCATATACAAGTATCGCAAGTTTTGGACTTGACACACTTGTATGTAAATCTTGTTTTAATAATTCTACAGTTCTTTTACCACGTTCAAGTTTTCTTGATGTAGCTTCATCTAAATCAGAACCAAATTGAGTGAATGCTTCAAGTTCTCGATATGATGCAAGGTCTAAACGAAGTGTACCTGCAACTTTTTTAACAGCTTTTATTTGAGCATTACCACCAACACGTGAAACTGATAAACCGGCATTAACTGCAGGTCTAATACCAGAATAGAATAATTCTGATTGTAAGAATATTTGTCCATCAGTAATACTAATTACGTTTGTTGGAATATATGCAGAAATATCACCAGCTTGAGTTTCAATAATTGGTAAAGCAGTAATTGATCCTCCGCCTAA
>JAEIGA010019137.1_pt1 | contig 10442 bp, 12 predicted proteins | sample 9270691 | NCBI WGS metagenome assembly JAEIGA01 (sample SAMN17057246, study PRJNA624740) | gut metagenome | biome: biome; isolation source: fecal sample | host: Bos grunniens | place: China: Xizang | collected 2019
CGGGCGGGAATATAAATATCAAAGTTGGCGTTGTTGCTCGGTACATTGTCCCTCCTTGCCCTCTGTGGGGCTCTATTTTGCGTTTTTAGCGCCTTTTGTGTGTTATTTGATGAATTACTCCACGACGTAGGTCACGAGCCCGTATGCGCTCGTCCTGGTTGCGTGTGTTGCGATGGTGACCGCTCCGTCTGTGCCGATTTCCAGCGAGCAGAACTCGGATCTTGCTCCGGCCTGAACTGCTGCCGTGATTTTGGATCTCGGTCTATACCCGCTGGGAAGAGTGGTGATTGCTTGGGAACTGTTCGCGGTCAGTCCCGTTATGGCCAGACTTACTGTCACCACGTTCCCAGCTTTGGCATAGTAGCATTCTTGCCCAGAGGCGGTTGATCCGCTGGTCGGAGTGATGGTATGGAACTCACTCGCCGTCCAGTATTGAATCGCGCCCTTGAGTCTTGCGGGAGTGATGATCCTCGCCGTGGTGCCGGTCCCTGCTTCATACTCGGCCACGGTCATGCTGGAATAGGTCGTGTTGATCCAGCCGACCATCTGCCAGTACGAGCCATCATAGACCAGCGCCACCACGCTCCCCGCGTTCCACGAACTCGCCGCCGAGGTGGATGGCGATGTCGTGCCGTATCGTCTGATGGTTTTCGCTCCGAGCCCGTCGACATTGAGTGTGGGGCTTGATGCGGTGTTGGCGTTGGTAAACTTGACGAAGATAACCGACCCCGTTTCCAACGAAGTCAAAGCGGGTGTGAGTGTGACCACCTTCGCAGCCGTTCCTCCGGCTGTTGAGCATTGGCCATATCTGAAAGTCGCACCCCCTCCTCCGCCCATTGCCACATCGTTCCCGGAGATGCCCAGGGCTTCAGAAAGTGATGTCTGAAGCGCACCGAGTTCCATCTCGAGATATCGGCCTTCGAGCGCGTCCCATACTGTGCGCACGATCTTGAATGTCCCGCTCGTTCCGTATTTCGGGAACACGACACCGATGGTGTCGCATAGGTTGCATTCAAGAAGGTCGGCAAAGTCCTCATAGCCGACGAAGTCCTGGAGCCGTACAAAATCGACCTTGATGTTCCGTTGCGGTATGTTCGTTTGGTGGCCCGTCATATAGGCGAGCGCCTCCGCTTCGAGCTGATCGGTCGTCGGTACGTCCTCGAACTTGTCGGTCAAGTCAAGCGGGACGCATAGATCGCGCCCGTTGTATAGCGGAAGGCCCGAGTCCACCTTGTTCCCGACCACGGGGCCGCTCTCGCCCGTCCAATACGGGACGCACGAATTATAGGCGCCGAAGAAGTCGGCCTCCTCCTCGTAGTCGAGCATATTTACTCCGTAGCGGATGAAAAAATCGCGGTTTTGGCCGCGGTTTTTGTGCAATATGACCGAGAACTTGTCCCACTCGTACTCCCCGCCGTATGCGTCTAAAATCGACCCCTCCGCGCCTCCTAGCATCTGCCGTACTGTGTGCGGTAGTCCGTCCGCCTCGGCCATATAGCCGAGTTTTGTGAAGTCGGCGGAATAATCAAAAACGTTCGGGCTGGGTGTGGCGGTCTCGAGCATCGTCAAGGCGTCCGCGAGGGAATTGATATTTGTCCCGCTTACTGTGAGGAAGCTCTGCCGGTATGAGATATGCACGGCGTGGAACGATGCCACTCCGTCGATGGGCTTCGTATAGCTTACGATGTCGAACGGCTGGATGTCGTTCGTCTCTCCGTGCGTGGCGCAAATTATGCGCCCAGGAATGAGCTCCTCAAAATATGCCCCGTCGACGGGGTAGTCGAGATCGAGTTCAAATACGCCGTTGCGCTCCTCGGTGATCTCGCATTTTATTGCGTCCCGAAGGCGCCCGATGCCGTTTGATATGAAGCTCGTCTCGGTTGCTTCGTATAATATTGGGATCATCACGCCCTCCTTATACCGTCCACCAGCGCGGGACGATTTTTAGGTCGGTGATCGTCACGTCGTGCTCGATGGCGTTCGTCCCTGGGTTTAGTTCGGGGAGATTTGTGGGAAGCGACACGGCATTATTGACCGATACCTTTGCCCCTCCTTCTTCCTTCCACGCCTCGCCGATGTCCAGGTCGATATATACGGGCGAGCCGAGCGCCGATTTTGTGCTGTTGCCCGTCACTCCCAATATTTGGATTCCCGCCTTCTCGACCACGTTCGGCGCGGTGCTCGTCGCCGTTATGGTAAACGCGAGCACTCCGTCGGTGTCGATGGTGAGATCCAGCGAGAAGGTCAAGTCGGCCGTGATGAAGTAGTTGCGTGCCTGGACGTCAAAGCTGGCGGTCGCGTTGACCGCGGTGCCGAGCTGGAACGTGAACGGGCTCCCGCTACTTTTGAATGGCACGTCCACTTGCTGGTTGCTAATCGCGGGAGTTGTGAAAAAGCCGCCCGTCTGTATGAAGTTCGAGATAGTCTGCGGCTCCCACGCGTCCAAAAACGGGAAGGCTATTTTCCCTCCGAGATCGATTCGAACGTCGTCGCCCGTATTCAATGCGGAATAGTCGGGGATGAATGAAAAAACGACCCCGCTCCCGCTGAGTCCTGGTTTGATGCCGTTCTGCGACGTCATACATACGACGAGCCCGATCGGGGTGGAATTGATAACGACGGGCGCTCCGTTGATGTCCGTCTCTCCGTAGCCCGTCACCTCGAGCATCGGTCTCGACGGGAACTCCGTCGGGTTGCTTATGCTGTCCACGGCGCTCATCGTCTGCGGGGTCTCTCCGCTTTTAAGGAAGCGCTGGGGCATCGCCTGGAATGTGATGTCGAACTCCCCCGCCCTCAAAAGCGCGGGGCTGACCTCGAGCCCGTTCTTGTAAACCGCGAGGCGGTATTCGTTGGGGTTGTAATCGTCCTCAAGTCTGACGTAGCCCCTTTTGGAACATAGCCAGTTGCGGATCGCCGCAATGTTGTCCGCAAAGTCTCCCTCGGTGTTGCCGAAGCATCCGGCGGGGTATGTGATCTCGATGTTTTCAAATCTCCCGTGGTCGAGTAAATACGCGCCGTTTCTGCCTGGTATGGTCACGAACTCCGCGTCCCTTTCCGGCGCATTGAAAACCGCGGCGCCCGTGATGTAAAGGCCGTATGAGCCCGAGCTCTCGCTGTCAAAGTATAATTGTTTGTATATTGCTCCTATGCCCACGCGTTCGTCCTCCTTTTCTGTGCCTGAATGAGGCGGCGCTCGACCTCCGCGGCAAGTTCCGCGACGCTCATATTATCCGAGCCGTAGACGTTGACCACGACCCCGCCTCCGTTCATTTTGGCCATCTGATCCCATAGCTTGTCGAGGGGAACGACGGCCTCGCTTCCCGCTTCGCCGACGCCGATCAACGAGGGCGCGTTGAATATTCCGCCCTTTGCATACCAATCGACCGCGAGCTTCGGGACGCTCGGGGGCATTAGTGAAAAGCTCCCCGTCAATGAGAAGTGCGGGAGTTTGATGGCGTCCTTTATCTTCTGAATGATATTTTTTACTGTCTGCACGACGCCCTGGAGGAATGAGATCACGGACGCGATCCCTTCCTTGAGCGCGTTAAACCGCTCGATGATGTTGTTTATTACTGTTTGAACGAGGCCCTTTACAAAAGTAAAAACGGAGTTGACCACGGCGCGGAACTTTTCGCTGTGGTTGTATGCGTAAATGAGCCCCGCCGCAAGCGCGGCAATTCCCGCAATTATCAACGTAATGGGTGAGGACAAGAACGTCAGCCCTCCCGCTATTAGTTTTATAACTCCGATGGCCTTGCTCACCCATCCGACCACGAGCCCGATCCCCGTTATTAGTCGGCCGATAATTGAAAGCATCGGCCCGATGGCCGCGACCACGGCCGCGATCGTCACGATTATCTGTTTCGTTTTCGGGTCGAGCTGATTAAACTTGTCGACGAGTTTGGTGAGGAAGTCGGCGAGCTTTCTGATCCAGGGAGAAAGGACATCGCTAATGGCGATGGCCGCCCCCTCTAATGCAGAGACCAAAAGGGTCAAGTCTCCTTTGAGGTTGTCGAGCTGGGTGCTCGCCATTTTTTCGGCTGACCCGCCCGCATCCTGGATGGCGCCCGACAATTCCTCCCACCTCTCGACGGAAGTGTTGAGGAGCGCGTTCGCCTTTGAAATGTCCCTCACGTTGAACATATCCCCGAGGATGTCATTTTTCTCCGCGTCTGAAAGTGTATTCAAGCCCGCGGCTATTTCGGGGAACAAATCGCGGAGATCCTTGAGGTGCCCGTTCGAGTCGTATGCCGAGATCCCGAGCTTGTCCAGCGCGTCGGCTGTCTTGCTCGTCGGGTCGGCTAATTTCAAAAGCATATTACGGAGGGCTGTCCCGCCCTCGCTTCCCTTTATGCCATTATCTGCCAGCGCTCCAAGCACGGCGTTCAGTTCCTCGATGCCGCCGTTCATATTGCGGGCCGTTCCTCCTACAGTGAGGATGGCGTCCCCGAGTTGCTCGACGGATGTGTTCGATGAACTGGCGGTTTTCGCCATCTGATCGACCAGCACCTTTGTATCGTCGAATGAAAGCCCGAGCGCGGTCTGTGCGTCCGTCACCATATCCGACGCCTTCGCAAGTTCCATATTGCCGGCGGCGGCAAGGTTGAGAACTGTCGGGAGCATATCCATTGACTCCTCGACGTTATAACCCGCCAATGCCATATAATTGAGCGCCTCGGCCGCCTGGGTCGCGGAGAACGCGGTCGTCGATCCCATTTCCAGGGCGAAGTCGCGGAGCTCCTCGATTTGGTCAGTTGTCGTGCCCATCGTGGCGGCGATCTGTGAAATGGCCGCGTCAAAGTCAAGGCCGACCTTTGTGGAGGCCGCTCCGAGTGCCGCGAGGGGTGCGCTGACCTTTTTCGTTATTTCGTCGCCCGCGTCGCTGGCCGCCTTGCCCACCTCTTTAAGCTGATTTGAAAGCGCTTTCAAGCTCGCGCTTCCCACCTCTGAAAGCTGGGTTTTGAATGTGTTTAGCTTGCTCCTGGTCTCGATGATCTCGCGCTGAAGGTTTCGGTATTCCTCGGCGGTCATTTTGATTTTGCCCGTTTTCACTTGCTCCTGGGCATTCTTCAATGCGTCGAGTCGGTCTTTCGTTTCCTTGACCTTCTGCGTGAGAAGTGTTTGTTTTTGCCTCCATAATTCGATGGAATTCGGGTTGAACTTGAGGTCGGCTTTTACTTTTTTTAGTTCCTTATCAATTTTCGCCGTTCTCTCATCGACGTCTTTTAATGCCTTGTCGAGCTTCGTGGTGTCACCGCGGAACTCTATCGTTATTCCTTTAATGTTTCCAGCCATTTTGTGGTGTCCTTATCTATCCAAAAAATGCGTTTATGTCGGTTTGGGTCGCTCTCCGTCTGTCGCCCTTCTTCGCCTTCTGCTCTGCTCGCTTTTCGGCCTTTTCCTGGCGCTCGTTGTATGCGATGCAAAAATCGACCACTTGCCCGATCTGCATCTGCCGGATGTCGCTCATCGTGAGCCCTCTCTCAAGGCCCGCCAATATGAGGGTGTCCGTGTCTATGCTTTCGTTGTCGGCTGGAGCTTCTCTTTTATCCCCTCCAGCCTTTGCAAGTTTTTTGCTGATATTAGTCCTTTGAATATCAACGAGAAAACCGCGGGCGCGATCTCGTCAAGCGGGAATGTGTCGAATTGCTTGACCCACTCCTTCGGCTCGGGGATCGTGTCGTCCGCGCATTTATTGAGCGCCCACGTTATGTTGATAAAATCGACGAGCTCCAGCCCTCCGAGGTGAGCCACGGCATTGATGAATGCGTCCCCGTCAAATACGGCCAGGAGATCCTCGATTTTTATGTCCTTCGTTTTTCCCGTCTCGTTTATGACTCCCGCCATTAAATCAAGCGCGGAAGCGACGAGCGGCATCATCGACGGAATGACGTCGCTCCCGAATTGGTCGCGGTAGGCCAGCGCCCAGCCGATGTTATTGTTGAGTTTTATGCTCTTGTCCCCTATGCTGATTATTTTCTCCATTGTGTCCTCCGTAAAAGAAAAACGGGGCGAGATCCCCCGCCCCGCGTCTATTAAGACTCGCTCTCAAGTTCCGGCGCGTCGGGTGCTGTGAACAATGTGTCATAGCCCGCGTCGCCTGGTTTGAGTACGGCCATTGTCACTCCGCTCGCATTGTCGCCTATACAAGTCACGGGAAGGGTCTCGGTCACGGGCTCCTTGCTCTCCTCGATGGTGTTATATGATCTGTTGATCGCGCCGAGGGTGCAGTTGTAAAGGATGACCTTTCTGCTTTCTGCGTCTCCCTCTACCTGGAATGCGATGAAAACGTTGGGCTTCGTCGGGTTTTTAACCGCGGCAAGGCCGCCGTTTGTCAAGGTCTTATAACCGAGGAACTGTGTCTTGAATGCGTCGTCGAACATCGCGACCTCAAGGTCTCCCTCGATCTTTCCGCCGGAGTAGCCCGACCAATAAACGATATTATCTGCATAGAAATCGTTTTGGTTGTTGTCGGTCTCGGGTGAAAAGCTGACCGCGCCCGCCTGGTGGTAGGGCGTGCCGAGGGTGATGTTGCCGTTCCCGTCGTCCTCGTAGGTGCCGACGTGCAGTTCGGAGATCCCGAACTCTACCTTGTTTGCCATTGGATGCTCCTCCTAAATGTAGTAATAAATCACAAAAACGCCTTCGCTTTCGATGTAGGCGTCCTCGCTCTTGGTGAAAAGGAAGCCATCGTCGAGGAGCGCGTCCTCGATGTCGGCCTCCGTTGCTTCGTTTTTCTCGGTGAAGTAATACTCGACGCGGTAATTGTTCTCGCGCCAATAAAGGGTGTCGTCGGCTTCCATTATGTCCTGGCCGTTGCCCATATAAACGAGATATGGCGGTGCCTGGGGCGGTTGCCCTTCCCTCTTGTTAAAGTGGGAATAGGCGCACGGAAGGCCGGTGCCTTGTAGTGTTGAATATAAGCTCATAGATTTTGCGCTCCTTGTCTGATCTCTTCCTCAAAACGGACGATGCCCACTTGCTCCGCTGGGCCGATGTGGCGCCTTGCCGCGACCCGTCCGCCATAGCTTCCCCATTGGTTTGCGATGGCGTGGCCGTTCTCCAGGAGGTGCGTAAGCTGGTAGTGTTCCGTGTTGTGAACTGTCCATCCGCCCTTTGTCTTGGTCGCCCTCCATCCTTTCGCGTATGGGCCGTTGCCCACGACGGCGATCGCGTTGTTTTTGACGTCCTTCGCGGTCTGCTTTGCGGTACTCTCTGCGACATTCTCAACGAGTTTTTTGAAGTTCTCGTCGTACTGTTCGAGGAGTTCCTTGACCTGGGCCTCGATGCTTTCCGTTTTAGCCATTGGCGTCCACCCGTTCCTCCAGGATGAGCGAGATCCCGTCCCGCTGTGCCTTAAAATCGGCCCGTATAACGCGATATTCGCGCCCGTGGTAAATCACTACCTTTTCGCCGTGATAATCGTCCCTATGGGTCAAATAGAGCGTCACAGAGGGCTTCAGACCCGCCTGCGCGGCGCCGTAGAACTCCGACGCGTAAATCGTGCGCGGCTGGACGTAGACCTGGCGATCTTCCACGGCTGTGATCTCATTTCCGTATGTGTCGAACGTCGGGGCGCCGTATGATCTCAAAATTGCTATATCGTCATACATTGGCGGCCCCCCATATTGTGTAGCCCGTGGCGTTTGAAAGTTGCGCCTTCTGTTCGTCGTATGCCTTTTTCAAGCGGTCATAGTCCTCCGGCAAGCCAAAGCTCATCTTGCAGAACGTGATCGTCGCCCTGGTGATGAGCGCGTCCGTGTCGCTGGGAAGAACGACCCCCGCGATGCCGAGGTCTGCCTGGGCCGCTTCTATGAGGTCGAGGAGTTCGTCATCGTATGCGTCGGTTGTAATGCGGAGCGCAAGTTTTACTTTTTCAAGCATTGTTGTATTACCTCACTAATTGGGGCGGGTTGCCCCGCCCCGTGTTTGTTTGTTTCCGTCGCGGTTTATTCGCTTTCGGGGATGCCGTCGATCAAGGCGAACATATTCAGACCGACCACATCGATGGCGGCATAGAGTCTGCCAACGAGTTTGATGAGGTCTTTCTCGGCGAGTGAATACTCGTCAAGCACAAATCTGACGTTTGCGCCTTCGGGGAGGTTGGCCTGGACGCCTGCAAGGTCTCCAACGATGGCACCGTCACCGATGATGGCCGCCGGGGCTGAGATCGGGGTCAGACCCTGGAACGGGTCATACGCATAGTTTGCGTTGAGGGCCGCGATTCTGATGTCTGCGATGGTCTGTGCGGAAGCGATCAGAACGAGGTCTCTCGCCTCGGGGTTAAGGTTTGCGATGGCCTGGATAATGGTGGCGGGTGTCACCGCTCCGTTTACTGTGTCCCCGTTGAGGGAGTTGGTGTCGGTGAGAATGGCTCCGAGGGCGATTTCTGAAGCTTTTTTGATGATTCGGTATGTGATTTCATCGTACACATACGCAAGGAAGTCCTCGCTTCCCATAGCCAGCACCTCTGTACTGAAAGCCACCCATTTCTTGATAGTGGCGGGTACTAGGTTGACGATTGTCAGCTTTACCTGCTCCATATCGGGAGCGGCTGTTCCTTCAGTGTGGACAACGGCGGGGTCTGCCTCTGTTTCAACGGCGACCTTGAGGTTGCCTCTGACGAAGGTCTTTGTCACTCTGTTATAGATCTCGTCTCTGTCCCAGGCGGTCTTGATCCTTGCTTCTACGAACTCGGGAACGGGGATGTTGCCGCTCACGTTCTCGGTGAGGAATGTGCCTGTAGGATCGTCGAGTGCTCTGAACTCCTTGATGAGGGCCCTACACTCTTCGTCCTTGCCCGTCTTGATGTAGTTGGCGAATGCGTCAACATAAGCTTTGCTGTTTCTGAACTCTTCAAAAGTCATTTTGTTTTCTGTCCTTTCTTCGATTTTCTTGCCCTCGCCTTTGGCTACGGCCTCGGCGGCGGCTTTTCTTTCCTCGGTCTCCTTAATGACCGCGGCCTTTCTTTCCTCTATGGCGTCAAGTTCCGCGTTCAATGCCTCGATCTGTTCCAGGTCGGCTGTCGCTGTCTCTGCGGCGATCTCTGCCGACCTCTGCTCAAGTTCTTCGATGCCGAGGGTCTCGATTTCTTCTCTTGTCATTTCGTTTCCTTTCCGAGGGCTCTTGCCCTCACCTCTGCGCGACGTCTTTCAAGCGCTAACTTTTCCGCTTCGAGTCTCTCCGCTCGAATAGTCTCGATCGCTCCGTCGATCTTGCTCCTGGTGGCCACGGCGATGCTCGTGCCATCATTGGCGGGTAATGAAACCGCGCTCACGTCGTACAATTTGGCCACGCCCGTGATCGTCCTCAAAATGTCCACGCGTCCGTCCTCCGCTTCGGTGCGGAGTTCTTCGTCGGCGTTTACTGTGAAGCCGAAGCTCATCTTGTCGGTGTAGCCTCCGCGGATCTCCTCATAAAGCCCGCGTCCGAGCTCTGTGCCGGAGAGATCCGCTTCTATATACAGCCCCGCATCATCGGGTTTGATGGTGAGGGTGCCGTTTTTCGTCCTGGCAAAAACGCGCCCCTGGTGGTCGTACTGCATTATGACGTCGCTCGTGTCGGTGTTGTCGAATGCGTGGGCGTCCACTTGCTCGCGGTAAACGAGACCGTCGTCCTCGTATAACGTATAGGGCTGGTTGAATGTTGAGGCGTAGCCCTCGACCATCATCGTGTCGGCCTGGGCTTCCCTTTCCTCCTCCGTCCGCTCCTTGAGGCGGATGGTCAAGTTTCGATATTCTCTTTCTTTATTCTGTGGCATTGTTTTCGTCCTCCTCTGTGGTGTCCTGGATGAGTTCGTCCGTCGCTTTGTACTCTCCGCGGATCGGCGCCACCTGGCCCGCTCCGTCGGGTAATGGTGCAAAGTTGAAAAGCTCGCGGATCTCGTCAATTAAAATCGCGCCGCGGTCTCCGAGTTCCTTCGCGACCTGCACTTTCTGCGACGGGCTCATATACTGCAAGCGGTTTGCGTTAGCGATTAGATATGAGCCTTGCGCCCTCTCCCTTTCGCTGAACAGCATCCGCGTCAATGCTTCGCTGAACTGTATCGAGAACGGCTCGACGCATCCGTCGAAGAAGCCCTCCAAGTCCTCCGCTTTCGCCTTGTTTTGGAGGACGTCCTCGCTCACGCCGAAGTAGTTAAACACGTTTTCCCTAATCTGCGCCATTTGGTCGGCGTCGACGGTGTAGGGCTTCACGTCGATCTGTTTTATGTCCTGGTAGGTGTTCGGGAATAAGAGGAAGCCCCCGCTCTTGGATGATGTGGACAAGTTCGTCTCGGTAAACCTTGCCCGCTCCTGGGCGAGATCCTCCGCCGAGGCAAAGTTTGAAAGCTTGGCCATAAAGCGGAACGTCGCCGCGTTCTTGACCCCTTCCTCGATGCCCTGGTTTTGGATGTGGATAAGTTGCATCGTTTCTTTGAGCGGTGCGTTCGTGTCCCCGAA
>JAEIGA010019138.1_pt1 | contig 10442 bp, 10 predicted proteins | sample 9270691 | NCBI WGS metagenome assembly JAEIGA01 (sample SAMN17057246, study PRJNA624740) | gut metagenome | biome: biome; isolation source: fecal sample | host: Bos grunniens | place: China: Xizang | collected 2019
GATATAAAACTGCTTTACGGCAGGTGCCCCAAGCGGTTCCTTTTTTGTTTAATGATTATTGAAATTTGAAATCCACGACCAAAGGCAGGTGGTCGGAGGTTCTTCTGGCGTAAGCGTGATCCATCACGTCAAACGAAGTGGGCGTTACGGCACCCTTGTACAGGCAATGGTCGATGGATTCCTTCGCGTTGCCGCTGCCGCCTCCAATGCTGGTAAAGTAATTCTTATCCTTATCAAAGTTTGCGTATCCGCCGTAGGAGTTCATCTGGTCGGCACCGGCCATGGTGGTTTGCACGTCCTTGAAACCGGCGGCCTCAAAGTTGTTAATGGCACCGGTGTTCTTATACTTTCCGTCCTCACGGTTGTAGCTGGTATTGATGTCACCGCCAAAAATCATGGGAATGTTGGCATATTCGCCTACCAGGATCTTGGTGCTGATCTCGTTGAGCAACTCCTCGGCCTGTCTTGCTCGACGCAGGTTCGAGTAGCAGGTATCCTGGTGATCCAGATGGACCGAAGCCACCGCAAAGACCTTTCCGGTGGTCTTGTCCTTAAAGATGGCCCATACGGTGGTCTTGGAAAGTCCACCGTAACGAATGTTATCGTTGAAGCGCTCGTAGTCCCAAAGCAGCTGAGAAGCGCTGGAGGGATCCTTGGGGTTATCGTAACGGGTACCCAGCTTGTGCTTGTATACCGAGTAGAGCTGGCTGATCTCCTCGTCGGTGATGCGAGAGGAGTATACGTAGTCACCGTACTCCAAAAGCTCCAGCTTTTCGGGATTGTAGAAAATGGGAGTGTGAGGAGTCTGGTTGCCGTTGGTTGTGGTGATCGACCAGTTGCTGATGCCCTGATTTTTGTCACCGTTCTTGTAGGTAACGTTGACCGCGTACTTATTGGTAGGAACCTCTGCGTAGCCCATAGCCTTCAAACGACCGTCCAGGCCCGCAGTGCCGCTTCTGGGAACGTTATTAAACTCCTGCAAGCAGAGAACGTCTGCCATATATTCCTCGTACAGGTTGGAGATCAGATTCCAACGCAGGACGGGATTGGTGTAAGTGTTCGCATCGGGGTTGGTCCCGCCGTACACGTTGTGGAAGATCACGCGGATATCCCCGGTGGTATTCAGCATACTGTCCTTCCGCTCCTGCAGAAGAGTGGTCATATCCTTGGTAACGCTGGAGATCTCGCCCAAGGGAATGTACTGCTCGTAGAACTGGGTGGGAATATACTCGTACACCGAGGTGCTTCCCGCAACGATCTGCACCTTGTTCTCGGCAACCTCTACGCGGTATTCCTCCTTGCCCGCAGTGATGGTGGTGCGGGCGGTGTTACCGATGAGGATCTCCTTCTCGTAGGTCTTGCGATCCGACTCCACGGGCAACGTATAGCCGTAGTACTGCTGGAAGTGATCGCAAAGGATGTAAGCAACCTCGTGCTCGGCGGCACGGTAATCCGCAGGATACACGATGGTAAAGTCCTTCAGCTCCTGGCCCGCGGCCACAAAGCTTTCGGCCTTGTACTTAAAGCGGTATTCCCGCTCCAGGTCGGGGGTAAAGGTGATCTTACCGGTTTTGGCCTCCTCACCGCCGGCCACCTTGTTGATAAACCAGGTGATGGCTGTGATCAGAGCCTCGGAATTACCACCAACAATCACGATCTTGTTGCCGTTCCGAACAATGTTATAATCCTTCAGACGCAGATCCTTGGTGGCGGCGATGCTTTCTTCATAGCCGGTGCTGCCGATCAGGATCTCGTAGCTGTCCTTGTTGTAGGTATTGGCGTTGGTACTGGCGCGAGAGATCTTTGCGCCGGTGTTATCCTCGATCTTATCGATCAGAGAATCCAGTTTGGATTCCAGGGTGGGAATGTCCATCAGCTCCATGCGGTCGTAGATGATACGGAACTTGGACTCACCGTTCTCGGCAATGACCAGCGGCGGTTCCTCTACTACGGGAGCCTCCGTGGTATTTCCTTCATTTCCCGCGGGCGTCTGATTGCCGCAGGCCACCAGCATGGTGAACAGGAAGGTGAACGCAAGCAAAAGCGAAATAAAGCGTCTCATTGATTTTCTCCTTTTTTGTTTCTCTGTAACAGGAATATTATATCACAAACGGGATGAATTGGCAATCCTCATTTTTCATAAATCTGTTCCCGCCTTTTTGTCTATTTTTTCGACTCGATAAAAAAGAATCTTTTTCGCGTCAGACGCTTGCAGAACGCCCGATTCGGTGCTATAATAATAGCAGAGTACCTTTGCATGGAACAGGAGAATGTGTTTTGGATATCTTGATCTTTTCGGATTCCCACGGTCACGGCTACGAAATGGAGCGCGCCCTGCGCCGCCAGCTTCGCCGGCCCGATCTGATCCTCTTTTTAGGAGACGGCGCCAGGGATCTGTGGACGGCCGACCTTGCGGGAACGCCAACGCGTGCCGTTTGCGGCAACTGCGATCTTTTTTGGGGCGAACTTCCCTTTCCCTGCCCCGAGGAGGATCTGTTTACCGTGGAGGAACATCGGATCCTGATGACCCATGGCCACCGATACCGGGTCAAGGGAGGGCTGGGAGCCCTACTCCGCCGTGCCGCCGAGGTCGACGCTCACGTGGTGCTGTTTGGCCATACCCACGAGCCCCTGGAGCAAACGCTCCCCGCGGGAACACAGGTCGGAAACACCGTTCTCTCCCATCCTGTCACCCTCTTCAATCCCGGAAGCATTGGACACGGGGGAAGCTTTGGCACCCTCCACGTAACCGAGAGCGGCGTTCTGCTTTCTCACGGCACGCTGGATACCGCTCCGTGACCCATGAAACAAAAAACGAGCCGCCCGAGGGCGGACTCGTCTTTGTGCGTGCAATACGAAATCAAACGGTAGCAGGATCTTCCTCTACGGTTTCCAGCTTGGCCTGCTCCACGGCAGCCTCGTATGCCTCAATGATCGCCGACTCCAGCATCCCACGGAACTGCGCGTTGATGGGATGTACGATATCACGGTAGGTATCGTCGGGGTTCTTGCGGCTGGGCATCACGATAAAAAACTTATCTCTGGCGTTGATCACTTTGATGTCGTGAACGGCAAGCTGACCGTCAAACGTCACCGAAATAATGGCTTTCATGGGGCCCTCTTCAAATAGCTTGCGCACCTTAATATCGGTAATCTGCATGGTAAATCCTCCAATCGTTTCAATCTACTGTAATCAGTATAATCGCGTTATGTGAAGGTTATTCAATGAAAACGGAATCTTTTTGTGAATTCCCAATTTTTTTGGCAGTATTTTTGTCAAAAATGATCCATATTTTGGCCATAAAATTTAGAATTGACGCCATGGAGCGTCAAAGATCCCCCGAAGGGATACGGAGGTAGAGCATGTCCATTGAAAATACACATTACGGAAGCCGAGGCATCGAGCAGCAGTTGCTGGGACGCCGGCGGATCTTCTTCATTGGCATTGGCGGCATCAGCATGTCGGCGCTGGCCAAAATCTCCCTGCTCTGGGGCTACGGTGTGGGAGGCTCCGACCAGCGAGAGAACGCCCAGACCGAGATGCTCCGGCAAAGCGGTGCCAAGATCTTTTTGGGGCACGACGCCGCTCATCTGGAGGGCTATGACGCCGTGGTCTACACCGTAGCCATCAGCGAATCCAATCCCGAATATCAAGAAGCAAAAGCGCAGGGGCTCCCCTTGATCTCCCGCTCGGACTACTTGAACTACCTCATGACCGGCTACCGAACCCGGGTGGGTATTGCCGGCATGCACGGAAAAAGCACCTGCACCGCCATGTGCGCCGGCATTTTTGCCAAGGGTGCCGATCCCACGGTGCTCTGCGGTGCCGAGCTTCCCTTCTTTGAAAATGCTACCTATCGAGTGGGCAAACAGCGGGATCACTTTCTGTTTGAGGCCTGCGAGTATATGGATTCCTTCCTGGATTTTTCCCCAACTCTTGCCGTGATCTTGAACGTGGAAATGGACCACGTGGATTATTTTCACAGCATGGAACAGATCCGAGCCTCCTTCCTGGCCTACGCCAACAAGACTGACCGCGTGCTCTGCAATGCCGACGACGAAGAAACCATGGCAGCCCTTCGGGACTATCCCGGACAGCGCGTCACCTTTGCCCTGGAGGATCTCACCGCCGATTTTACGGCGCGGGAGATCAACTCCACCCCCGAGGGGATCAGCTTTTCTCTATATCAAAAGCAGGAATGCCTGGGTCGCATTTCCCTGCGGGTTCACGGACGGCATATGGTCTACAACGCCCTGGCCGCCGCTGCCGTGGCCATACTCTGTGGACTTCCCTTTTCGGTCATTCGGGAAGGGCTCGGCACCTTTGAGGGCGCTCACCGCCGCATGGAATTCAAGGGAACACTGAACGGCGCCCACGTCTATGACGATTACGCTCACCATCCCAAGGAGATTCGCGCCACCCTGGACGGCGCAAGAGAAATGGGATATCAACGGATCCTTTGTGTTTATCAGCCTCATACGTACAGCCGCACCGCAGGCCTCTGGGAGGAGTTCGTTGCCGCCTTCCAAGGGGTAGATCGGGTCTATTTTGCCGACATTTACGCCGCACGGGAACAAAACACCGTGGGAGTCAACTCCGCCGCCCTGGCCCGTGCCGTCGGTCCCCACGCCGCTCACGCACCTTCCCTGGAGAACCTGGCACAACGGCTGCGCCAAGAAGCCGCCCCGGGGGATCTGGTGCTGGTGATGGGGGCCGGAGATATCGATCGCATCTATCCTCTTTTGCTCCAATAATACGCCGCTCTCGCCTCGACTTCCGAAAAAAAGGAAATCGAGGCGATTTTTCTTTGGAAAATTCGCAAAAAATGTTGACAAGTAAACATGAATCTGTTATAATATAGATACAATCGGTTTATATGGCCTTTTCAAACCGAGACATCGATAAGGAGATAATGCAACCGACCCATGATAAAAGAGCGGTTTTCTTTTTTTGTATTGCGGATCAACGCCATCAGCAAATACATTAACAAGTTGAAATTCGACTTTGCCCCCTGCTTTGGCATCAAAAACGTTCATATTTTCTGGATCTACGAGCTTCATACTCACCCCGAGGGATTGACCGCCTCCGAGCTGGCCTCCCGCAACATGATCTCCCGCTCCCTGATCTCCCGTGAGATCGAGGATCTCTTGGAGCACGGCTATATTCAAATGGAAAAGATCACCCGTGGAAAGCGCATCAGCTACAACTCCCGCATTACCTTGACCGAAAAGGGCAAGGAGCTGGCCCAAAGCATTTCCCAAAAGGGCATGGAGATCCAAAATCGCGTCAGCGAGGGAATCAGCGATCACGATCTGATGGTCTTTTATAACACCATGGAAAAAATGTACAACAACCTTCGGATCCTGGCCGAAGAGACCGATCCCGAAGCACTGTTTTCCAACGTTCCCGTAGCACCATCCAACGGCAAATGCGGTAGTTGACCGCCGGGCCTCATTTCCCGTCCTTGCCTTAGAATAAAAAAGGAGTTAAAATTATGAGAGATTTTGTCATCTTTACCGATTCCTGCGCGGATCTCACCCCCGAAATGTATGGGGAGCTGGGGCTTCGCGTCATGCAGCTCGATGTGATTGTGGAGGGGGAATCCCCCCTGCCAAACGATCGGGTGGACATCAAGGAGATCTACGCCAAGCTGCGTGCCAAAAAATCGGCATCTACCGCCGCGGTAAACATTGAAAAATTCCTGGAGACCTTCACCGCCGCCGCAGAGGAGGGATTGGATGTTTTGTACCTGGGCTTCTCCTCCGGTCTGAGCAGCACCTTTGGTGCCGCCGCCGTTGCCATGGACGAGTTGCGAGAGAACTATCCCAACGGAAAATTCTTTGCTGTGGATACCCTTTGTGCCTCCATGGGACAGGGACTTTTAGTCTATCACGCCGTAAAAATGAAGGAACGCGGTGCCTCCATCGAGGAGGTTCGCGATTTTGTAGAAAACAACACACTGCACCTTTGCCACTGGTTTACCGTGGATGATCTCTTCTTCCTCAAGAGAGGCGGACGGGTGAGCGCCGCCACTGCTGTGGTAGGCTCCCTGCTCAATATCAAGCCGGTCCTGCACGTGGACAATGCTGGAAAGCTGATCAACGTATCCAAGGCAAGAGGACGCAAGGCTTCCATCGACGCCATGTTCAACAACATGAAGAACTCCATGCTCCCCACGGGGAACGAGGTGGTTTACATTAGCCACGGCGATTGCATTGACGATGCTCAATACCTTGCCAATCGCGTAAAAACCGAGCTGGGTATTCCTCAGGTAGAAATCAACTACGTTGGGCCCGTAATCGGCTCCCACTCCGGTCCCGGCACCCTGGCATTATTCTTCTTTGGAAACGAGAGGTAAGAGGCGGATATGTTAATCGACGGACGCACACTGTGTGGCATGGTTATTTCTGCGGCCAACGCATTGGATAACAATAAGACCACCATCAATAATATGAACGTGTTCCCCGTTCCCGACGGAGACACCGGTATCAACATGACCCTGACCCTGAGCGCGGTTCGTGCCCTGACCAATTACGACGGCACGGTTTCGGATTGTGCCGATAAGATCGCCAATATGGTCCTTCGCTCGGCCAGAGGAAACTCGGGTGCCATCCTTTCCCTCTTCTTCCGCGGCATGGCCAAGGCGTTGAAGGGCTTGGATCAGGCCAGCGCAGCCGATCTGGTACGCGCTCTGCGCAAGGGTACCGACGAGGCCTACAAGGCTGTGATGCAGCCCACCGAGGGCACTATCCTTACGGTGATGCGGGTTTGCGCCGAGAAGGCCGAGGAAAAGATCACTAAGGATTCCTATAAGGACGATCCCATCCACCTCTTTACCACCATGGCAAAAACGGCCGAGGAAACTCTGAAAAAGACCCCCGAGCTGCTTCCCGTGCTGAAGGAGGCCAACGTAGTGGACGCCGGTGGATACGGCTTCCTCTTTGTGATCTCCGGCATGCTGGCCGCGCTGAACAGCAACCCCGTGCTGGCCGAGGAAGAGACCAACGCCGTACAGAGTCCGGCCAATTTTGCGGATTTTGATACGTCTTCCATCGTATTTGCCTACTGCACCGAGTGCATCATCGGCAAATCCAAAAAGTATCGCGGCGAAGGCACCGCCACCGAGTTCCACGAGTTCGTTGGCGCCATTGGCGACAGCGTGGTATTCATTGACGCGGAGGATATCATCAAGCTTCACGTGCACACCAACCATCCCGGCCAGGTCATTGAAAAGGCCCTGGAATACGGCGAGATCGAATCCCTGAAGGTGGAAAACATGCGCCTGCAGCATTCGGCGCTGGCCGATGAGGATCTGGTGGAGGCTGCGGAAGCCCCTGCCGTTGAGGCTCCTGCCGTCCCCAAAAAGCAGTTTGGCTTTGTCAGCGTTTGCATGGGCGATGGAATCCGTGATACCTTCCTGGATCTGGGTGCCGATCACATCGTGTTTGGCGGTCAGACCATGAACCCCAGCACCCAAGATATTATTGACGGCGTGAACCGTACTCCTGCCGAGATCGTGTACGTCCTTCCCAACAACAAAAACATCTATCTGGTGGCCGTTCAGGCGGCAAAGATGATCACCGATAAGCAGGTGATCGTACTGCAGACCAAGAGCGTTCCCCAGGGCATTTCGGCCATGATCGGCTTCAATCCCGATGCCGACGAAGCCACCAACACCGCCTCCATGAACGAGGCCATTGCCGCTGTGCGCACCGCACAGATCACCTACGCCGTGCGCGACACCTCCATTGAGGGAGTGAAGATCAGCAGCGGTCAGACCCTGGCGCTGGTGGACGGCAAGATCCTTTGCTCCTCGGATAAGGAGGAGGAATGCTTAGCTTCCATTGGTGCGGAATTTGCCTCCAACGCCTTCTTCACCGTCTTCTACGGTGCCGAGGTAGACGAGGATCGTGCCAACCGCGCCGTGGAGATCCTGAAAGAAAAGCTGGGAGAGGACGCCGAGATCGCTCTGATCCCCGGCGGACAACCCATTTACGATTTTATCATTTCAGCAGAATAAAGAACAAAGGAGCAGGCATTGCAAACGCAATGCCTGCTCCTTTGTTTTACATCGTCACATCGGCTTTATTTTCAATATCAAAGGCTGCAAAATAGCGCTCCTCCATGGAAATCCATTCCTCACGGAAGCGCTTGGCCAGCCCTTCCCCGTTGCGGCAAAGGATCCGATCCATCTGTTCCTCGGGGGACACGGTAACGAACACCCGCAGATCTGCATACGCCCCAAACGCGGGATGGTGACTGTACGATCCCTCCACCACGCGGATCCGCGAGGCCCCGATCTCCCGCCGCCCCGTGACCGCCATGCAAGAGCAATCAAACGCGCCGTAGGAGAATTCCTCCCCCGTGGAAAGGTACGGCAGAATCTCATCCTTCACCCGCTCGTAATGGAGATTTCCTCCCGGCTCGCCCAGCCGCACCTCGGTGCGCAACGGCGGAGGAAGGAAAAAGTCATCCATGTGAATAGCATCCACCCCAAGGATCTGCTCCAAGCGCGCGGCCAGGGTGGACTTTCCCGCAGCGGCACGGCCGTCGATGGCTAGAACGCAGGAGTTCTTCTCGTCCAGAATCCTTGCCACCCGCTCCAAGAAGGGCAAAAGCTCTGCAAACTCCCGCCACACAATGCGGTAGGCCGGACGCTCCGCCTCCCGATAGCGGTCGCTGTGATGGATCGGCGGCATTCCTGCCGCGGCGTATTCGGCGGCAAATTCCCTCCATTCCTCCGGGGAAAAGGCAAATTCTCCGTCTTCGGACATTCGCGCGGCCTCCTGAAGATATGCCTCCAAAGAGTCGTGGCTAGCATTCCTCACCGTGGTCGAGGCCACGAACATGGAAAACAACCACTCGGCGGGAAGTCCCTTTTGCTTCCATACGCCCAAATGAACGCGGCAGACCTCCGGGGAGATGGCCTCCACCAAGGGAAGCGCCTCTGTTGCGGGGGTTGCCTCCAGCTCCCGCTTCAAATAGTTCCATGCAGCTGCGCGATCCCGCAAAAGATGCTCGGCTCCAAAGGCGGCCTGATAGCAAAGCTTGGCCACGTCCCGAGGTTGCATGGAGGGATGGAGCGCGCTTTGCTCCTTCAAATAATACGAAAACGAATTCATAGATCTTCCTCCAAAGCCATCAGATCGAGGGCAGACGAAGGAATCCCAGGATTCCCTCCCCTACGGGACACTCCACCACCGCCGAATGGTTATGATGATTGCCCACGGCCACGTCCATGGTATCCTCGTGCAGTTCCAGAACGATGCCCATGCGAGGAGGCTTCCCCTCACGGAAGGAGAAAACCACCAGATCTCCCACCTCCAAAGCCTCGGTAGGACTGTGCCACAGATGGATCTTGGGCAGGCGGGCAAACTCCACCCATGCAGGTACCCAAGCAAAGCAACCGTGCACACGGGTGTCGGGATAGCGCAGAGGAAGTCCGTATCCCGCCTCCTGGACGCACCAAAAGGCAAAGGCACCGCTCCAATCAGCATTCAGCGCTTCCTCGGTGACCTCGTCGGTCTCGGCAAACAGCTCCAAAAAGGGATACAGATTCCCCATACCGTTATCCGAATTTCCTTGATAGTTTTTCTTTGCTTCCCGTTCCGCAATTTGTGCTAACATCTGATTCATGACCCGTTGTCCTCCCTTGGTTCTTACTGTTATTTATTGTAGCATACAATTTCCCGAATTGCAAGGGCTTCCTCAAAGAGAATTTGGATAGAAAACAAAAAAGGGGCATCGACCAAATGCCTTTTGCATTTGCAACACCCCATATGTATTTGGCCCATGTGCAACGACAAGGCCGTTCTTATCCTTGCTGGTCCGAGATCTGCTGTGCGGCGGTAAAATCTCCCTGATTGGGACTGCTGCACAAAGCACCGCCCTCAATGGTGGGAGGTACCCAGCGATCACTTTTTTGCTCGTGAAAATTATTGTACCAGCATTGCGGCTCTTCTTCCTTTTTCTTCTTTTTCCGCTTTCCAAAAAGTGTTTGAAACAGTTTCATCATGTCCTCCAATCTCAATTGTTCGGGGATCGTCTTTTTTTCATTATAGCAGAACAAGTTCCCCGTGTCAAGGGAACGGCTACTGTTTTTTACCATTTTGGATGGGATTGGCCGTACCAATACCCCAAAAAGACGGCCACCGAATAAATGACGCCAAACGCCAGGGCGAAGGGCAGAGGCGTGAGAAGGCCGTATTCCGCCACAGGGATCCCGGTAACCGCCTCACAAAACATGGTGGCATTGACCAAAATCACGAAATTGTTCTTTACGAACAGGCACCCCACAACAATCCAAAACAGGGACGGCAGTACTGAAAGCAACAGCAATTCCTTTTTGGCATATTTGCGAAATTCTCCGCTTCTCCCCTCTCGCACAAAGAAGATAAACAGTGCCACCGCGGCGGTAAGGCCTCCAATCAGAGCGCTCCCC
>JAEIGA010019139.1_pt1 | contig 10442 bp, 8 predicted proteins | sample 9270691 | NCBI WGS metagenome assembly JAEIGA01 (sample SAMN17057246, study PRJNA624740) | gut metagenome | biome: biome; isolation source: fecal sample | host: Bos grunniens | place: China: Xizang | collected 2019
AGAGTATGGTGCCAAAAGGCAAAACCTGAATATCTTCAAATGTTGCTTGCGGTGGACGTACACGGCCCTTGCGTATTGCGTGCGAATATGCCCCCGAGAAACTTCAAGGAATGGTATGCAACCTTTGACGTAAAAGAAACGGACAAAATGTATATCGCACCCGAAAAGCGTATCATTATTTGGTAAGATGAAAGGCGAGTTTTATACTCGCCTTTTTTTGCACTCTTGGATGAGTGTGCGCGTTAAAAGACGGTAGCATGTACGCGTTGAGGATAAAAAGACGGTACCATGTACGCGTTGAATATAAAGAATAATAAAAATCAAGAAGGACTAAATCGCACGGCTTTGTTGCGGATAGGCCTTCTTTTTTGTGTAAAAAAATGATATTTTGTTGTATTTATAGCGTTTGGGAAATTTTGGGCGGAAGGTATAAAAATCGTAAAAAAACAACAAATAGAAATGAAAAAACAACAAAAGGGGTATTGACAGACGAATTTATTATTCTATAATAAAAATACAACATTTATTGTTAGAGGTTTTATTATGTGGATTGCAAGACGTGAAACAGAAAATAAAAATAACCTTACGCAAGGGACGCCGTTGACGCGTTTTATCCGTAAGTTTTATTGCGATAAAAAGGTTGCCAAGGCGGAATTAAAAATTTCCGCGTTGGGCATTTTCCGCGTGCAAATCAACGATAGGGAAATCGACGAATATTTTATGCCCGGCTACACCAACTACAACAAGTACGTTATGCTTTGTTCTTACGATATCACGGCGGACTTGGCGCGTGAAAATCGCATTGCCGTTACGGTTGGCGACGGGTGGTTTGCGGGCCGATTGGGCTATATTGCAAGGGGTAAAATCTTCGGCGACAAGACGAGGTTATACGCCGAAATACATATCCTCTATGAGGACGGCTGTAAAGAGCTTATCCAAACGGATGAAAATTGGAAGGCGTATGATTCGGAAATTGAGTATGCGGATTTCTTCGACGGCGAATGCATAAATGAAAATAACCGCAAGGACGGCTTTGCGGAATACGACAGCCTTGAATGCGCGCAAGCGGTACAAGAGGATAGGACGTTCAAGCCGTATGATATGGAAGCGGTGGTTTGCGTGGATACGATTATCCCCAAGCAAACGAGAAAAAGAAATTCCATTCTCTTGGATTTTGGCCAAAACTTTGCTGGCGTCGTACATTTTTCCGCCAAAGGGAAAAAGGATTTAAAAATTACCGTACACCACGCAGAAATGCTTTCGCTTGACGGGGAATTGTACGTGGAAAATCTTCGCAGCGCGCACTGCACGGACGTGTTGATTTTGTCCGATAAGCCTTGCCGCTTTGCGCCCAAGTTTACCTACCACGGTTTCCGTTATGCAGAAATTACGGTAGAGAACGGTAGCTTGGACGACGTGGAAATTAGCGATATCGTCGGGGTTGTTCTTTCCCAAAATTTAAAAAAAGCGGGCACGTTCGAGTGTTCCGACCCCATTGTCAATAAGGTGTATCAAAACGCGTATTGGGGACAGCTTGGGAATTTCATTTCCGTCCCCACCGATTGTCCGCAGCGTGACGAGCGTTTGGGTTGGACGGGGGATACGCAGGTATTCTGCGACAGCGCAATGTACAATGCGGATTGCAACCGTTTTTACCGCAATTATATGCAAGCTTTGCGTGCGGACTGTTGCGAGAACGGCGCAGTGCCGTCCTTTGTGCCTATGTTCCACGTGGTAAATCAACAAACGTGCGGAAGCCCTTGTTGGGGGGATGCGGTGACGGTAATTCCGTACATGCATTACCGCTTTTACGGGGATAAGCGCATTTTGGAAGAAAATTTACCGCAAGCGAAAAAGTGGATAGATTTCTACAAGGCGCATCTTGACGAGGAAAATTTGGTGAAAGGCTTGTTCACCTTCGGCGATTGGCTTTCCGTCAAGGAAGAAACGGACAAAGCGGTGATGATACAGTGTCTTTACGGCTATTCCTTGCTCTTGATGGTGAAAATGTGCGAAATTATGGGGGAAGACCCCACGGAATACGTAGAGTTGCACCGCGCGGCGAAAGCGGCGTTCCGCAAACACCTGCTCGACGAAAACGGGCGTGTGGTTAGCGATACGCAAACCGCTTATTTGGTGGCATATACAGCGGAGTTTATGTCGGGCGAGGAAATCCGTCAACCCCTTGTAAACGCGATTCACCGCCAAAACGATACGCTGACGACGGGCTTTATCGGCGTAAGATTCCTCTTGCCCGTCTTGTCGGAAATCGGGGAAACGGAGCTTGCCTATAAATTGATGAAAAACACGGAATATCCCTCTTGGGGGTACAGCGTCGTTAACGGCGCGACGACCATTTGGGAGCGTTGGAATGGTTATACGGCGGATAAAGGCTTCTTCAATCCGTCCATGAACTCGTTTAATCACTATTCGCTTGGCTCTTGCGTGCATTGGTTGTACGCCTACGTTTTGGGTATTCGTCCTATCGAGGGTAAAAAGATTTGTATCGCGCCCTATTTTTCCAAGCAATTTGACTACGCGAAGGGCAGTTATGCGTTTGAAAAGGGGGAGGTTGCCCTTTCGTGGCGTTGCGAGGGCGAAAATATTTTGCTGGAAGTAGAGCAAAAGGGGGATTTTGAATTAGAATTTTCCTTTGGCAATCGAAAGGCGGTCAAAGAGGAAAAAATGGGTACGAAATACCTCTTCACCTTTTCCGCATAAAAAAACACAGCGCGAATCGGCTGTAAATTTTGAAAAAGCAGTTTATTCGTCGAAAGTGATATAAAAAGGAGAATACAACTATGGGAACTAAAAATTTGGTCGTATTCGGTTTGGGGGCAAGAGGGAATATCTATGCAAATTTTGCAAAAACTTATCCCGAAAAATTCGAGCTTGTTGCCATTATAGAAAACAACCTCGAAAGACTTGAATTTGCCAAAACGGCATACCCAGGTACGAGATTATTTAATAATTACAAGGATTTCTTGGCGGAAAAGATTGCGGCAGATATCGTTGCCGTGGCTACGCAAGACGAGGACCATAAGGAGCACGCCATCGCGATGATGAAGGCGGGGTACGATCTCTTGCTTGAAAAGCCTATCGCCAACCATCAAGAGGATTGCTTGGCGATTTACGAGGCGAGCAAGCAGTACGATAAAAAAGTGGTCATTTGCCACGTTTTGCGCTATACGCCTTTCTATTCTACGGTCAAACGTATAATTGACAGCGGAAAGCTCGGCGAGGTCATCACCATTCACGCAAGCGAAAACGTGGGCTATTTCCATCAAGCGCATTCCTTCGTGCGCGGGCCGTGGCGCAATAAGTCGCAATCAAGCCCGATGATTTTGGCAAAATGCTGTCACGATATGGATATTTTACGCTATCTTATCGGGGAAGAATGTCTTTCCGTTAGCTCTTATGGGGATTTGTTCTATTTCAATAAAGAACACGCACCTGAGGGCGCAACGGCGTTTTGTTCCGATTGCCCGCATACGGATTGCGTCTATAAAGCGCAGACCATTTATACGTCCGAGGCAGGCAGAGGATTTTCTGCCTATTTCACGACGAAAGAGAAGACGGACGAAAATGTTTTACACGATTTATCCAAATCGCAGTATGATCGGTGCGTGTTTGGCTGTGATAACGACGTGGTGGATCACCAAGTAACGATTATGCAATTCGCGCACGGAAAGACGGCTTGCCATACTATGACCGCGTTTAGCAAGGAAATTTATCGAGATTTGAAAGTTCACGGAACAAAGGCGGAGCTTGTCGGCGTTATAGAAAAGAATAGCATTGAAATACGTTATTTTGACGGCAGGGAAGAGCATATCACGGTGGATATTTCGGCGGCAAGCGTCGGCGGACATATGGGCGGCGATTTCTTTATGATGAACAGCTTGTATAAAGCGTTAAACGGTGAAGCGGCGGAAGGTATCACCTATTTAAACGTGTCTATCGAAAGCCATTTGATGAGCTTTGCGGCGGAACAATCGAGGGTAAGTCACGGCGCGCCTTGTCTTATCAAAAAATGAAATGGGGATACCATGTGCGCGTTGAACACGCAAAAATGCCTTGCGTGCGCCCGTTGACAGTGCAAAATAACAGAGTGAAGAGTGGATGTTTCGTGTAAAAGTTTTGCCTTTTAAATGGTGAAAATAGAGGGACATAACGGGCTTTCTTTGTAAGGGAAAATTTGCCTAAACTGCCAAAAATTACTTGATAAAAACTTGAAAAAAGTTGGCAGTGCCCTATTGACAAATAAAAATTTTGTATTATAATATTGCAGATAAACGAATCCGATTGGGTTCGTTTATCTTAATTTTTGGGATAATTTTCCCGTGTATTTTTGGGAAAAACGGGACAAAGCAAATATAAAAAATACATCCCAAAATCTTAAAATTTGAAAGGGCAAAAAATATGTAAAACACTAAAAAAAGGTGGTGTTTTTGTGAGGTTTGATAATTATTCTTTTGTGAAATGTGCTTTTTTAACATTATTTATCCTTGCATATGACAGTGTATTGTGGTAAAATATTAAATTATGACACAAACGCGTTAAATGATAACAACACAGTTTGTTTTTACTGTGGTATAATGGCTATACGGGGCATGCTGATTATTGCACGCCCCAAACACAAAATGAAAAAATTATGTTATAGGGAGGCTATACAGTTATGAACAAGAAATGGATGGCAGTCGCTTGCATGTCCTTTGCGGCTATGTTCGCATTCGGCGCGTGTGGCGTTGGTGGCGATGGTGGCTCAGGCAACACGACGGGCGGTTATTTGCAAAAAGATCCGCTTGATCTTGGCGATGACTTTAATGAGGCGTATTATCCTTTATCGGTGAAGAGGGCGGCATTTTAGAGCAAAGCGGCGTTCTTACGATTGCAATCGTATTTGAAGGTACGGAAGCAGGTTGGGAAGCTGCTGCGGCGGAATACGAACGCTTGCACCGCGGTCAAGTTGACGTAAAATTGGATACCAAATGGACGGCAACGACGTATCCGAATAAGCTTGACGGTGAATTGGACAACCGCAAGAATACCACTTGGGATATCGTACAAGGTAACCTTGCAACGCAAGGCAAGACGGGCAGCACTTGTGTCAATATGAATACTTACGTTAGCGCACGTAACGGTTACGCAGGCAACAAATTCTGGAGCCAAGTTTTGGAACAAGACGCATACCTTTCCGATAAGACGGGCGACAGCTCCGATACGACTACGGATTCGGGCGACACCTCCGACACGACGAGCGACGAAGAGAAGCCCGCTAAGAGTGGTTGCGGCAGCGCAATCGGCAGCACGTTGGCTATCACGGGCATCGCACTTGCAGCGTCCGCTTTGATTATCAAAAAGAGAAAGGAAGACTAATCGATTTTTGAAAAATTAAAGTCAACTAAATAACAAAAAACTTCCCTGTAAGGCTTGTCCTTGCAGGGGAATTTTTTATGTTAAAAATGGAAATAGGCAAAGGAAATTTGGAAAAGGACTTGCAAATTCCGTCTATATATTGTATAATAAGAGGGTAGGAAAAACTCTTTAAAGGAGCGGATTATGCAAGAGAGAATTTTTGACGTTCGGGAATACGGAGCGGTGGCGGACGGCGTTACGCTTTGCCAACAAGCAGTACAAAAAGCGGTGGACGATTGTCACGCGCAAGGCGGTGGTATTGTTCGCTTTGAGGGGGGCATGTACGTGTTGAGTACGATTTTCCTCAAAAGCAACGTGTATATTGAGGTGGCAAAAGACGCCAAAATTCTGGGCGCGTTGAGCTTTTATGATTATGCGCCGCAAGAGAAGTTGGATTATCCGCTTTATCAAGACGCATCGCACAGCTATTTCGATTGTTCGCTGTTCGTGGCAAGGGATTGCGAAAATATTGGCTTTATCGGCGCGGGCGAGATTGATATGCGTTCCGTTTGGGATGAGGATAACGTGCGCGACATCGTGCATAGAGGCCCGAAATGTATCGCCTTAAAGGAATGTAAAAACGTGGAAATCCGCGGGTTGGGCATTTATAACGTAACCGACCTTGCCGTGTATTTTGCAGGTTGCGAAAACGTGGACGTGCACAACATAAAAATGCGCGTGTATATCGACGGCATTAGCCCCGACAACAGCAAAAACGTGCGTATTAGCAACTGCGATATTGAAACGGGGGACGACGGGATTGTTTTCAAAACCTCTTACACGTTAAATCGTCTTGGTATTTGCAAAAATATTCACGTTTGGAATTGTAAAATCAAAAGCCGTTGCTCCGCCATTAAATTCGGTACGGAAACGAACGGTGGGTTTGAGGATATTTTAATCGAAAATATCGAAATTTACGAAACGAGAATTACGGGCATCGCCATTGAAAGCGTGGACGGCGCGATTGTGGACGGAATCACCATTCGCAACGTAAAAATGCGGAACGTCGGCGCGCCCTTGTTTGTACACGTGGGTATGCGTATGCGCGGACCTGCGGGGCGTGAGATTGGGCGTATCCGCAACGTAACGCTTGAAAATATCACGGCAGTTGGCCCTTACGAACCTTATGAAGTTGTCGCTTGGAATTACGTAAGCTTTGTCGAAAACGACACCTATCAAGAGCCGTGGAAGATGAAATTTGAAAATACGGACTCTACGTTGACGAAGGAAGATCCTTGGCAAATTACGAGCAATATTTGCGGTTTAAAGGAACAGCCCTTGGAAAATATTATCCTTCGCAACGTGCATTTGGAATTGGACGGCGCGGTGCAAAGCTTTAACCCCAACGTACCCGAAATTCCTAGGCCCTATCCCGAAGTAAACACCTATGGCAGAACGTTGCCTGCAAAGGGGATATATTTTAGACACATCGACGGCTTAACGCTTGACAACGTAACCATCAAGGTTTACCGTCCCGATGTGCGCGAGGACTTCGTGTTCGATAACGTGAAAAACTTAAAACAGTGCTAAAAGAAACGGCCCGTTTTTACGGGCCGTTTTCATATTTGCAGGGGGCAGGTACGCGTTGAATTAGAATTTCGCAAGTTGATTTTTTCGGTAAGTCAAGGGGGAAATGCCCTCTTTTTTCTTAAAAATCAAGCCGAAATAATTGGCGGAAGAAAATCCGCACGCGGACGCAATTTCGTTTACGCTCAACTTGGTGGATACAAGCAATTGCTTTGCTTTGGCAAGCCGTACCGTCAATAAAAAGTCGATGGGGGAGCGGTTGACGTACCGTTTAAAATTGTATAAAAGGGTAGGTTTTGCGACGAAAAAGCGTTCTGCTAAATTGTCGAGCGTTACGTTTTCGTGATAGTTCGCGTTGAGATATTCAAGCACCTTTAAGATAAGGGGCGGAATGGCCGTTTCGGAAACGGCTTGCGGCGTTTGGCGGTTGGGCGCGGATTTATGCAATAGATACACCCCATAGGAAAAGAGGGTGTGCAGCGCGTATTCGTCCTGCTTTTTCGTTTTATCAAGTGCGTACCCCTCTTGTACGAGGGAAAGGAGTGCGCTCGCCTCTTTTTCCGTCAATTTCAATATTTGCAAGGCGCGGTTGTCGAGAATTTCCTTTTGAAAATCGTCGAGATAGGAAACGGAAAAGTTGACGTTGTAACGCTCGAACGGGCCACCTTCCGTTTTGTGTACGACGTGGGGCGGAATGACGACGACGGCGGGTCCGTCCATTTTATACAGCGCGTTGGAAAGAAAAAAGGAGCGGTTTCCCTTGACAAGAAAGTAAATTTCATAGTGCGCGTGGGAGTGAAAGTCGTGCATCGACCAATCCTCGCCGTGTACCGATTTGTCAATTTCAATAAAAGACATATTTTTACAATTCCTTATAATATATATGTAATTTAATTAAATATTATCATTTTTTATATTGAAAGTCAAGTAAAAAGGTGATATAATATGATTAAATGATAATCATAGGAGTAAATTGCGATGATTAAAATTTTGCAATATGGCGAAGGTAACTTTTTGCGTACGTTTGTGGACGCATATTTTGACCACTTAAACAAAAATGAAGGGGGCATGTACGAGGTGAATATCGTCAAGCCCATCACCTTTGGTACGTTGGAGCGGTTTGAAAAGCAAAACAATAAATACCATATCATTTTGCGTGGTGTGGAAAACGGAAAGGCGGTGGAAAACGTGGTGGCAATCGATTCCGTGCATTCCGTTATCGATCCCTTCAAGGAAGACACGCCCTATTATGCGCTTGCGAAAGATCCCGAGTTGAAAATTATCGTTTCCAACACGACGGAAGCGGGCATTTGCTTTAACGGCGAGGACAAGATGGACGGCTTCGACGGCATCACCTATCCTGCGAAATTGACGAAATTCCTTTTCGAGCGTTTCAACGCAGGGCTTGACGGCGTATATCTTTTGCCCGTAGAGCTTATTGACAACAACGCGGATGAGCTGAAAAAATGCGTGGATAAATACATCGCGCTGTGGGCGTTGCCCGAGGCTTTCCGTAAGTGGAACGACGAGCAAAATTTCTATTGCAACACCCTTGTTGATCGTATCGTTTCGGGCTATCCTCGCGACGAGGAAACCAAAGCGCATTTGACCGAGCTTATCGGCGAAACGGACGATTTGATGTCCGTCGGCGAACCGTTCGGTCTTTGGGCAGTGGAAAAGAAAGGGGACATCGCAACCTATATTAAAGAGGGCGTGCATAACATCGAAGTGGTATTGACGGACAATATCGGCTACTATAAAAAGAGAAAGGTGCGCGTATTGAACGGCAGCCACACCAACCTCGTGCCCGCGGCGTTGATGCTCGGCGCGGTGACGGTGTACGATTGTATGACGGACGCAAAATTGTCGGCATTCGTGCAGGATACCTTAAAAGACGAGGTGATTCCTTTCGTTTCCGACGATATCGCGGCGACGACGGTGTTTGCGGACAGCGTAAAGGAACGCTTTGAAAATCCGTACTTGAACCATCAATTGGTAAGCATTTCGCTCAACTCCATTTCCAAATGGCGCGCACGCGTGTTGCCCTCGTTTAAGGATTATTATGTAAAACACGGAAAACTTGCGCCCAAGCTTACGGTGGGCTTCTCGTATTTGATGGCGTTGTATTCCTCTATCGAAAAACAGGGAGAGGGCTACTTTGTAGCCGTGCCCAACCGCACGATTGAGCTCAAAGACGATTTGCCGTACTTGGAATACTTTGCGGCGAAAAAGCCGATTGACGAGTTTATGGCGGACGAAAAAATTTGGGGCGAGGATTTGACAAAGTACGAAGGCTTTGCAAAATCCGTTCTTGAAAACGTAGAAAAAATTAAAGAGGGCGTTTGCTTGATATGAAAAAGGTAATCATAAACGAACGTGATAACGTCGGCGTTTGCTTGGACGGCACGGACAAAATTCCCGCGGGACATAAGTATGCACTTAAGGATATTGCCGTGGGCGAGTTTGTCGTGAAATACGGCGAAATTATCGGCAGAGCAACGGAAAATATCGCCGCAGGCGAATGGGTGCATACGCACAACGTAAAATCCCATTTGGACGAAAAGGTGGCATACAGGTACGAGTTCAACGCAAAAATGCCCACGCAAGGCAAGGCGACTTTCCGCGGTTTTAAGCGGGCGCACGGCAGGGCGGGTATCCGTAACGAAATTTATATTATCCCCACCGTTGGGTGCGTTAACAACGTGTGTATGCGGCTTGCCAAAGAAGCGCAAAAATACGTGACGGGCAGTATCGACGGCATATTCGCACTTACGCATCAATTTGGTTGCAGTCAGCTTGGCGAGGACAATGAAAATATCAAAAAGCTGCTTTGCGCGATTGCGTTAAACCCGAATGCAAGCTTTGTATTGTTTGTCGGCTTGGGTTGCGAAAATAACGGTATGGACGGCATTAAGGAATATCTTGCGCCATTTGGCCGTGAAAATATCGCATACTTTAATTGCCAAGACGTGGAAGACGAGCACGCGTACGGCATGGAAATTTTGCGCGGCTTTGCGGAAAAGGCAAGCGTATATCAACGCGAGGACGTTGATTTTTCCGAGCTGTGTATCGGCTTAAAATGCGGCGGCAGCGATGGCTATTCCGGCTTGACGGCAAATCCGTTGGTTGGGAAAATTTCTGACCGCGTGGTGGGACTTGGCGGCAGTGCCATTTTAACGGAAGTGCCCGAAATGTTCGGCGCAGAACAGCTACTTATGAACAAGTGCCAAAGCGAAGAAGTCTTTGAAAAATACAAAAAGATGATTGAAGATTTCAAGGCATATTACACCAAGCAAGGTTTTCCCGTGTATGAAAATCCTTCCCCTGGCAATAAAAAAGGGGGGATTACCACCTTGGAAGAAAAATCGTTGGGCTGTGTTGAAAAGGCAGGGACAAGCAAAATTGTTTCCGTACTTGGCTACGGCGAAATGGTAAACGAGGTGGGCATGTCCGCGTTGAATGCGCCTGGTAACGATTTAATTGCAGCTACGGCGTTGGCG
>JAEIGA010019140.1_pt1 | contig 10442 bp, 11 predicted proteins | sample 9270691 | NCBI WGS metagenome assembly JAEIGA01 (sample SAMN17057246, study PRJNA624740) | gut metagenome | biome: biome; isolation source: fecal sample | host: Bos grunniens | place: China: Xizang | collected 2019
AAAATGGAATTTGAGAGATTTTTCTCGAAAATTCCTACAAAAAAACAGCTTTAACCACGCTTATTTGCACAGTTAAAGCTATTTTTTATTTGTTTTTATTTCGTGTGTTTTTGTTCTGCGCTAAATGACTCAGCCTCTTTGGTTTTTATTTAATATTACTGTCAAAGAAGTTCGCTATTTCAGCCATAAGCTCCATATCGCGCTTACCGTCGGATAGGTTCATAACGCCGTGGTCACGGTCATCGTATTTTTTGAAGGTAAAGCGATCGTCGTTGCCGTATTTTTTATAATAGGTCTCATAGCCGTAGTCTATCGGGATAGTGTCATCCTTCTCACCGTGTACTATCATAACCGCGCAATCGCTGTTTTTAAAGCCCTTCATTGCGGTGCTGAATGAGTAATTGCCGTATTTTGTGAATTCGTAAACCGATGCAAAGGGAAGAAGAAGCTTTGCAACATCTCCAACCATCTGACATCCTCTGTGCTCTATCATATCCATAGATTTATTCCAACCCGCAAGTGAGGCAACAGCCTTTACCTCGGGATGATAGTTGAGTGCGTTTACGACTGACAGTCCGCCCCAGCTATAGCCCATAAGCACAAATGGAAGGTCTTTTAATTCGTCAAGCGTTTGAGCGTAGTCGATAGCATAGTCGAGGTCGATAAAGCCTTGAGGGAGTCCGCCTATAACCTCGCCCTCGCTTTCATCGTTTGCCGTAGCGTCGTATGCGAAAACGTAATATCCGCGTGAGCAGAAATAATCAAAAATATCTATAAATCCGCGCTGACCGCCTCCGCCGAGACCGTGAGCAAAAACTATCACTCCCTTTTCCTCGTAGGGTATGCTCTGCTCGTATAGGTATCCGACGAGAGTTTGACCGTCGTTTGATTTGAAGGTGTGTCTTTTTCGCGTCATCAGCGGAAACTCCGACATTTCAAAGCTGTTCTCTTCGTTGGTTTCACAGCGGTAGTTAAAGCTTCCGTCATAGATCGAGACCGAAACTGCGTAAATTGCGATTCCGCTTGCGAGCAAGAGAACTGCAAGAACTGCGGAAACTATTATGATGATCAGCTTTTTCTTGTTGCTTTTCATACTTTTTATTCCTCCGTTTATAAGCATTATCTTTATTATTGTACTACAATGCAAGATAAATTTCAAGGGATTTTTTGCTTTTTACGAATATGTAATAAAAAGACGATCCGCCGCATATTATTTTTGTGAGAAACAAAATATATTTTACATAAGGAGAGGGAAAAATGAATTATAATATTGAAACGGGGGCTATTGAGAGCGTTGTTTCACTACCGATGTGCAACAGAGTGATAAATTGTGACGTAAGCGAGGACGTAAATCTTCCCGACGGACTCCCTGACGTAAGACGTGTGCTTGCCGTAAAGGAAAATATTTTATCTCCCGCAAAATTTATAGGCGCAAAGGCGGTCGATATGAGCGGTGCTGTAGATTATACCGTTATATACCTTGGAGCAGACGGAAAGATATACAGCGTACCGTTCTCTGCCGAATATAGCTTTTCCTTGCCTCTTGATAATGTGGGACGTGGAGATGTCTCGGATAGTGTAAGCGTTATATGCTCGCTTTGCGGTGACGGCGGAAGCGTAAGACTCAGTACCCCACGAAGATTGCAGATACGGGCGGGAATACGTGCCTCGGCGCTTTGCTTTGGAAGAGAGGCTTTAGGTGAGGAGCTTTGCGGTGTTGAGGATGAGTCGGCTATCGAGCGTCTTGAGCTTGAGGGAGATTGCGCCTTTTTTGATTGCGAGAGCTCGGATATAGTAACTCTTACCGATGAATATCTGCTTGACGAGGGGGATAGGCTGATATATTCCGATGCCGATGTTTTTATAAGTGACGCTCGACTTGACGGAGAGGTGGTTCGCGCAAGCGGTGAGGCAATAGTAAGACTTATTTTACAGAATGGAGATAATATCGAAACGGTGGTCCGTAAGCTTCCGTTTGATGCCGAGACCGACGTTGAGGAGCTTGATATAGGTGAGGGCGCTATGCTTTGCCGTGCCTACGGAAACGTAAACGAGCTTGACGTGTCTATAAGCGAGGGACGGGCGCATATAGACGTTGGTATCGTTCTTGAGGTATGTATGGCTCAAAACCGAACTGTAGAATATACCCGAGATATATATTCTACAAAGCAGACCTGTAAGGCAGAGTATAAAAAAATTGCTTTGCCCACGGTTTTACTTAATAAAAACGTAAATATTACGCAAAGCGAGCGAATGGCTGTATCGGATATAGGTTTTCCCGACGGTGCGCGTGTCATTGACGTATGGGGAAGTGCCTTTTGCGAGGACGGTGCGCTTGAAAACCGAAGATACGTTTTGCGCGGTAAGGTGAAATACAAAATGCTTTGTCAAAACGGCTCGGAGATCAGCGCTTGTGAGGCAGAGCTTCCGTTTAAGTATGAGGCGGAGTTAGGAGAGCTTGACGTATCGGGCGTTTGCGCTGACGTAAGAGTTATGGGCGCGCGCGTAAGATGTGACGGGGAGAATCTGCTTATTGAGAGTGAGCTTTCGATCTCGGCAAGCGCTTACGGGCTTTGCGAGCTTGATATGCTTTCGGGGGCTAACTTTGGAGATGCCACCGTACAAAAGAAAAATCAGCTTGTGGTCTGCTTTAAAGCAACTGATGAATCTGCCTTTGACCTTGCAAAACGGTATTCCGTTCCTCTGAAGAATATATCCGACGAGGCAGAGAAAAACGCATTTGTTATTATTGAAAGATAAATAAAAAAGCGGCTGAGCCATTTAGCGCAGAACAAAATCACGATTTCTGCATCTGAATGGATCAGCCACTTATTTTTATTCATTTTCTGCTGTTGATTCGGTTTCCTTGAATTGCTCAAGGTATTCCTCCAAGTATCCTACGGGCGGGGAATCCTCACCGCGCGCAAGCACTCTTATGAGTCCCTCACGCTCTTCGACGATCTCGTAGCCTGCATATTCATAAAGATTTGTCCAATGCTTTGCAGAAGATGAGTCACCGATGTAAGGTCTTAGATCAAGTACTACGTAATCTGAGTAGTATACTATTTTATATCTCTTTTCATTTCCGATGTTATGTGTATACTGAAGAGCCTGAAGCTGACTGTATATCTCGTCTGCATCGTAAAGATGCGTGATATACATTGAAGTTGCCATAATGGTTTTATCTCTCGGTATCGAGTCAAGCACCTCGGCTATCTCGGCGCGGTCCTCTTTTTCTGTGAGGAAGCGTCTCGGATAGGTGAATTGGTTAGGTGCTCTGCTTGCTTGAATAAAGAATGCCGAGAAAAGAGCAAATACCAATCCCAATACCGTAAGTCCCGATATAAATTTAGCCTTGGCATTTATCTTTTTTGGCGCGGGAGCGCATACCACCTCGAAGTCGCATACCTCGGATGTGATAGCTTCTTTTTACTCTGCACGCTCGGATATCGGGAATAGTGGGTCGCTTGAAAGATCTGCGAGGTTTACAACCGCAAGATAGGTAAGCAATGCTCCCGAGCCGAAGGAATATTGAAATCCTATATCATACTGATACTGATAATCTGTTACAAGATTTAATACGTAGAACGGACCGAAAAGAAGCCAACGCGAGGGCTTTCTTGTAATGAGTGGAAGGAAAGCGAGAGGCAGGAGCATATTGAGCGCGTATATAAGCTTGTTTGCCGCGGGTACGCCTTGCGCGCCTGCACGCAAGCTCTTGACAACGTAGAGCGCGGGATTTAAGATAAGCACCTTTACAAGTGACATAAATCCACCGTCTGCGCCTATTATGTTTGAATAACGCGAGCCTAACATATTTCCTTCCGCTCCAAAGAGCATATCCTGCTGGAAATACGCTATCATTGAGATCGCAAAGAAGAAGTATCCTACCGTCATCACGAACATCAAAGCACCGCTGAGGTATTTTTTGCGTCCGCAGATAACGTAAAGAGCGATAAACGCTACGTATATTGCCGCGTCCTCCTTGACCATAAGAACGAGCAGGGCAAATACGAACATAAGAAGCGTATCGTACCATTTTTTCTTATGCGAGAAATAGAGTGTCCAAAGAATAAGGGGAGCTAAAAAAGCATTTTCGTGGAAGTCGTAAAAGCCGCCGCTGCTCATAACGGGGTAGAGCATATACAAAAGTGACATTATCGCGGATTTTGCATTTGAAAGCTTTACCTGACGGCAGATAAGGAATATCGGAAATACTCCCGAAAGCACTAAGAGCACTTGCGCAAATACCAACACGGGTCCGGGCTCGAATATAAAGCAGAACGGGGCGAGTGTATAAAGTATCGGCGAGAAATGCACCGCAAAGTGCGTAAGCTCAAATCCTCGCTCGCAGGTGGTAACGGGTAAAAATCCCTTTGCGGGGTCTACCATATTGTCGCACATCTGCATAAATATTCCCATATCAAAGCCGGGTGCGCAATAGCTTTCAAGTCTTGCCCAAAGTAAGACTATCCAATATGCCGAAAGCAGAACGAATGCCGATATGACGAATATAAGAGCCGCTTTGAAGGATATATCGTTGGTAGGAAGCTTTATTTTTTGGTTTCTTGCGTAATTTATGCAAAGAACTAAAATTACAAGTGATATAATTGAAAAGGCAAAAGCTGAGAATGTACGGTCCGATAGGTTATTTGCCGAGAGTCCTACCGATACGAGACCGTAAAGCAGAAACGATAACGGCATTATATAAAACAGAGATTTTTTGATCCAGAATCTGTTTATACAGTAAAGTGCGCCCGAGAGTCCTAAAAATGACAGCGCAAATATCCATATCGGGATACTGTCGGTATAGTCGGGAACCTTTACAAATGCAATGGGGGAAATAATAGTAAATATCGACAAGGTCAAAAGCCAACCGCTCAGTGCCGAAAAAATTATAGGCTGACTTTCCTTTTTTAATGCTTTTAACATAATTCTCCTACGTTTTGGTTTTATTATATAAAAATTCTGTTATAGATTTCAATCTTTAACATTATAACATAGAAATTAAAAAAAATAAAGTCTTTTTATTGACTTTTTGCTTGTTTTTGCTTATAATAATATATAGTTAGATATTTTTTTATCATAGGAGGATCTTTAAAATGAAGGTAACTAAGGAATCTATAATTGGTGATGTTCTTGATTTTGCACCTGCGACCGCACAGTTTTTCTTTGAGATAGGCATGCATTGCTTGGGCTGCCCCTCTGCAAGAGGTGAGTCTATTGCAGACGCTTGCATGGTTCACGGAACCAATGCGGACGAGCTTGTAGCAAAAATAAACGCTTTTTTGGAAGCAAATAATTGATCACTTAAGTCAGGGGGCTGTTGTATTTGAATGCGGAGATATTTCTTTTTTCTACGCTTGATACAACGGTCCCTATTTCTTAAAAAAACGAGGTAAAAGGTGAATTTTCCTAAATTAAGTAAAAGGCTTTCCTGCGCCGCATCATTCGTAAGAAAAGGAGATTTTATAGCCGACGTTGGCACAGATCACGCATATCTGCCGATATATCTTTGTGTGCAGGGTATGATAAGAGGTGCCGTTGTAAGTGATATAAACGAGGGACCGATCGAGAGGGCAACTAAAAATATTGCCGAATTTTCCTGTCAGAAAAAGATCCAGCCCGTGCTTTGTGACGGACTTTCCAAAATCGGAGAATATTCGCCCGATAGCGTCTTTATTCTCGGAATGGGCGGGGAGCTTATTGTAAATATAATATCGGCGGCTGAATGGGTAAAGGAAAAAAGGGTAAGGCTTGTTATGCAGGCTATGACTCATCCCGAAATTCTGCGCGAGTACTTAATAAAAAACGGATTTGAAATTATCGACGAGGCTATAGTCGAGGATTCAAAGATATATCAGGTAACCGTGGCTGAATACAGCGGTGTGATAAGCGATGCGAATATCCTTGAGCTTCGCTTTGGAAAAATAAATCTCTTGCGCCGCGAGAGCGTTTTGCTTGATGCTCTGCAAAGAGAGCGAGAGATACTTGCCAAAAGACTTGCAGGTAAGCAGAAGGCGGGACTTACGGGCGGTGAGGATGCCGAGCTTTTGGCGGCGATAGAAAAATATATTGAGAATTAAACGTATTGAGAAAAAGGAGATAAGGCAATGAAGGTACGTGAATTATATAATGAGCTTGACGCACGTATTCCGCGGTCACTTTCCTGCTCGTGGGATAATGACGGACTTATGTGCTGTCCTGACGGCAATAAAAAGGTAAATAAGGCTTTGATAGCTCTTGACGTTACGGGAGCTGTAGTCGAATATGCAAAAAACGGAAACTATGACGTAATAATTTCGCACCATCCGTTTATATTCAACGGTCTCAAATCGGTTGATGACGAGGGATATATTTCAAAGAAGCTTATATCGCTTATCGAGTCGAAGATAGCTGTTATGTCCTTTCACACAAGGCTTGATGCGGTTGACGGCGGTGTTAACGATAAGCTTTGTGAGCTTTTTGGACTTTATGATATAGATAAGCTTTACGAGGATGATATTCCCGTAGGAAGAATAGGCACGCTGCCGCAGAGCATGTCTGCAGAGGAGTTTGCCGCTAAGGTCAAGGGGATACTTGGCTCACCGTTTGTGCTTCTTTCGGATACGGGTGCTTCTGCATCTCGCGTAGGCTTGGTAGGCGGTGGAGGCGGAAGCTTTATAACCGCGGCAAGAAACAAGGGCGCTGATACCTTTGTAAGCGGTGATATCGGTTATCACGCATTAACAGACGCTCCCGATTTTAAGCTTGCTCCCGTAAATCTTATTGAGGTAGGGCATTTCTTTAGTGAGCATCCCGTGTGCGAGGTGCTTAGATCTATGATAGAGGAGATCGCGCCTGACGTTGAGTGCGATATTTATTTCAGTAATATTGTAAAAGCAATTTAGAGGAGGATTTTTAAATGATATACGTAGTTTCGGATCTTCACGGCTCGAATAAAAAATTCCAAAGACTGTTGGATGAGATAAGATTTGCCGACAAGGATATTATGTACGTGCTTGGCGATATAGTTGATTACGGAGAGGAGTCTATCGAGCTTCTTTGCGACTTGAGTATGAGATTTAACGTAATACCGATAGTAGGAGAGCATGACTACAGAGCGGTTCGTCTGCTTCGTGCGCTTAATGATATGCTTAATGACGGTGTGCGTCCCGATTCCGAGACCATCGGTGAGATGGCGGCTTGGATGGAGGACGGAGGCGCCAAGGTTATGGAGGATTTTAAGGCTCTTGATGCTGATATTCGAGAGGGCTTGCTTGAATATCTTGAGGATATGTCGCTTTATGAGGAGCTTAAGGTCGGCAAGGAAAAATATCTTCTCGTACACGCGGGAATTGCCGATTACGACCCTTCTATATCTCTCGAGGATTATATGCCCGAGGATTTCTTTAGCGAAGCTATCGATACTCAGCATGAGCTTATAGACGGTGTTACGGTAATTGCGGGACACGTTCCGACTTATATGATAGAGGGCGCGGATAACGGAAAAATATATTATGGCGAGGGCTCTATAATTATAGATTGCGGTGCGGCATTCGGTGAGCCGCTTGCTTGTCTTTGCTTGGATAACGGTAAGGAATATTATATAAATGACTGATATAAATAAAAATTCGGTAATAGAGCTTGATATTACCGATTTAAACAATCTTGGCAACGGTGTTGGCAGAATAGACGGCAGAGTAGTCTTTGTCCGCGGCGCCGTCAGCGGAGATAGGGTAAGAGCAAGAGTAATAAAGGTAAACAAGAGCTTTTCGGTTGCAAGGCTTGAGGAGATAATAATTCCCTCGGCCGAGCGTGAGGAAGGATTTTGTGGCGCTCCGCTTTCTTGCGGAGGATGCGTCTACCGTCATATCAAATATTCTCACGAGCTCGAATTAAAATATACTTACGTAAAAAATGCTTTTATCAAGGCGGGGATAGAGGATGCAAATATTCTCCCTGTGCTTTCGGCAGGCAGAGAGCGAGCGTACCGAAACAAAGGACAGTATCCGCTTACTAAAATAAAGGGTAAGACTGTTGCGGGCTTTTATGCCGCAAAAACTCATAACGTAGTTCCCGCCGAGGATTGTGCGATACAAAATCCTGCGTTTTCGCCTATATTGCGTCTTGTTTGCGAGACCGCAGACGAGCTTGGGTGGAGTATTTATGATGAGGAAAGTCGGGCGGGCAGCTTGCGCCATATCTATCTTCGTATAGCCGAAAAAACAGGACAGATAATGCTCTGTATTGTAATAAATGGGCGCGAGCCATTACATACCGACGTGCTTGTAAAGCGTGTAACGGAGGAATTTCCCGCGGTAGTCAGCATAATGCTTAATTTTAATGATGATGACACCAACGTAGTTTTGGGAGATAAATATAAGCTTCTTTACGGTAAGGACGGAATTGAGGACGAGCTTTGCGGTCTGCGCTTTTTTATAAGTCCTGCATCCTTTTATCAGGTCAACCGCGACGGAGCCGAGCTTCTTTATGCTAAGGCAAGAGAAGCGGCATAGCTACGTGGCGGAGAGACGGTAGCCGATCTTTATTGCGGTACGGGAACCATCGGACTTTCTATGGCAAAGGAAGTAAAGGAACTTTGCGGCATAGAGATAGTACCGAGCGCGGTTGAATGCGCAATAGAAAACGCAAAGAGAAACGGCATAGAAAATGCAAGATTTATTTGCGGAGACGCATCAAGCAAGGACGTTATACTTTCGGCATTTGGCGGAAAAGCACCCGATGTGGTCATTATCGATCCGCCAAGAAAGGGAAGCACTCGTGAGCTTGTAGATACTCTTGCCGATATAGGTGTTAAGAAGGTGGTTTACGTTTCTTGCTCACCCGATACGCTTGCGCGAGATGCAAGATATTTTATCGATAGAAATTATGTTATGGGCGACGTTGAACTTGTGGATATGTTCCCAAGGAGTGGACATATTGAGTCTGTAGTTCGTTTTGAACGATGACCAATCTTTGCATAGATAAAGTATTCTTTTTATAACAACTGCAATTGGGGGAACTAATGAAATCTGTACAGATATTTAATATGAATCTGTCTCCTGCTCCATATTCGATGATAGCGAGCGGGCAGAAGACGATAGAGCTTCGGTTGCTTGATGAAAAGCGCCGACAGATCAAAGAGGGGGATATTATTGTATTTACTCAATCATTCAGCGGTGAATCGGTTACGGTTAAGGTAGTTAAATTACATAAATTTGATAGCTTCGAGGAACTGTATAAAAGCTTACCTCTTTTGAAATGCGGTTATACGGAGGAAAATATTGACAAAGCAAATTACAATGACATGAATATGTATTATTCTTTTGAGGAACAGAAAAAATACGGTGTTGTCGGAATTGAAATTTGTTTGATTTGAAAATATATACGAAAAGATGAGTTACGTTTTACAAAGTCGGTGGAGGCTTGAGGACGGTTGTTTAAAATATTATGGATTGAGAAATCGACCGTATCTTTTTAAAAATACCGTAAAGCTTTCGCCACGCCAAAAAATAATAGTTGAGACGCTTCCGCGCGAACTTGTTGCGGACGATATAAGGGTATTAGGCTCTCTTGTTGGAGTTCAAATAGTAAAAAGTACGGATAAAAGAAAAATACCTCTCTGTCTGGAAGAGGCACGGTTTTGCTCGACCTGTGTCGCTAATGATTTTATGATCGCGGGTCTTGAATTTGATGACGAGGGCAGATGTCCTATATGCCAGTCTGCCGAGCATACTAAAAATTTGAGAAGCATTCTGCCGATAATGAATAATTTTCCAAAATCTAAAAAATCGCGTTTTGATGTTGCGGTATTTTATACCGGCGGAAAGGATTCTACATACTTGCTTTATTACCTTTCGCGTGTACTCGGACTTCGTGTTTTGGCACTTACTTGGGAGATACCTTATATGTCGGATTCTGCCAGAAAGAGTATAGAAAACGCTAAGAAAAGGCTGAGCTCTGTCGAATTTATCAGCAGAAGGGTCTCCGACGACGATCTGCGAAAAATATATAAAAAGCTGTATTCGCTCAGTGAGAACACTTGTGCGTGTCCTTCACTTGCATACGTATTGTTTTATCCCGAGTTGGTTATAAATAAGGTGCCGTATTTTGTAGCGGGAAATGAACCCGCACAGATACTTGGTCTGTATTTTAACCATATGGCTCCTGAATTGGCATATTCGTTTTCACAGAATAAGTGGTTGAATTTTCTTCTGAATGCGGGAAGGATACTTACCCTTCGACCTCCATTGAGAAAAGGACAGTTTCATACACTTGTTACTATGAAGCAACTTGCTTACGGAAGCAGTAGGATAAAGAAAATGTCGGGATATTCAAATCAACTTGTTGACAATGTATGCGAGGCGATAAGAGAAGTCCCCGAAATATTAAAGCCTTTAAAGAAAGCTATACGTTCTTCTTCGCGTTGCGGTAATATTCCTGCCTTTGTTCAAGCAGAT
>JAEIGA010019141.1_pt1 | contig 10442 bp, 7 predicted proteins | sample 9270691 | NCBI WGS metagenome assembly JAEIGA01 (sample SAMN17057246, study PRJNA624740) | gut metagenome | biome: biome; isolation source: fecal sample | host: Bos grunniens | place: China: Xizang | collected 2019
CCCTTCCGCAACCGCCCCATCGAGGAAAACCTCGACCTCTTTATGAAGATGACAAATGGCGAGATTGAGGAGGGCAAGATGGTGTTGCGCGCCAAGATTGACATGGCGAGCTCGAACATGCACTTCCGCGACCCTATCATCTACCGCGTTGTCAACCACCCCCACCACCGCACAGGCGACAAGTGGAAGGTATATCCCATGTACGACTTCGCACACGGCCAGAGCGACTACTTCGAGGGCGTGACACACTCGTTGTGTACGCTTGAGTTCGTGCCCCACCGCCCCTTGTACGACTTGTTCGTGGATTGGGTAAAGGAGGGTGTCGACCCATCAGATGAGCGTCCTCGCCAGTATGAGTTCAACAAGCTCAACCTCAACTATACGCTAATGAGTAAGCGTAACTTGCTAATCCTTGTTAAGGAGGGGTTGGTGAATGGCTGGGATGACCCTCGTATGCCAACATTGTGTGGCTTCCGCCGTCGTGGCTACTCGCCCGAGTCTATCCGCAACTTCGTAGATAAGATTGGCTACACAACATACGACGCATTGAACGATATGGCGTTGCTTGAGTCTGCCGTGCGTGACGACTTGAACAAGCGTGCTACACGCGTGAGCGCCGTTATCGACCCCGTTAAGCTCATTATCACCAACTATCCCGAGGGTCAGGTTGAGTCGTTCGAGGCTATAGACAACCCCGAGGATCCAAACTCTGCGACACACACCATCGAGTTCAGCCGCGAGCTATGGATGGAGCGCGAGGACTTCATGGAGGATGCACCCAAGAAGTACTTCCGCATGACCCCAGGTCAGGAGGTGCGCCTCAAGAATGCATACATCGTGAAGTGTACAGGTTGCGAGAAGGACGAGAACGGCAACGTCACAACCGTATATGCTGAGTACGACCCCGAGACAAAGACTGGTCTTCCAGGTTCAAACCGCAAGGTTAAGGGTACGCTCCACTGGGTGAGCTGCAATCACTGCATCAAGGCCGAGGTACGCCTCTACGACCGCTTGTGGAAGGTTGAGAACCCCCGCGACGAGATGGCTGCAATCCGCAAGGAGACAGGCTGCGAGGCTCTCGAGGCTATGAAGCAGATGATTAACGAGGACTCTCTCAAGGTGTTGACAGAGTGCTACGTTGAGAAGTACTTGGCCGAGGCTAAGCCTTACGACTACTTGCAGTTCCAGCGTATCGGCTACTTCAATGTCGATAAGGACTCAACTGCTGACCACCTTGTCTTCAACCGCACCGTTACGTTGAAGGACACCTGGGCAAAGATTAACAAGTAATTCCGCACTGCGGAGCAGCAGGTGTTGCTGCTGACTGATATCAATGTGAATAGGCTGTACATGGAGTACGGCCTATTCTTTTTTGCGAGGTGCTGCGACTGTGCTCCGATATGGAGGTTGTGCGTGCGGTGTGTGGTTATGGGATATAGACGGGATTGTTGGTGTTTATGCGAAAAAAACGGAAATTGTGATGGAAAAGTGCGCTACTATGAGAAATTTTTTGTAAATTTGTTGTAGGTATAGCCTAAACTGTCGAAGAAACAAACAATTATAGCTTATGAGAACACGTAGTTTTGTGTACTGCCTGCTTTGTGCAGTATGCGCATTTTCGTTTGTGGCGTGTGTCGACCAATCCTTTGACCTTAACAACGTGTCAAAGGAGGTCACCGTAGGTAGTGGAACTACCGTAGTGCCATTGGGTTACATTGAGAATAAAACAATTTCAGATCTCCTTGGTGGTCAGGATATTGAGGGTCTGGAGAAGGATGCAGATGGTAATCTGTCATTTAACTACTCAAGTAGCAAGGAGACAATCAGCATCGATGATATCAGTACTGAATTCAAGATTCCTGCGATAGCGAGCTCCTTTACGGTAGATTATCCCCAGTTCGACTTAGATATGGCATCTATCGAAATTGAGGAGAGTTCCTCACTTTCTGTTGCGGGTTTGGAGGATTTTGTAGATCTCTCGTTTGGCAATAAAGGCTACTATATCCCTGAGGGCATTGCGTTGCCTCGTGTCAGCGGTGCATACTCTAAGGTCTTCGATGGCAGCGACTTGAATATAGCATTTGATGTTCCTGAGCAGATTGGCAGCATCCGAAAGATCTATTTTGCAGATATTGAGGCGGGACATAATGGTGCACCAGTGCGTTTGAGTATAAATCTCAATGATTTGGCAGATGTTAATGGTGGTGGTAAATTCAACTACTCACTCAACTTTTCCGGAGGCAAGTTCAAGGTCCTTGATGCAGACAATACGGTGGTTTGCAATGGTAATAGTTGCTCTGGAGTTGTTGAACTTGACCCTGGTGTGAAGAGCACTGAGCTGGTGTTGTATGTTGAGAGTCTTGAAAATACTTCCTCACTCGGTGCTGATCATCGTTTCGACGTACCTTTCGCCGTGTCGTTTGATATGGGCTTCGAGCTTAACATCAAGTCTGGCTACTTCTCGCTTAACAATTTGCCAGATGTTGAGTTCTCTATGGATCTTGGCTTTAAGGACGCTGAGGTCACTATCAATGGCGATACAACCATCCTGGACTATACGGTCACAGAGGGTGATGTAATTTCTGTGAAGGGCTTGCCTAAGGAGGTTAAGATGATTAATCGCATAGCGTTGAAGCAGGATGAAAAGGCTGTCGTTAGCGTGTATGCACGTGGCTTCTCATGGCTTGATGAGGATATAACTGAGAACTTTGAGGTTGCTGTCAAGTTGCCAGAGTTCTTGAATTTGCGTAGTATTCCAGGTGAGGGTTATGAGTTAAACGAGGCTACGGGTGAGTTCAGAGCATCCATCGCGGCACTTGACAGAGGTGTTGAGGTTGCTGTTGAGTCGTTGGACTTTGGTGTTGATGGCATTGTGCCCGACGAGAATGGTGTAGTAGAACTTGCATTTACGCCAGAGATTGTTGCTCGCATTGTAGATGATGCAACGTTCAATGTGTCGTCGTTGATGCATGATGGCGATTTGAATGTAAGCATCGGTATTAAGGAGTCTCTGTTCTGCATCGAGTCGTTGAGTGGTAAGGTCGATTATGTTTATGAGGTTGATCAGCAATTTAAGTTGACGGGTCTTGACAAGATTAATGTCGAGATTGGAGGATTGGGTATCAAACCAGTTATCGAGGTCAATATTGAGCATCCTTTGACTATGCCAGTGTCATTGTCGGGCTCTGTTACTCCATGTGCTAATGGTGTGGTAAATGAGCAGAACAAGGTGACATTCGAGAATGTTAATATTAAGGCCGCTACATATGCAAATGGTGAGGTTGTCCCAGCGAAGATCAATCTTGTGATTGCCGATGAGAGCCTTAGGGGTCAGTATTCAGATCCTAAATATACGTTTGTTGCGTGTGACGTGACGAAGTTGTTGGTTGGTACACTGCCCGATACTTTCGACATCAATCTTAAGTTGGGTGTAGATTCTTCTGAAATTCAGACGCTGTATGTTACTGATGACATCTCGATATCTTATGCATATAAGGTGAATGTTCCATTGAGCATCGATGACAGCTTCGAGATCAACTATAAGGGTCAGGTTACGGATTTGAACGATGTGTTCGAGACTGTTGCTGGCTATGATATCGAGGTGGGAGATATTACGCTCATTGCTACGGTGGCGAATTCTACGCCTCTGGAGTTGGCTGCAGATGTGACACTCGTGGATGTGAATGGAGACCCTACTGCCGTGCAGGTGCTCATGGATGACGACACCAAGATTTGTGGATCGTCGGATGGCGTTACTGCTGCGGAGAGTGTTGTTCGTTTGACTCTTGATCTGGGTGCTGATGGCAAGTTGTCAAGAGTAAGCGAGGTTGATGGAGTCAGTTTGGAGCTCACGGCATCGAGTGCAGCAAATGATACAGCTGTATCGTTGAATAACAACCAGTATGTAGGTGTCAAGTTGCAGCTTGAGCTTGCAGGTGGTGTTACAGTAGATTTAGATAAGTTAATGCAACAGTAAAGGTCTTGACTATGAAAAAGATATTTATATTATTGGTTTCGGCGATTGCATTTGTGGGTCTTGGCAGTGCCTCGGCTCAGTTGCGTTCATCATATTTCATGGAGGGCTCGTACTTCCGTAGCGATCTCAATCCGGCTCTTGCCCCTACGCGTGGCTATGTCGCCTTGCCTGGTATAAGTGGCTTCGGTTTGAATGTGTCGAACAACTTCTTATCGATTGATAACTTTGTTTATCAGCGCGATGGCGGGTTGGTTACGGCGTTTCACGACTCTGTTTCAAGCCAGGAGTTCTTTGGCAAGCTCCCCTCTGAGGGTATGTTTGCGTTAGATACAAAGATTAACATCGTCGGCGTAGGCTTCTATGTTAAGAAGATGTTCTGGACCTTTGGCGTAAATACCAACATATCTGCCGATATGGCCATGTCCATGGATATGTTCAAGGCCCTCAAAACACTTGGTAATGGTGTTTACGATCTTGGCAATACGGCCATTGAGGCGAATGCCTATATGGATGCATATCTCGGAACATCGTTCCGTGTGCATGACAATGTCAGCGTTGGTGTCAAGGTTAAGCTCTTGATGGGTATAGCTACGCTTGATGCGCAGTTTAGCCAGCTCAAGGCTAACGTGTCGCCCGATGTTATTGCAGCTCAGATGAATGGCACATGGCGCGCTAATGGTTTCTTCCTCGATAACAGTGGTTTGACTGGTAGTGATTTTGATATCGAGGAGGCGTTTATTGAAGACCCAGCAGCGATGTTGGGTAACTTTAAGAACTACGGTCTTGCCGTTGATCTTGGTGCTGAGGTGCGTCTGTTTGATGATCATCTTAAGCTCTCTGCTGCGGTTACCGACCTCGGTTTTATCAAGTGGCAGCCCAACTCACATATCTCTGGTGGCGTGACTGGCAATTTCTCCTTCGCGGGTGTTAACCTTGAGGAACCAGAGGTGGAGTCGTTGGGAGACTTTGAGTTGAAGATGAACAACAACTCTAAGAATTTGGGTTACAGAACAAAAGTCAATACATCGTTGAACGTTGGTGCTGAATACAATATTCTTAATAACCACATTGCCTTTGGCTTGTTGTCGCACACCAAGTTCTGTGGCACGACAACCTATTCGGAGCTTATTGCCTCGGTGAACCTGCGTCCCACAAACTGGATCTCAGCGACTGTAAGCCACACGTTTCTGAATAAGAACCGCCCAGGCATCTTCGGTCTTGCTCTTAATATCCATCCTCGCGTGATTAACATATTTGCGGGTCTCGACTTTATTGATACCAACTGGGTTGTGGGTCCCGAGATTAAGGGCAAGTCCATCTCTCTTCCACGTTATGCCAAGTCGTTAAATGCTTACATTGGCGTTGGCTTCAACTTTGGCCGCCCCAAGTTTATGAAGAGCGATAAGAAATAGTCTTAAGAGTGAATACAAAAGAGTCTGGATAAAAAGAGAGTTTTGTTGTAATGCCCGCCCTTAAAATCCTCGTTTACACCAAGTAAACTGCGATTTCCGGCTTTGCGTGCCCAAAACTACATCTTTTCTTCAGCCTCAAATACAAAAAAAAGGATGACTAAAACCTGATTTAGTCATCCTTTTTTTTTGTGCGTCGTGTGATGTGTTATAACCTTATACCAATGCCGTACATGAGGTTGTGGGTGTATTGCGTGCTATTGAAGCGGTAGCCTACATGGATGAAGAGCCGATGTGTGAGGTGCGCTTTAAGCGAGAAGGTGGTGTAGATGCGGCTCATATCGTAGCCTACGTCGTGCATATTAAGGCCTATGCCAACACCGACAGTGAATATAGGTGCGCTAATCTCGCCACGCAGTGAAACACCCACCTCGGTCTGCTCCCATAGCGAAGGGCGCGAGTAGGCGATGGTTGCTCCATTTTCATCCTTGACTCCGTTATAAAGGCTTAGGCTGCTGTCTAACTGTATGTCGAGAGATGTGCCCAGGGCGAAGTAGTCGTTCAGATGGTAGGTGGGTTGAATGTTGATGCCGGCAATGGGTAGCGCCTCGTCAACATAGAAGAATGTTCCGTTTTCGACAAAGCGATCTGCACGCCAGCCTCCGTACGCTATAATGTCGTATGATATACGCTCTGCGAAGCTCTTGCCAATGAGAGTGTTACCTGGTCTTATGAGACGTTTTATCGGAGTCTCTGTTCGCTCGGTGTTGAATAGGTATGTTGCGCCAAGTCGCAAGCCAAACATGTTTGAACCCGCATTCGGAAAGTGAGTGTCGCCATTTGAGAAGTGCGTGAAGTCGGGCGTGAAGGCGAGTTCCCAATTGTCATCCGCGCGCCATGTAAGGGGTATCGCTACGTTTACCATGACATTGCCTCGGGAGTTCATCGCCTCGTTAGGATGCCAGCCCCACGAATAGCCCAGGTTCCACTCGTAGCCCACTGCGAGATTGGCCGTAAGGTCGGCAATATGAGATCCTTGAACGAGATATAGCGCCATGGGTGTACCCATAAGGTCATGCTCCCAATAGGTGTATGCCGCGATGCCAATGCCCTGATATGCAGTTGGAAAGAGCTTGCCAAGGCGACTATTATTGCTGAATGAAAAGCTGTAGCGTGCGTGAAGTGAGAGGGTGTTGTTCAGGGGACGACTGCCCTGGCGCATCGCGTAGTGTGTTACCATGTGGTAGGCGGGGCGCACCTCCACTGATACTCTGTGGTGCAACGAATCGCACCACTTGGGGCTCGCGGCATTGGCTGCTGTAGCCCCAAATAGTGATACGATAAGTAGTGTTACGAAGGCTGTTATTTGCCTTCTTTCCATGTGTGGATGTTGTTTGCCACGCACTCGATAAGACGGTCGATGGCCTCGGCTGCTGACCATGCGTTGTGGGGCGATCCCAAGAGGCGGTAACGATCCTTAATATTATATAGTGGTGACTCACGTAGTGGCTCTACAGAGAAGACGTCGAGTGCCGCCGCTGCAACCCAGCCATTGTCGAGTGCCTCGGCAAGTGCCGCCTCGTCGATGATACCACCGCGTGCCACGTTGATAACCAACGATGTAGGCTTCATGACCTTCAACTCCTCGCGACCCACGAGACCGCGTGTGCGCTCGTTGAGAGGTGAGTGTACAGAGAGGATGTCGCACCACTCCAGCATCTCCTTAAGCTCCATTGCGGGGTATGCCTCCTCGCGTTTGGTGCCCGATGTTGAGAAGTAACGCACCTCGCAGCCAAAGGCTGTTGCAAGGCGTGCCACCTCACGGCCAATGTTGCCAAGGCCTATGATGCCCCACTTCTTGCCACGAATCTCGAAGGTGAAGCGGTCGTAGCAGAAGGCGCGGCCAGCCTTTGAGTAGCGGCCATCGTGGAAGTATTCGTCGAAATATACGACGTTGCGTGCCAGTGCGAGTGCCGAGGCGAGTGTGGTCTCAGCAACCGAAGTTGTAGAGTAGCCAACGGCATTCTTTACCACGATGCCGAGTTCCTTTGCTGCCTCGAGATCTACGTTGTTCATGCCCGTAGCTGCTACGCAAATAAGCTTGAGGTCAGGCAATTGGCGCATTGCATCACCGTCAATCATGACTTTGTTTGTGATTGCCACCTCTGCACCCTTAAGACGCTCCACTACCTCTGTTTTTGACGTGTTCTCGTATGCTACATATTCGCCCTGCGATGTTATAGATGAGAGGTCGCGTCCTGCGATGCTATACTCATCCAAAAAGACTATTTTACTCATATCTTTATTATTTTAATTTTAGATTATTCAGTTTTATCCTCCCTCTTAAATTCTCCTACAAGGTCGCGCACTACAACCGAGGCGCAACCTATGCCAAATAGGGCAGGAATGTAGGATATAGTGCCTACGTTCGATTTTTTGTTCTGCTCCTCGCATAAAATCATCGCACCCTCGCGTACTGGCTCGGGTGAGAATACCGCCCAGAAACCGCGCTTGATGCCAATTTTATGGAGACGTTTGCGGAGCATGTGCGCCAAAGGACAGTGGTGTGTTTTGGCTATATCCTTAATCTCCATAAGCGTGGGGTCGGTCTTTGCTCCCGCGCCCATAGAGCTTACGAGAGGTATGCCGCGGTCGAGCGATCCCTTGATAAGTGCGAGCTTCGGAGAGAGTGTGTCGATGGCATCCACCACGTAGTCGAATTTGTCGCTATCGAGCAGTGCATCGGTCTCATCATCCTTTATAAAGCGATTAACCACAGTGAGTTGCAATTCGGGATTTATATCCTTGAGTCGCTCGGCGAGGATGTCGCACTTCTCGCGTCCGATGGTCGAGTGCAGGGCGACCAGCTGGCGGTTGATGTTGCTCTCGGACACCTTGTCGGCATCTGCAATGGTCATGCGTCCAACGCCCGCGCGGACGATCATCTCGGCAGCATAGGCACCTACGCCACCCACGCCCACAACAAGCACATTTGCGTTGCGCAGCATGTTGAGTTTCTCCTCTCCAAGTAATAACTCTGTTCTCTCTAACCAGTTAGTCATCTATCCTAAAAAGCAATTTGTAGTTTTCGTATATCTCTTTTTTTAGTTCGTCGAGTGTGATGCCCTTGATTGCAGCCAACTCGGCATATATCTCGGCGATGTCCAGCGCGGGGTTGTCGTCGGTCTCGCAAAATAGCCTTTCGAGGGGTGTCGCGGCTATTGCTTGCCGTGTCTTTGCGGAGCGTAACGAACGCTCTCCAAAGGATAGGTAGTAGCCTCGTTTTATCGCCTCCTTGGCCTGTTGCTCCGAACCTGTAAGGCCGTGAAACACAATACCTTTAATGTCGTAGTCGGCGAGTATCTTCATGACTGGTTCAAAGGCCCTTACAACATGCAGCACAACGGGTTTATGTAACCTCTCAGCAGCCTCGAGATGTGCCCGAAATAGTCGTTCCTGTGCCTCTCTGTCCACCTCGCACGCATAGTCTAATCCCGTCTCGCCGATGATGTCGCAGTGGGCAAAATCGGGAGATGTATGCTCCTTTTCGGCATCCCACGGATGTATGCCCGTCATCGTTGGCGACACAACATCGGGGCGCGGATGGTGGGTGTGTATATCCACCAATATTTTGTTCACTTCGTTCATCAATCTACAAATATACACATTTTTATCAAAAGATAATAAAACTACTATTTTTTTTGATTTTATTATATAGATTTATTGTTTTATTTATATTTTTTTCTTATATTTGCGCAACACATCCTAAAAAATACACGCCTATGAGAACGAAAATTTTTATTTTAGCACTATCTATCATGGTTGCAACGTCTTGTCGCAAACCAGAGTATGAGAATCCAAGAGATTTGCAATATGACGATAGACTTAGCGCTATGGAACAACTCGTCAATATTGGTGTGGATTACGATGTTACTGCAGTAGATGAGTTATTTGTCGAAGGCGAAGACTATTGGCAGTTGGATGCGGTATTGGGCTACAATGATGACTATACAAAAGTCGAGAGTGTACATCGTGATTTTGCTAATATGGAGGGTCGTGACGATGATGATTTAATCTTTGCTTTTTACAAAACAGGGGTGGTCAATTGTCGTGATATTTATAGCGCTGATGGTACTATCGTAGAACAGCATGGCAGTTGGAGTTATAATGCTCGAACTCTTGAACTTGCGATTAGTGTGCCAGAGTTCGGTGATAACATCACGATGGAGTTTAAATCTACTCTTTTATCGCTTACGCCAGAGTCTGCTGTGTTGGAGTGGAGGGCAGATGATGGTGAGGCTTTACGTGCATCGCTACGCCCTGCCTCTTATCAAAAACACCAAGAAAGATCAGCAAATATCATTGCAACAAACATCATGTCCGAGTGTAGTAACTATACCGCCAAAGATATAGAGCATGGTTTATCAGGTGAGTGGGAGTTATATTGTGATTTTGCTTACGATAACGATTGGCAGAGCGTAGAGGATGCTTTTGTTGTTTTGGGGATACACTATGCAGCGGGTACAAGTTATCCTAAATACATATTCGAGGATGATGGCACTGGTTCATATAGTCAAAATTCGATCTTGCCTCCATTCGAAACCATAGTGGTGACATTTAAGTGGAACTACAACGAAGAGAATAGTTGCTTAGAGCTTAATTGTGAAGAAAGCGTCAAAACATACTTTGTGTCGGGATATTGCGATGAATATATAATTTTCGATATCAACGGCAATATTCCTACCAACAAAAACCATAGATTGGTGTATAAGCGAGTAGGTTAGCTACTGCCATAATTTGTCATTAAAGGATTATTCGACTCGAAGCGGATGATCCTTTTTTTGTTTTTAAATTAGATGGAAATGGACGGTGTTGTACAAAATACTGCAAAAATGGTTGTTTAGATGAAAAAAAATCCGTATCTTCGTGCGCATTTTATAATGTATATCGGTACACCATAAAGTTTTGTAAGCGATAAAATTACACTATAAAACTATTAAATTAAACTTATAATCTAACAAACAGTTTTTATGTCGAAAAACATTAAATTATGTAAA
>JAEIGA010019142.1_pt1 | contig 10442 bp, 9 predicted proteins | sample 9270691 | NCBI WGS metagenome assembly JAEIGA01 (sample SAMN17057246, study PRJNA624740) | gut metagenome | biome: biome; isolation source: fecal sample | host: Bos grunniens | place: China: Xizang | collected 2019
AATTAAAAAGTTATGGCTATACAACAAACCAAAGAATCTATGGAATAGACCAGTTTATTGGAGAAACCCACTTATGGGGCAAAGGAATTGGCACCTCAATGATTCTAATGATGTTACATCACCTGAGCATCAATAAAAATGCTTCTAGAGTTGTGTTAGAAGTGAAAAAAAGTAATGGTAGAGCGATTTCAAGTTATAAGAAATGTGGCTTTAGGGAAATAAAAGACCTAAACAATGACATTTGCTTAATGGAATGGGTGAAATAACCGACTAAAGTTCTGTATTTTCTTATAGAACTAATGGGGGCATTGATTCAAGAAGGATTAATGCCTTTTTGTGTTGAACTACTTTATCGGAGTAAGGGGATAGTTTAGCTCGATAAACAATAGGAAATTTAAGCTGAAAATAAATTAAAAAGGAGGGAGATAGTTGGTTTATATCGCCAAGACTCAAAGAGGAGCATTTGTATATGTGCTACTATTAATGATTTTGCTAATTTCAAGAAATGATTATTCCAGAGGACTATTATACATTCAAATAACATTTTGTTTAATCAATCTTGGTTCAATATTTATCAAATATAAATTTGAGATAAATGAAGACTCTTTGACATATGAAATATTGTTTTTTAAATTGCCTTTATATAAAAAAAGTATATACCCCAATCAAATAATTCAGATTAAATTTAAACGAATGGGTTGGTATACCAAAGGTGCCATCATACAAGTTAAAAAAGGATTTAACATTCGAATTGCAAATTTTGCTCCCGGTGACGTATTTAAAGACTTAATTAATTTCGCAAATAAAAAAGGTATTTCCTATTCTAAGACGAAAGATTATTGTATTTTAGAAAAATAGCCCTCTTCCAATGCAGGGATATTACCGTAATATCTGGACTGCACTTTTTTGTCATGCAGCTATAGGGCAGTTTAACTGAGTAAAAGTAAAAAACTGCATTTGAGGAGTAGATTACATATATGATTAAGGCTGTCATCTTTGATTTAGATGGTACTTTGTTGAATAGGGACGAGTCGGTAATGAAATTTATTGATAGTCAATATCAAAGATTAAATAAGTGGGTTAACCATATCCCAAAAGAAGAATATATTACTCGATTTATAGAACTCGATAATCATGGTTACGTTTGGAAAGATAAAGTGTATCAACAACTAACTGAGGAATTCGACATTAAAGGGATAACTTGGGAACAATTACTTCAAGATTATATAAGTCGTTTTAAAGATAATTGTGTAGCCTTTCCCAACCTGTTTAATTTGTTAGAGGAACTTAGTAATAAGCAATTAATTCTAGGGATGATTACGAATGGAATGGGCCAATTTCAAATGGATAATATCAAGGCGTTAGGAATCGAAAAATATTTTAAAGCAATCCTAGTTTCGGAATGGGAAGGACTTAAAAAACCTGATCCAAATCTATTTTTACGGGCCTTGAATCAACTTAATGTTTCGCCTAATCATAGTGTGTATGTTGGAGACCATCCTGAAAATGATGTTAAGGCTGCTCAAAAAGTAGGAATGAAAGGAATTTGGAAAAAAGATACTCAATGGAGCAATGTTAGTGCAGAGTTTATTATAGATGATTTGATGGAGTTGCCCTCACTTATCCAAAATTTTAGCAGGTAAGTATATTAGTCTTGCTAACTTGCAATCTGGCGGGAACACAATTTTTTCTACTAAAGAGGCTTAAAATGATAGGTATGTTTGTGAAAAGGTTTGCTTAAAAAACGGAGACGTTGATCGAAGAAGGATTAAGGTCCTTTTATGTTGGACTTTTTATGGAAGCAAAGGATTAGGTTAGTTTAATAAAAGTTTGACTATTTTGAAATATATTTACAAATGCTAAGTAACTTGATAGTATAATTGGTAATCAATTAACAATCCAAATAATGTAATCGCGATGAAGAGAAGAGTAAATAAAACTAATTCTTCACAGAGAACTCCAGCCGCTGAAAAGGGGTAAGAATTATTTATTGAACCAAGACTCTGAGCATTCGCATTGGAACTTAATTTGTAATAAGGGATAGTGCGACAGATGCTCCTGTTATAGAGCTAGAGTATAAGTATTTATTGATACTGTACCTGAAGAGGTTAATATGGAGACATATTAATAAACTGGGGTGGCACCACGAATATAGAATCTCGTCCCTAAGACTGAAATAGTCTTGGGGGTGGGATTTTTTTATTGGATAAAAATAAAGCAAAACATTTTCCGAATGGAGGGATAAAAATGAGTGGAGAGAAAACAGAAGTTTTTCATCATATTGAAAGGGTTGTTGACGAAGATTTAAGGAATGGTACTTATAAGAGAATAATTTGCACGAGGTTTCCCCCTGAGCCAAACGGTTATCTTCATATTGGAAGTGCCTATGCAATCAATATGAATTATAGGATTGCCCAAAAATTTAATGGGGAATTCAACCTTCGCTTTGATGATACAAATCCTTTAAAAGAAGATAGTGAATATGTAAATGCCATTATTGAAGACGTTAATTGGTTAGGATATAACACTGCTAATCGAATATTCTATGGCTCAGATTATTCGAATGACATATATAATGCTGCGATTCGTTTAATAAAAAAGGGGAAAGCGTATGTTTGCGAATTATCACCGGAAGAAATTACGGAATACCGTGGGACTTTGACTGAGTCGGGAAAAAACAGTCCTTATAGAAACAGACCAATTGAGGAAAATATTGATTTATTTCTTAGGATGAGAAATGGTGAATTTCCAACGGGATCGAAGGTATTAAGAGCAAAAATTGATATGGGTTCGCCCAATATTAATTTAAGGGATCCTATCTTATATAGGGTTATACATGCAAGCCATTATAGAACAGGTGACGAATGGTGCATATACCCCATGTATGATTTTGCCCATCCCATACAAGATGCTATTGAAGGCATAACCCATTCCTTATGTTCAATAGAGTTCAAAAATCATCGTCCTCTATACGAATGGGTTCTAACAGAACTGGAAATGAAGGAACCGCCAAAACAAAGAGAGTTTGGAAGACTTAATATAACTGGTGTTGTAACAAGTAAACGGTATTTGAGAGAGCTAGTTACAGGAAATTTTGTGGATGGATGGGATGACCCTAGATTACCAACATTGAGAGGTCTCAGAAGAAGAGGCTTTACCCCTAAAAGCATACGAGCTTTTGTTAATGAAATTGGCTTTTTCAAGAATCAAAGCACTGTTGATATTGCTATGCTTGAAAGCATTCAACGTAATGAACTAAAAACAAGAGTGAATAGTGTAATGGCCGTTTTAAATCCTCTCAAAGTAACGATCACAAACTATGATGAAAAAAAGTCCGAACTTTTATCTATTGAAAATAATAAAGAGAATCCTGAGCTGGGATCGAGGGATGTGCCTTTTTCAAGAGTGATTTATATTGAAAAGGACGATTTTATGGAAGTTCCGGCAAAAGGTTATAAACGATTGGCATTAAATTCGGAAGTTAGATTAAAAGGTGCCTATTTTATTAAGTGTAATGAGGTTATTAAGGATGAAGCTACAGGTGAGGTGATTGAACTTCTATGCACCTATGACCCAATCACCAAAAGTGGAACAGGGTTCACAGGAAGAAAGGTAAAGGGAACGATTCATTGGGTTTCGGCAGATAGCTGTATTTCAGTAGATATAAACTTATTCGATACATTATTTGAAAACGAAATGATTGTACTTGATAGCGAGAAAACGTGGGATGAAAAGATTAATCCAATGTCCAAGGTACTTCTAAAGAATTGTAAAATAGAATCTTGGATAAACAATGCAAACATGGAGGATAGGTATCAATTTTTCCGGCACGGTTATTTTTGTTTAGATAAATACTCAACTGGCAAAAAGTTGATTTTCAATAGAATTGTCTCACTGAAGGATTCTTGGAAAGGAAAACAAAGCTAAAAGGATAGGAAGGCATTTCACTGCCTTAGGTGAATAAATGTAATTAAATTTGCTTGGGAATTAGCAGAAAACGATTAATGCCCTTTTCTGTTGCACTTCGGAAGTAAAGGTGCAGGTTTTGTTGAAGAAGGAAAATGTCATATGGAGGGTCTATGTCTAATAACAGGTATCACAGAGCTTTCGGAGTTTACGGTATCTATGTAGTGGATGGAAAACTCCTGGTAATAAATAAGAATGGTGGTCCTTATATAAATCGTTTTGACTTACCAGGAGGAAGTTTAGAAGAAGGTGAAACTTTAGCAGGAGCAATGAAAAGGGAATTCCTTGAAGAAACGGGTCTAGAAATTGTAATAGAAGAAAACATTGGGGTGATAGATTTTAAACTACCTTGGTTGTGGAAGGAGTTTACGGATGTTCATCATATTGCGGTCTATTATGTCGTTAAAAAAGTGGGAGGAAAAATAAAAATACCTGAACAATTCGAAGGCCAAGACTCATTAGGAGCCGTTTGGATTTCTGAAAAAAATGCTTCTTTAGATAATGCTTCACCGTTAGTGTTAAAAGCGTTTGAGTGGTTAAAGACAAAGGATTTAGGGATAGATGCCGAAGTGTATAAGGATTGGATAGTCTCTAAATAACATTTTGTTATTCAGCTAACTGGGCATTCATCCAAGAAGGATTTAAATGCTTTTTAACGAATAAGTTTCTAACACCATCATTCAAATAAGGAGTTGGTTTATAGTGTGTGGGATTAAACACGAAATATCGAAAAAGAGATGTAGAACTTCCAAAGTATCGTCAAAACATCATTAAGGCAATTGAAGAAGATTTGATAAATGATGAGAACATATTGGGCGTATTTTATGGAGGTTCAATAGGTAATCAGAATACAGATTTATATTCTGATATTGACTTGAGAATTGTTGTTAAGGATGAAGTATATGAAGTATATAGATTAAACAAAAAGCAAAGAGCCCGAAAGTGGGGGAACGTTCTATTTTTTGAGGATGTACCTTGGGCAACCCACAGTGTTGCTCATTATGATAAGTTTATAAAAGTAGATGCTTTTTATTATAGGATTCAGGATGTTCAACCGTCAGTATGGTTACAAAACATTAAAATTGTTCGAGACACAAATGGAATATTAAGAACTGTATTAGAAAAATCAATGGATTTGTCGTATAGCCCTAATGTCCAGGAGTTTGAAATTTGGAGGACGAAATTCTTTGCTTATGTACACGAAGCATATCGAAGAGCTATGAGAAAAGAACTTTATTATGCCCTGAATTGTCTTGATAGTTTAAGACTATCTATGGTAACGGGTTGGTATATGGCTGCTGGTATTCAGCCAAACGCATTTGGAGACTGGGCAAAACTAGAAGGTAGCCGAAGTGAATTATCTGATTTACAACTGGGACTACTTGAACAATGGCAAAGTAGCCGAAATCCAAATGAGATAATGATTGCAGTAAATAAAATAATCCCAGAGTTTAAAAAGGTCCATAAACGTTTATGCATGGCTCTTGGCTTAGAGGACAAAGAAGAATGGATTGAAGAAATAGTAAATATGGCTCGTTAAGAGGAAAATATTCTTATTGTAAAAAGTTGTACTTAAACTATTAGGGGTTACTCCGATAAAAGTGGCAGCTTTATTTAGCCGTTAGTAATCATGCCTACAAACATTACCAAAGAAAAAACCATCCCAAAAGGGATGGTTTTTCGTAACGAGCAGATTAACGAGAGTAGAACTCAACGATAAGAGCTTCGTTAATTTCAGCTGGAAGCTCAGAACGCTCTGGTAAACGAGTGAATGTTCCTTCAAGCTTGTCAGCGTCGAATGTTAAGAAATCAGGTACGAAGTTGTTTACTTCGATAGCTTCTTTGATAACATCAAGGTTGCGAGATTTTTCGCGAACGCCGATTGTTTGGCCAGCAGTCAAACGGTAAGATGGGATGTCAACGCGACGTCCATCAACTAGGATGTGACCGTGGTTTACAAGTTGGCGAGCAGCACGACGAGTGCGAGCTAAACCTAAACGGTAAACAACGTTGTCAAGGCGAGATTCAAGAAGAACCATGAAGTTCTCACCGTGTTTACCTTGAAGTTTGCCAGCTCTATCAAAGATAGTGCGGAATTGGCGTTCGTTCACACCGTACATGTGACGAAGTTTTTGTTTTTCTTGCAATTGCAAACCGTATTCGGAAAGCTTTTTGCGTTGGTTAGGACCGTGTTGTCCTGGAGCGTAAGGACGCTTTTCTAATTCTTTACCAGTACCGCTTAGGGAAATTCCTAAACGACGGGACAGTTTCCAAGATGGACCTGTATAACGAGCCATGAGAGGACTCCTCCTTGATTGTTTTTATTTTTGTAAAATAAAAACCGATGTTTACATGCATTACTGCCATTTCATTTTCATGCACCTTCGCCCTAGCAGCAGCGGGTTACGAGATGCACCTCAAAGACTTGAGGAATGAAATGAACGAATAAAGACGTGAACATAAGCTGCGATATTTTACACAAGGAGTATTGTATAATTTATTCACAGGGAAGTCAAGGTATTATCTTCTAGCATGAAAATGTGAATGGCTGTTTGAAGGATAACAGCCCCTTTTTACAGGACTGATGCCAGGATAGAGATGAATTTGGAAAGTCCTGCTTCATCCTCTTCATCAAAGCGGTCAAGAATGGGGCTGTCGATATCGAGAACTCCAATCAAGCGTCCTTCCTTCACGATTGGCAGAACGATCTCCGACTGACTGGCTGCATCACAGGCGATATGTCCCGGGAAATCATGAACGTTTGCGATGCGCATCACTTTCTGTTGTTCGGCTGCGCTTCCGCAAACACCCTTTCCAAGAGGTATCCGGATGCAGGCTGGAAGTCCTTGGAACGGCCCGAGCACCAATTGGCGGGTATCTTCCTCATATAGATAAAAGCCTACCCAATTAACGTTATCGAGAAAAATATTCAAGAGGGCGCTCGCATTGCTGAGATTTGCTACTGTATTGGGCTCCCCCGCAATCAAAGCCTCTAATTGTTTGCCCACTAATTGATATTGCTCTGGCTTAGTGCCAGTGTATTGTTCGACTTGAAACATGATATTTCTCCTTTCCTCCCCATATAGGGATTGAAGCCTCTGATAATCCTGTCTGATTCATTCTTTTTGTCGAGAACTTATTAAAGGATAAAGCCTCCTGAAAACAGAAGTAGTCTTTATAGATAACCTTTGTTAAAAGGAGGGGAGTTAACGGATGGACAAGAACTCTAAGACGAAGGATTCCATTATAGAAGCTGCTATCTACTTATTTTACATGAAAGGTTACTCTGCTACATCTATTCGAGATATTGCGGGTCGTGCCGGAAGCAATTCCGCGAATATCTCGTATCATTTCCAGCATAAGCAGGGCTTGCTTGAGCATTGCTTTACTGATTTCTTTGAAGGCTACCTGGAAGGGCTTGAACAGATTGGCGAGCAATTGCCGCGTGTTGGCGCACAGGAATGCCTCCTGCAGTATGCAAGCTTTTGCCTCCATTATTACCGTGAGAACTTTCTGCTCACAAGGCTCGTGCTCAGAGAAATTTCGGTAGATACGAGTTTGAATCGGGAAGTATATATGACGTATTTGTCCAAGGAGAAATTTCTTCTTAAAATGATATTGGAAGAGGGAAGAAAACGGAATGAGCTCCGGCCAATCTCCATTCCGATGTTTGTGACGAAATTAAAGGCGATGCTGAATGAGCCGTTTATTCATTCGCAATATTTCATGGAGGTATGGCACATCTTCCCGAACGAACCATATTTTACGAATGCGTATTTCACAGAGATTGAGACATTTCTGCAAGAATGCCTGTTCCAAACCATGTACCGAGCGCCAATTGAACTGGCTAAGGCTTGATTAAGCAGTCACGGATTCCCTGGTCAAGAGCATCGAGACCGCGCCCTAAATCAGATGGGTGATGCGAGTCTGATCCATAAACAAGCGGGATACCCAATTTGACCGCTTCCTGGAGAATGGCTGCGGGCGGATAAATCTCTTTGCATAAAGGTTTGAATAAGCCAGCTGTATTTACGTCAAGCTGGTATCCCTTCTGTCTGATAAGGGGCAAAAGATTGAGCATCTGCCTAGTGGAATCATAGCTGCTAGGATATTTTTTTTGGAATTTGGACACGAGTGAAAGATGGCCAATCCGTTTTGGCTTGTATGGGCCGAGATCGCTCATGATGGCCTTCTCCAGGGTATCGTAATAGGCATCGTAGACAGCTTCTGTCGTGCCGAAGCGGCCGATGATGCGTTCGAATTCCTTTTCGCTGTAATCAAGACAGAACCATTCATCCCCTAAGCGGAGGAAATGGACAGAGAGAATGGAATCGGCCAGATTTGGTCCAAGCTCGCATAATAGTCGTTTGCTTTCTTCCTCATGTCCTTCGATATAATCAATCTCTAGCCCAATTTTAATGGTAATTTTCCCATCATAGGTTCTCTGATAGCCTTTCAGCTCTTCTATGTAAGAAGCGAACGTATCAATAGCCATCGAGCTGTCCTTTGTAGGAGCAGGGTCGGAGAAGTTTTCAGGAAGCGGAGCATGCTCTGTGAAGGTGATCTGTTTATAGCCTAATTGGATTGCCCGCTCGATATAGGCGCTGATTTCCTCATTTGTTCCGTGCGGGCAGTAATGTGTATGTACATGACCATCATAAATATCCATTATTTACGTCTCCTTTTCGACAAATTTTATTTCTTTCGAGAGTATTTGGCAAAAGATAAGTCGTTTGGGACAATTTTTTGCAGAAAATATCGCTTTTTATGGTTAAAAAAAGTCTTTGCCATGTTATCATTAAATCATTGATATGAACTTGTATACATAAATATTTGTCTCGTGTTGAATAGGAGGCTTCTTATGAAGTATGTGATAGGGGGACTAGCGCTAATCTTTGTTGCCTTTATCGTTGGGATATTGGTAAGGAAGAAGCACTATAAAGAAATTGACAGACTAGCAGATAAGAAAATAGAAATCATGAACAGGCCAATTGCCGAGGAACTGGCTCGGGTGAAAATCCTGAACATGACTGGTCAGACGGAGCGGCTGTTTGAACGCTGGCGCAAAGAGTGGGATACGATTCAAACGGAGCGGCTGGCAGAAGTGGAAAGCCTGCTCTTTGACGCTGAAGAATATACGGATAAATACCAGTTCAAGAAATCAGTGGCCGTCCAGCATGAGATTGACCGGATTCTGGACGAAATTGAGATTACGCTGGCAGCGATTCTCCATGAACTGAATGATCTTATCGGCAGTGAAGAACAGAATAAGAAACTTGTCGAGGAGCTTTTGATGACCTATCGGGATTCGAAACAGCATTTACTTGCACACCGTCATTCATTCGGAGTTGCGGCAGAACATCTCGAGCAGGAATTCGAAGAATTGGCTATGGAATTCCAGCTGGTTAATGCACAGACAGAATCGGGCGATTATTTAGAGGCTAGGGAGCAGGTTCTGTCCATAGAATCTAAGCTGATTGCCATTAAAGAGAAAATGGAGAAGATTCCAGACCTCTTGGCGAATTGTCAAATACATATTCCAAGCCTGCTGCATGAGCTGAAGACGGGATACACGGAAATGTGTTCTCAGGGATATCCGCTCAGCCACATTTACTTTGAAACGGAATTAGAGAAGATGGAACAGCAATTAGCTGAAGCCAAATCACTCTTAAAGGAAACAAAGGCAGATGAAGCAGGTCGTGCAATCGAGCAATTGAACGACACGATTCAATCCTTCTATGACCTTCTTGAAAAAGAAGTGATGGCTCGCCAATATGTATTGTCCGCCAAGAATATGTACCAGCAGAAGCTCGACAAATCAGTCGATCGCCTTGAACGTTTAGATGACGAGACCGATGTGGTTAAACAAATCTATCAAATGCCGGAAAAAGAGCTTGAGGTCCGTACAAATATTGAAAAGACATTGATCAATATTAAGGCGAAGTGGGAGCTCTTAAAGGAAAGGCTCTCCGAAGAGAAGACGGCTTATACGGTATTGAAGGAAGATATTGTTGAACTCGAAGGTAAGCTTAATGAACTCGAAAAGGCCCAGCAGGAATTTGAAGAAAAGTTGAATGCCCTTCGCAAGGATGAGCTTGAATCAAGGGAGACAATCCGTAAGCTGCAAATGAATATGATGGAATCACTGCGAATGATTCAGGAAAGCAATATGCCGGGTATGCCGACTTCGTATGAATTGATGGTAGTTCAAGCGAAGGAAAGTCTCTCTGATGTGAAAGAGAAGCTGGATGAAAAGCCGCTGAACATGAATGCAGTCATGCATCATCTCGATATTGCTAGTGTGGCTGTCAGCAGGGTTCGAGAAGCGACTGAGAATTTGACGGAGCAGGTGCATCTTGCTGAGAAGGTCATTCAATATGGAAACCGCTACAGAAGGCAATATCCGTCCGTTGCGGCCGCATTAAGTGATGCTGAGAAGAAATTCCGCAATTATCAATATGAGGATGCGCTCGAGC
>JAEIGA010019143.1_pt1 | contig 10441 bp, 8 predicted proteins | sample 9270691 | NCBI WGS metagenome assembly JAEIGA01 (sample SAMN17057246, study PRJNA624740) | gut metagenome | biome: biome; isolation source: fecal sample | host: Bos grunniens | place: China: Xizang | collected 2019
GTCACGGCCGACCATGAGACAGGCGGCTTTACCCTCGGCAACGGATCCTATGCGCTCAACTTCAAGGCGTTGCAGTCGCAGCAGGTGAGCCAGGCTGGCTTCTCGCGCATCGTCAATCGTATGCGCCATGAGAGCAAGGATAATGTCACTTGGGAGCAGATGCAGGAGGCCTTGAAGACCCACTTCGGTTTCTGGAACACCGTGACGTTGAGCGAGCGCGATGAGAAGGCCTTGCGCAGTGAGTATGAACGCTCCTTTACTGGAGAGAAGAATGTGAAGATGGCCGAGAGCCTCTACTACCGCGACGAGCCCATCGCGGCCTTGGCAGTGCGTATACTCAACCGCATCTCCATGGTGTCGTGGCCCGTAGGGTCGCACACCGCGGCCTATGTGCCTGTGTTTGCCGTGGGTAATGGCGCCGAGCGCTTCACAGGACAGATGGATAATACCGACATTCCCAAGCGCATCGCTGAGGTGGCGGAGTATAGTAAATAATGTGTAAATAACAAGAAAAGAGATGTTGTCTCACGAAGGTTTTGGTCTCACACATATCTCACGAATCTCACAGATTCATACATCGCTATCGCTCGTATGTGACCATCCGGATGGGAAGCACAAGCGATAGCGAGTGCGCTTTCGTGAGATTCGTGAGATCTGTGTGAAATCCAATCAACTCACCTGAAACAAAAATCAGCGAGATTTCCCCCACTTTCTCACCACCCTTCGAGTCACCAGCAGACTAAAGATTGCAGCAGTAAGACATCCGAGTGTATTGAAAAGAAAATCCCACCACTCAGCAGCGCGAGTGGGCGTGAGAGTCTGCTGACCAATCTCTACCAAACCACTAAAAAGGATAGGCGCAATGATGGCACCAGGAATGAGACGAGCAGGGACGGCATTGCGATGACTCTTGAAATACTCAAACCAAAGTACACAGCAGAAGCCGAAGTACATCAGGAAGTGCAACACCTTGTCGATATTCGTAACCTCATTAAGTGGAGTCTCTGGCGGGTTGAAGAACGACAGAAAGAGAATCACACAAATGATAAAGATGGATAGCGGATATTTTTTCAGATAACCCATTGTCTTTACATATTTCTTAAATTCGTTGCGAAGATACAAAATAATCCGTTAATTTTGTACGATATTTGCGACCATCGCAATGATACTATATATAATAATGTAGAGACAACCGATATGTGGCGCGATTGGTTCACATTTACCCGACAAGACCGACGGGCAATCATCATGCTATCGATAGCGATTGCTGCCGTATGGATTGTGCTGTACCTTCGCCCCCAAAAGGTTGATCACACACTCCTCTCCGAGGCTACCGACTCAATAGCCATTGTATTGACACCGACAAAGAGCGAGACTGCAATAGTACGGATAGACAGACATCGTTTTGACCCGAACGAAGCCGATTCCTTGGAGCTGCTCACTCTGGGGCTCCCCCCACGTGTGGCCAGCAACATCTTACGCTACCGACGGGCCGGTGGGCAATTTCGTCGGGCTGGGGATGTGGCACGCATCTATGGCATGCACGATACCCTATTCGCACAACTTGAGCCCTACATCTCCATTCCTCCCGAACCCAAGAAGCTTAAGCCAACACGTACCGAAGCTAAGATGCCACAAAGGGACACCATAGAAAGGATTCCACCCACACGCGCCAAGGAGCATCCCTATGCCGAGTACATGAGAGCCAAGCATAAACCGGGAACGGTGGTAGACCTCAATACCGCCGACACGACCGAGCTGATGAGGATTCCCGGCATAGGCCCCGTATATGCTAAGATGATTGTTGATTATCGTCGACAGTTGGGAGGCTACCACAATATCACCCAACTGCGGGAAATCGAAGGTTTGCCCGAAGAATTGGGCGATTGGGTACATATAAGCACTCCATCCACGGAGAAGTTGGCCATAAACAAGCTCTCGGTCACCCGACTGCGTTCGCACCCCTACCTCACCTTTTACCAGGCCAAAGCCATCGTGGATCTTCGTCATCGGGAGGGCGACATCAAGTCGGTACGCCAACTGCTATTTTTAGACGAATTTTCAGAGACGGACATCGAGCGTCTGAAGCCCTATTTATCGTTCGAGTAAGAGGTCACGACAAAAAGGCCTCTTCTGATCCTTTTTTTAGCTATCACTGATAACCAACACTCGCTATCACTGATGACCGAGCTCGGTTATCAGTGATAGCAAAAATTACCATCTGTAGAGGCTCACAAAATTCGTCCCTTGCGAGGGGGCATTTTTTGCTTTGTCGCGATGCCGCAATTGCTACGTCGCGATGTAGCAATTGTTACATCGGGATGCTGCAAACAAAACGTCGTCTTGCATGAGAAGAATATATTCGGCAGAGAGCGGTTTAATTGACGGTTTAAACATCCAATCAAAATGGGGCGAAAAAGCACGGATATCATAGATACAGATAAAAAGAAAGAAGCATCGATAATCATTGATTATCAATGCTTCTTCTCAGTCGGGGTGACTGGATTCGAACCAGCGACCACACGCCCCCCAGACGCGTACTCTAACCGGGCTGAGCTACACCCCGCTGCTCAATTGCGGTGCAAAAGTATAGCTTTTTATTTAACTACACAACTTTTTCGATGTTTTTTTTCTATTTTGCATATAATTTTCTTACTTTTGTCGAAAATAGAGGATGATACAGATGCTTACGATTCGAAAATTCCCGGATAAGCTTGTGGCAGACATCACACCACCGACATCGAAAAGTGTGAGCAATCGCGCATTGATGCTGCAGGCATTGTGTCCGGAGAAGCGATACCCCATCGCCAACCTCGCGATATGTGATGACACACAACACATGCAAGAGGGCATAAAGGCAAAGCAGGCCGGTGTCGAGCTCATCGATATCGGTGCTACGGGTACGGCCATGCGTTTTCTCACGGCATACCTGTCCATCAAAGAGGGCGAAACGGTGATCACGGGTAGCGAACGTATGCAGCAACGACCCATCGGTACACTGGTAGAGGCCTTGCGTACATTGGGAGCCGATATCACCTATCTGAAAAGAGAGGGTTATCCTCCCCTGCGCATATGCGGCTGCCAACTACAGGGAGGTGACTTGGAAATAAAGGCGGACATCAGTTCGCAATATATCTCGGCATTGCTAATGATAGGCCCTTGTCTGGCCGAAGGACTGACTCTACACCTGAAGGGCGAGATTGCCTCACGTTCATACATAGAGCTGACCCTTGACCTCATGCGCCACTATGGTGCTACAGCGACATGGAGCGACGAGCAGACCATACGTGTGGCTGCCGGAGGCTATGAAGATGCCCCTCTTACTGTGGAGGGTGACTGGAGCGCGGCCTCGTACTGGTATGAGCTGGCTGCCGTGGCCAATCACTACGGGCATGAAGTGGACATACGGCTACATGGAATGCGCCCCGACAGCAAGCAGGGCGACCGCATCGTGGCAGATTGGCTTAAAGCAGAGGGATTAAAACTAAGCGATAGCATCAATCAAGACAAACAGACAACAGAAGAGGAAAATTGTCAATTAACAAAAGATTTCACCCACTGCCCCGACATTGCCCAGACGATGGCTGTGACCTACTGTCTGCTGGGTATACCCTTCGTATTTACGGGCATCCGAAGCTTACGAATCAAGGAGACCGACCGAGTGGCCGCACTCATCAACGAACTACATAAGCTCGGCTTCGTACTTCGTGCCGATGGAGACGAGCAATTGATATGGGACAGCACACGTTGTGAGGCAGACAAGCAGCCCGTGATAGCAACCTACGACGACCACCGCATGGCAATGGCTTTCGCTCCGGCAGCTCTATGCTATGAAAACTTGACGATAGAGCATCCCGAGGTGGTAACAAAATCTTATCCGGGATTTTGGGAAGACCTTGGGAAATTGAAAATTAAAAATTGAGAATTACCATCCGGATGGCATAATTCATAAATCAAAATTCATAAATCACGAACATGAATATAGCAATCTATAGCGCAGGATTTTTAGGTGCACTCATCGCATTATCGTTTATCGGACGAATCTTCAGAAAGAAGAATGGAGACGAGATAGTACCCTCACAACAGGGAAATACATCATCGGCTGATTTGTCATCGCTCCCTGAGGAGAACGGAGAGGGTTCTTCAACAGAAGATGATGACGAGGAGTGCTGTGGAGAGCATGAGGTATGCGAAAAAGGTAAGATAAAGCGCGCCTTGCGTACCGACATCGAGTATTTTGACGATGAGGAGCTGGATCGTTTCCGTGGCACACCCTCGAACGAGTATGAGGATGATGCCGTAGAGGAGTTTCGTGAGGTGCTCTACACCATGGATCCACGGGAAGTGGATGACTGGCTCAAGAGTCTTGAGCTGCGAGAAGTAGCTCTGCCCGATGCGTTGAAGGACGAGGTGTTTATGCTGCTTAGGGTGTAGCCCCACAAAACACAATAAAACGAGACAAACGGAGTTCTATATATGATGTAGTCGACTTTCGCTAGGAAAAGTAGTTGCAGAAGTTCAGAAGTTACAGGAGTTCAGACGATAGTTCCGACTACCTTTTGATATGACGTTCAATGCTATTGTCTGAACTCCTGAGCAAAGCGAAAACTCCTGTACTCCTTCACTCCAGAAAGTTGAGCTAGCGAAACTTAAGTAATATAATCTTTGAAGAGGAAGTACGCACATACTTTAGCGATATTGTTGGCTCTGCTGCTTGCAGCATGCGGATCCACAAAGGTGAACACGGCACAGTCGAGGTTCTATCAGTCGTTTGTGACGCGCTTTAACGTCTATCACAACGGACACGAGGCCTACAAGGAGGGATTGGATGCACAAGAGAAGGCACACAAGGACAACTACATGGAGATAATCCCGCTCTTTACAATAAGCAAAGAAAGTACGCGCTCGGCAGGAAAAGGCAACTTCGACAAAGCTATAGAAAAGTCACAAAAGGCCATCAAGCTACACTCTATCAAGCAGAAGCCTAAGAAGAAGGCCGGACGATCGCTCACCGAAGAGGAGAAATTGTGGTATGCCAAGAAAGAATATAACCCCTACCTGCACCATGCATGGATGCTCATGGGTAAGGCGCAATTCCAGAAGGGTGAATTTCTGGAGGCTGCCAGCACCTTTTCGTACATCACACGTCTCTACAGCGAGGATGCCGAGATAGTGGCCGAGGCCCGTATGCGCATGGCACAATGCTATGCCGAATTGGAGTGGAACTACGAGGCAGAAAACCTCTTGGCACAGATGAAACGTGACACCATCCCCTATCAGCTGGCCGAGGAGTACGATGCCATCATGGCTTCACATCTATTAGCACAAGAGCGCTTTGCCGAAGCACTCCCCTACTTAGAAAAGGCGGTAAAACGATCGGGCCGTACCAAAAAGCAGAAGACCCGCGAGTATTACCTCCTGGGACAGATACACAAGCACCTGGGCAACAAGCATAAAGCCTACGAGGCATTTGGCAAGGTGATCAAGCAGAACCCTCCGTATGAGATGGAGTTTAATGCCCGTATACAACAGACCGAGACCGTAAGCGGAAGTACTGCCCCCAAAATGCTGAAGACATTACGCAGGATGGGCAAAGACCCCAACAACAAAGAGTATCTGGATCAGGTACACTATGCTATGGGAAACATCTATCTGGCCCAACGAGACACGGTGAATGCCATAAAGGAGTATGAGAAGGGAGCCGAACTGAGCACACGGAATGGTGTGGAAAAGGGTATCTTGCTGCTGCAACTGGGAGAAATCTATTGGGTAAAGGCCAAATATGTAGATGCACAACGTTGCTATGGTGAGGCGATCGGCCTTATCGACAAGGAGCACAAGCAATATGACATGGTGAACCTACGATCGGCTATCCTGGACGAACTCGTTGAGCACACTGTGGTGATAGACCTGCAAGACAGCCTACAACACCTTGCCACACTCTCTGAGGAGGAGCTGTACAAAGTAGTGGACAACCTCATCGCAGAGGTCATCCGTCTGGAAGAGGAGGCCAAGAAGGCCGAGGAAGAGGCTGCCCTAATGGTCAAACGTGAGGAAGCGTTGGGAGCCGCACAGGCAAAGGGGCCACAGATGAACACGCCACAGATGACCTCGAACGACAATTCGTGGTATTTCTATAATACACAACTCGTTGCACAGGGTAAGAAGGACTTCCAACAGAAATGGGGTCGTCGTAAACTGGAGGACGACTGGCGTAGAACCAACAAATCGGTATTGGCTGATAGCTTCGAATCTGTCGATTATTCGGAGGAGGGGGAGAATTCTGAGAGTTCAGACTCAATCATGACCGATTCGTTGATGATAAATACCCCCGACAGCCTCGTGACTGACCCTCACGAACGAATGTATTACCTACAACAAATCCCCTTCAGCGAAGAGCAGATGGCCGAGTCAAACGCTCTACTGCAAGAGGCGCTCTACAATGCCGGCATCATCTACAAAGACAAGCTTGAGGACTTTGCCTTGGCAGAGAACACTCTCGGACGACTTAACAGGCAGTTCCCTGACTATGAACGTACCGACGAGGTGTACTATAACTTCTACCTGATGTACTCACGATGGAAACGATGGGACGATGCTGAGCGCTATCGTCAAAAGTTAATAGACGAGTATCCCTACAGCGACTACACAATCACCATCAATGACCCCGAGTATGCCGAAAACGCCATCTACGGCAAGCACATCGAGGACTCACTATATGCAGCTACCTACAAGGCTTATATGGAGGGACGATTAGACGAGGTAAAGGCCAATGCGACTCTCTCGGGAGAGAAATATCCACTCGGAACGCATCGACCAAAGTTTATGTTCCTCAGCGCCATGAGCGACCTGCAACTGGGCGAACAGGGTACTTTCCTTAACCAACTGAGAGAGGTGGTAAGCAAATATCCTCAGAATGAGATTAGCGTATTGGCAGGACTCATTGCCAAGGGAATGCAGGAGGGACGCCTGCTCACGTCGGGCACCTTAGGAGATATCTGGAGCCGTCGTCTATCCACGGGAGGAGGAGCTCTCGTTGCGGATAGCTTGCGTCCGGCATTCAGCCCAGAGAGCCTCACCCCCTTCACCTTTGTACTCGCCTACGAGGAGGGAACGGTGAATGACAATCAGCTGCTCTTCGAGATGGCCCGATACAACTTCAGCAAGTTTATGGTGAGAAACTTTGAGATCTCCACCACCAAACAGGGAGGTATCGCCATGCTTCATGTCAAGGGACTGCTCAACTTCACCGAAGCCTATCAGTATATGCATCAGCTATATGCCGACCCTGCTATGGCAACCAAACTCAGCGGAATACGCACACTGCTCATCAGCGACAGCAACCTGAAGCTACTGCTCAAGTACTACAGTATAGATGAGTACGATGCCTTCTATCAGGAACACTACACCGAACTACCGACCATCATCAAGAGAGAGAATGCGCTTGACGAGGTTATATTCGAGGAGTAAGAACTGATTTAGTTTTAAGGCTGTATTGAGCGCCTTTACAAACTTTTATCACAAATAAACATTCTCTTTGGCAAGAAAGTATTATCTTCGCGTTCAAAACAGATTCTCTTATGGCTAAGAACGGCACTTTACTGTGGATTGACGACGAGATAGAGCTACTGCGAGCCCATATCCTCTTCTTAAAGGGGAAGGAGTACGACGTGGACACTGCGACCAATGGACGTGATGCCCTCGACCGTCTGCGCGAACAGAGCTACGACCTCATACTGCTCGACGAGAATATGCCAGGACTCACGGGACTGGAGACATTGAACCTCATCAAGGAGGTGCGCCCAGCTATACCCGTAGTGATGGTTACCAAGAGCGAGGAAGAGGACATCATGAATCAAGCCATCGGAGCAAAGATTGCCGACTACCTGATCAAGCCCGTGAACCCGAGTCAGATACTGCTCACCCTCAAAAAGAACATTCACAAGAGGGACATCATCACCGAAACGACAAACACCAACTACCAGCAAAATATGGGGCGAATAGCCATGCAGATCAACGATGCAGCAACTGCAGAGGACTGGGTAGAGGTGTATAAGAATCTCGTGTATTGGGAATTGGAGTTGGAGCATGCCGACAACAACATGAGCGAGATGTTACGCATGCAGAAGGAGGAGGCCAACAATCTATTTGCCAGGCATATACGCAGGAATTACGAGGAATGGATGAATCATATCATAATCTCTCCCAAAGGAGAGGGATTAAAGCCTCGTAACAGCAGCCTTCAGCCATCGAAAGGAGAAAATAGGGAAGTTCCCCTACTCTCTCCACACCTCTTTCGCGACCGTGTCTTCCCCTTGCTCGACAAGGGTGAGAAGGTAGTACTCATGGTGTTTGACAACTTCCGTTATGACCAATGGAAGATGCTGAGCAACGAATTGGCCAATGGATTCACTTATAACGAGGAGTTATACTATAGCATTCTTCCTACAGCGACTCAATATGCACGTAACGCTATCTTCTCGGGACTCATGCCCAACAAAATAGCCGAGATGTTTCCAGAACTATGGGTTGACGAAGATGAGGATGAAGGGAAGAACCTCAATGAGGCACCCTTGATACAGACGCAGATAGACCGTTATCGCCGTCGTGATACCTTCTCATACAACAAGATTAATAATGCCGGTGATGCCGAGCGTCTCGTCGCGCAGTTTGGACAGTTTGCGCACAATGACCTCAATGTGGTTGTGGTGAACTTTATCGACTTGTTGAGCCATGCTCGTACCGAATCAAAGACCTTGAGAGAGCTTGCCTGCGATGAAGCAGCTTATCGTTCTGTTACCGCTACTTGGTTCCGCCATTCGCCCCTACGAGAACTATTTACCCTGCTCGCAGAAAGCGAGTATAAGGTAATCATCACTACCGATCACGGAAGCATACGTGTAAACAACCCCATCAAAGTGGTGGGAGACCGTAATGTGAACACCAATCTCCGTTATAAGCTGGGCAAGAACCTCAATTATAACGCTCGGGAGGTTTACGAAATTAAAGATCCCCGGAAGGTATTTCTGCCCTCACCCAACGTGAGTACCGCCTATATATTTGCATGGGGAGATAACTTTTTTGCTTATCCCAACAACTATAATCACTACGTATCATACTATAGAGACACCTTCCAACATGGTGGAATCTCGTTGGAAGAGATGATAGTGCCATTGATAACGATGACACCTAAGAAAAGATAGGTAGAGGCTCTCAAGACCTATTGGAAGCGAGTTCTTTACACTTATATCAGAAATAAAACTATAATATATGACAACACCAAACACTATAGCATCTGCAGAATCATCTCTCGACGGAAAGGGAAATGGAGAGGCTATCATTATAAAGTCTCTCGACGACATACAAGCCGCAGCACAAGAGTTTATCGCCCAGATGGGAGACAGCCGTATCTTTGCTTTCTATGGATCTATGGGAGCAGGAAAGACGACTTTTGTCAAGGCTCTATGCGAAAGTATGGGAGTGACTGACATCGTTAACTCACCCACCTTTGCCATCGTTAACGAATATGACACCCCTTCGGGGCAGCCCATCTATCACTTTGACTTCTACCGCATCAAACGCCTTGCAGAGGTCTACGACATGGGCTATGAGGACTATTTCTACGGTCGCGGACTATGCTTTATCGAGTGGCCAGAACTCATCGAAGAACTACTCCCCGAAGAGACTGTAAAAGTCACCATCGCAGAGCAACCCGATGGTAGTAGAATCGTTACTTTAGATAGATAATTATTAATACTCTTAATTCCAACCGTACATAGCTGTGCCCTACGCACAGCTATTTTCTTATCAAACATCTTGATGAACAACAATCTATCACGCTTGTACTAACGGCAATATCAAGAACTAAGGAGAATTTTAGATTTGACTCAAAGAACATAGGGCATATAAGAGAAATCAATAATTGCTGGGCCATGAAATGCTGAGAATTATAAGCAAATACAAGAGGATATAAACAATGTAAAGGGAGATAAAAAAAGTAAAGGAAGATAAACGATGTAAGGGTTAAACAACACAAAGAGATACAAACATTGTAAGAGGACATAAACGACACAAAGGAATATAAACATTGTAAAAAGGCATAAACAAGACAAAGGGATATAAACAATTAGGGCGCAACATCCGTTGCGCCCTAACCTTAATATAGCTATAAAATAAATTACTCTGCCTTTGCTTCTTCAGCTACGGGAGCCTCAGTTGCGGGAGCTTCAACAGCCGGAGCAGCTGCTGCGCTCTTCTTAGAACGACGAGTACGTGTAGCCTTCTTGGCAGTCTTGGCCATGTTCTCATTATAGTCTACCAACTCGATGAATGCCATAGGAGCAGCATCGCTCATACGTGAGCCGAGCTTAATGATACGTGTGTAACCACCGGGACGATCGCCAACCTTAACAGCAACCTCCTTGAAGAGCTCAGTTACAAC